>JACCDR010146446.1_pt1 | contig 43988 bp, 42 predicted proteins | sample 7446431 | NCBI WGS metagenome assembly JACCDR01 (sample SAMN15323443, study PRJNA562643) | freshwater metagenome | isolation source: river surface water | place: USA:Blue River Watershed | collected 2017-08-17
AGTCGAAGGCGATGGCGGCTTACTTCGAGGCGGTCGTGGCGGCTGCCGGCAAGGAGCAGGCAAAACCTGCGGCCAACTGGCTGATGGGCGATGTGTCGTCGACGCTGAACCGTGAAGGCATCGATATCGCCTCGTCGCCGGTCAGCGCAGAACAACTGTCGCTGCTGCTCAAGCGCATCGCCGACGGCACGATCTCGAACAAGATCGCGAAAGAAGTTTTCGCCGGCATGTGGGAAGCGAAGTCCGCATCGGCGGCGCTGGCCGACGATATCATCGAAGCCAAGGGCCTGAAGCAGATCTCGGACACCGGCGCGCTGGAGAAGATCGTCGACGAGGTGCTGGCAGCGAACGCGAAATCGGTCGAGGAATACCGCGCCGGCAAGGAGAAGGCGTTCAACGCGCTGATCGGGCAGGCGATGAAGGCCACCAAGGGCAAGGCCAACCCGGCCCAGCTGACGGAACTGCTGAAACAGAAGCTCGGCTGATCGGCGGGGCTTCGTTGACAGGGCGGCTGCGGCCGCCCTTTTTCATTGGCGCGGTATAGTCGCATCCCGGAGGCATCGATCAACCCCAAGGAGCCATCACAATGAAAAACATCTCCGCAGCACTCGCATTCGCCCTGGCCCTGTTCGGACTGAACAGCGGCGCGCAAGCCCAGACCACGCAAGTCGGCACCGAATACCTGATGACGGTGCATATCCCGACCGAACGGGTCGCCGTCGACAGCTCGCTCACCATCGTCAACATCCTGCCCGGCGGTACCGTGAAGGGGCCGAAGATCACCGGGAAGATCCTGCCGCCGGGCGGCGACTGGGTGCGCGTGATGCCGTCCGGTGCGCTGCGCCTGGACGTGAAACTGACCATCGAGACGGACGACGGCGCGCTGATCTACATGACCTATGGCGGCGTGGTGGTGGGATCGAAGGAAACCAGCGAGGCGCTCGCGCGCGGCGAAGTGCTGGGCGAAAACGGCTTCCCGTACTTCGTGACCACGCCGCAGTTCCAGACGGCGTCGCCGAAATACGATTGGCTGAACAAGCTGCAGGGCATCGGCAAGGTGGCCTCTTACCGGCGCTCAAAGGAAGAGTCGTACGTGCGCTACGACGTCTACGCAGTGCGCTGATCTCTCAGCCGGCGGGCCGCAGCATGCGGCCGCCGACGTTGACACGGCGTTTGCTCAGGCGACGCCGTATTTCTCGCGGTACGCCGCCACCGCCGGCTTGAACTGCGCCAGCTCGGCGCTCGCGCCCGGGCCCGACAGGTAGGCAAACAGGTCATTCAGGTTGGCGATCGGGATCACCGGCATGCCGTAGCTCTGCTCGACTTCCTGCACTGCCGACAGCTGCGACAGCGCGCCTTCGGCGCCGCTCTTTTCCATACGATCCAGCGCGATCAGCACCGCGCACGGCGTCGCGCCCTGCGCGCGGATCATCTGCACCGACTCACGCACCGACGTGCCGGCCGAGATCACGTCGTCGATGATGACCACGCGGCCTTCTAGCTTCGCGCCGACGATGGTGCCGCCTTCGCCATGGTCCTTCGCTTCCTTGCGGTTGTACGCAAACGGCACGTTGCGGCCCTTGGCGGCCAGCGCGACGGCCGTTGCCGAGGCCAGCGTGATGCCCTTGTAGGCCGGTCCGAACAGCATGTCGAAGCCAACGCCGGAATCGAGCAGGGTCTGCGCATAGAACTGCGCGAGCTGGCCGAGACGCTGACCGTCATTGAACAGGCCGGCGTTGAAGAAGTACGGCGACAGGCGGCCCGCCTTGGTGACGAATTCGCCGAAGCGCAGCACGCCGGCGTTGACGGAAAACTCGATGAATTGCTGGCGCAGGTCGCTCACAGGATTGCTCACTCTATAACTCGCAAAAAACGGGATCAGGCGCGCATTTTATCGCGCCGCGGCGACCGGCCCGATCGGTTATGCTGTCGGCCGTTTTTGTCACTTTCGCACGCCTGCATGAAGATCATCTCCGCCAACCTGAACGGCATACGCTCGGCCGCCAGGAAAAACTTTTTCGACTGGATGGGACGGCAGGATGCCGATTTCGTCTGCGTGCAGGAGCTGAAGGCTCAGGTAGCCGACATGACGCCGGATTTCCTGTCGCCGCACGGCTATCACGGCCACTTCCATTACGCCGAAAAGAAGGGCTACTCGGGCACCGGCGTCTACAGCCGCGCGAAGCCGGATGCGGTGCATGTCGGCTTCGGCAATGCCGAGTTCGACGCGGAGGGACGCTATGTGCGCTGCGACTTCGGCCAGCTGTCGGTGGTGTCGGTGTACTGCCCGTCAGGCTCGTCCAGCGACGAGCGCCAGCAGGCCAAGTTCCGCTTCATGGACGCGTTCATGCCGCATCTGGTCGAGCTGCGGAAATCCGGCCGTGAAGTCGTGATCTGCGGCGACTGGAACATCGCGCACCAGGAAATCGACCTGAAGAACTGGAAGAGCAACCAGAAGAATTCCGGCTTCCTGCCGGAAGAGCGCGCATGGATGACCGAGGTCTTCGGCGAGGCCGGCTGGCGCGACGTATACCGCCTGCTGCACCCGGACACCACCGGCGAGGCCTACACCTGGTGGAGCAACCGCGGGCAGGCATGGGCGAACAATGTCGGGTGGCGTATCGACTATCACGTGGCCACGCCGGGCGTCGCCGGCACGGCGAAGTCGGCGGCGGTGTACAAGGACGAGCGCTTCTCGGACCATGCGCCGCTGACGATCCATTACGACTTCCCGGCCTGAGCCGGGCACACCGTCAGCCAAAGAACCAGTAGCACACCGCAATCGACGCCAGCACCCCGGCCAGGTCGGCCAGCAGCGCGCAGGCCACCGCATGGCGCGCTCGCTGTATGCCGACCGCGCCGAAATAGACGGCCAGCACATAGAACGTGGTCTCGGTGCTGCCCTGCATGGTCGCCGCCAGCAGCGCGGGGAAGCTGTCGACGCCGTGCGAACTCATCGTCTCGATCAGCATTGCGCGCGCCGCGCTGCCCGAGAACGGCTTGACCAGCGCGGTCGGCAGCGCATCGACAAAGCGCGGATCCCATCCGGCGACATCGGCGAGATAACGAATGCCGGACAGTGCCAGCTCCAGCGCACCGGAAGCGCGCAGCACGCCGACGGCACACAGCATCGCCACCAGATAGGGCAGCAGGTTCTTCGCGACGTCAAAGCCCTCGCGCGCGCCGTCGACGAAGGCCTCGTACACCGGCACCCGCCGCAGCCCGCCCAGCAGCAGGAACAGCAGGATCAGCCCGAACAGCACTGCATTGCCGAGCAAGGAGGACAGCGACGCAATGGCCGCCGCCGACAGGCTGGCGAGGAAGGCGATGAAGCCGCCGAGCAGCAGCGCCGTGCCGAGCATCCATGCGAGAACGACCGGGTCACGCAGTCGCAGCCGCTGCACCAGCGCAACCGACAGAAAGCCGGCCAGCGTCGATGCCGACGTGGCCAGCAGGATCGGCAGGAACACCAGCGTCGGATCCGGCGCGCCCTGCTGCGCGCGGTACATGAAGATCGACACCGGCAACAGCGTCAGCGACGACGCGTTCAGCACCAGGAACAGAATCTGCGCGTTGCTGGCGACCTCGGGCTGCGGGTTCAGCGACTGCAGCTCGCGCATGGCCTTCAGGCCGATCGGCGTGGCGGCGTTGTCAAGGCCGAGCGCATTTGCGGTGAAGTTCAGCGTGATCAGGCCAAGCGCCGGATGGCCGCGCGGCACTTCCGGCATCAGCCGCGCAAACAGCGGCGACAACCAGCGCGCCAGCGTCTGCACCAGCAGCGCGCGCTCTGCGATCTTCAGGAAGCCCAGCCATAGCGTCAGCGTGCCAAACAGCACGACCATCACTTCGACGGACAGCTTGGCCATCGCAAACAGGCTCTCGACCATGGCCTGGAAGACGGCAACGTCGCCGGCGAAGCAGGCGCGCCAGCCGGCAGACAACGCGGCGACGGCAAAAAAACCGAGCCACAGAGCGTTCAGCATCGGCCCGGGAAGAAGCAGGTAGGTTTCATTGGCGACAGTGTAGCCGCAAGCGCATGGGAATCGGCGCGAATGCAACGCTGCCGGCAAGCGACAAGGCAGCGACGCGGCGGTGTTAGCATCCGCAGATGACCGACAACTCGCCGCCCGCCACCAACGAACGCGCACACGGACGCCGGCCGCGGATGCGTGCGGACGACACACCGTGGCGCAGGCGCCTCGGCCCGGGACTGATCACCGGCGCGGCCGACGACGACCCGAGCGGCATCGCAACTTATTCGCAGGGCGGCGCGCAGTTCGGCTTCCAGTTGCTGTGGACATTGCTGCTGACCTGGCCGCTGATGGTCGGCATCCAGTCGGTGTCGGCACGCATCGGCCGGGTGACCGGCGACGGACTCGCCGGCAACCTGCGCCGGCTGTATTCGCCGTGGCTGCTGTATGCGGTGGTGTCGCTGCTGACGGTCGCCAACACGATCAATATCGCCGCCGACCTTGCCGCGATGGCGGACGGGTTGCAACTGCTGGCCGGCGGCCCGCATGCGCTGTGGGTAATCGCCTTTGGCGCGGTATCGGTGCTGCTACAGGTATTCATCCCCTATGTGCGCTATGTGCGCATGCTGAAATGGCTGACGCTGGCGCTGTTTGCCTACGTCGGCACGGTGTTCGCGGTGCACATCCCGTGGGGCGACGTGCTGCGCGCGCTGGTGATGCCGACCATTCCTTTCGACCGCGCGTACCTCGTCACGCTGGTCGCCATCCTCGGCACCACGATCAGCCCCTACCTGTTCTTCTGGCAGGCGTCACAGGAAGTGGAGGAGATGAAGTCGGATCCGGACGCGCTGCCGCTGCGGCAGGCGCCGCAGCAGGCGCGACAGCACCTGACGCGCATCAGCATCGACAACTGGGTCGGCATGGGCATGTCAAACCTGATCGCCTTTTTCATCATGCTGACCACCGCGGCGACGCTGTACACGCACGGCATCACGGACATCCAGTCGTCGCGCGATGCCGCGCTGGCCTTGCGGCCGATCGCCGGGGAATTCGCTTTCCTGCTGTTCGCCGCGGGCATCATCGGCACCGGCCTGCTGGCCATCCCGGTGCTGGCCGGCTCCGCGGCCTATGCGGTGGCCGGCGCCTTCGGCTGGCGCACCGGCCTCGACCTGCCGCTCGGACTGGGCTGGCGCTTCTACGGCATCATCGCGACCACAACGCTGATCGGCGCGGCAATCGGCATCAGCGAGATCGACCCGATGCGCGCGCTGTACTGGGCAGCGGTGCTGAACGGCGTGGCGTCGGTGCCGATCATGGTGGTGATGATGCGGCTGGCCACCCGACATGAGGTGATGGGACCGTTCGTGGTCCGGCGCCGCCTGAAATGGCTGGCCTGGGCAGCGACTGCCGCGATGGCGGTCGCCGTGTTGCTGATGTTCTGGACCGCGCTCTAGCCAGCTTCCGCCGCCGCGGATTTTGCATTCCACGGTGCGATTTTCGGCAGCAACAGCATGCCCGGTATCGCCAGCACGAAGCAGATCAGGAAGAACACGAACCAGCCGGTCTGGTCGACGATGAAGCCGGTGATCGCGTTGAAGAAGGTGCGCGGCACCGCGGCCAGGCTGGTGAACAGCGCGAACTGGGTCGCGGTATAGCGCTGGTCGGTGGTGGTCGCGATATAGCCGGTGAACGCAGCCGTGCCGAGTCCGACGGCAAAGGCTTCCATCCCGATCACCAGGCCAAGCAGCGCCGTGCTGGGTTCGGCGCCGGGGGCGCTGACGCCGGTCTGGGCCAACAGCGCAAAACCGAGGATGGCGACGGCCTGCAGCACGCCGAAGATCCACAGCCCGCGGTTGACGCCGGTCTTCTCCAGCCAGACGGCGCCGAGAATCCCGCCGGCGAGGCTGGCCCACAAGCCGGCGTTCTTGGCGACCAGCCCGATCTGCGTGCGCGAGAAGCCGAGATCCATGTAGAACGGCGTGGCCAGCGCAGTCGCCATCGAATCGCCGAGCTTGTACAGGAAGATGAACGCGAGGATCAGCAGTGCCTGCGACCAGCCGCTGCGAGTGACGAATTCATGGAAAGGCTCGACCACCGCCTCGCACAGTGTGCGCGGCGGCTGGCCGTACAGGGTTGGCTCGGTGATCAGCAGGGTCGTCAGCAGGCCCGGCAGCATGAACAGCGCGGTAATGCCGAACACCAGCTGCCAGCTCATGAAGTCGGACAGGATCAGCGACAGCGATCCCGGCACCAGCGTCGACATCTTGTACGCATTCACAAACAGCGCCGTGCCCGAACCCTGCTCGTGCTCGGACAGCAGTTCGCGCCGGTACGCATCGATCACGATGTCCTGACTGGCTGACAGGAAGGCCACTGCGCCGGCCAAAGCCACGATCATCGTCAGCTCGTCGCGCGGCGAAAAGAAACCGAATGCGCCGATCGCGGCCAGCAGCGCCAGCTGCGTGGCGAGCATCCAGCCGCGACGACGGCCCAGCAGCGGGAAATGATAGCGGTCCATCAGCGGCGACCAGACGAACTTCCACGTGTACGGGAAGCCGACCAGCGCAAACAGGCCAATGGATTTCAGGTCAACCTGCTCGGCCTTCAGCCACGCCGACAGCAGGTTATACAGCAGGAACAGCGGCAGGCCGGACGTGAAGCCGAGCATCACGCAGACCAGCATCTTGCGATTGAAATAATGGCGCCAGCCGGTGGCGGGCGCGGTCGATGCGGTGCCTGTGCTCATGCTCGGTCAGTGTGTCCGTCCTGCCGGACGGCGGGGGAGGAAATCGCGCAGCATGCGCCCGCTTTACTTCTTTCGCAGCCGGAACACCGCGAGACTTCCGCGCCAGTTCGGCAGGAACCCGACCGGCGTGCCATCGGTCTTCAGCGCGACGCATTCGATCACTTCAAGGCCGGCCTCGGCGGCAAGGTCTTCGAAATCGCTGATGGTCGCGCAACGCAGGTTCGGCGTGTCGTACCACTGGTAGGGCAGGCTCTCGGACACCGGCATGCGGCCCAGCAGCAGCGACAGCCGGTGCGGCCAGTGCGCAAAGTTCGGGAAGGACACGATGGCTTCGCGGCCGACGCGCGCAATGTCGCGCAACACGACTTCGACGTGCTTCATCATCTGCAGCGCCGACAGGCAGAGTACGGTGTCGAAAGCGTCGTCGGCAAACATCGCCAGGCCGTCCTCGATGTTTTGCTGGATCACATGGACGCCGCGCTGTACGCAGCGCGGGATCTTCGCGTCGTCGATCTCGACGCCGTAGCCGCGGCAACCCTTGTCGCGCTGCAGGTAGTCGAGCATCGCGCCATCGCCGCAGCCAAGGTCGAGCACGCGCGAGCCTGGAGCCACCCAGTGCGCGATGAAGGCGAGGTCGGCGCGCAGGCCGCTGACTTGCGAGGCAATCATGCGGCCTCCTTCTGCGGCAAGGCGGCGGCCAGATCGCCGCCGAGCTGCTGCCAGACCTTGTCGTAATACGCACGCACCACGTTCATGTAGCGCGGATCGTCGAGCAGGAAGGCGTCATGGCCGTGCGGCGCGTCGATTTCCGCGTAGGTGACGCGCCGCTCGTTCTTCACCAGCGCCTGCACCATCTCGCGGCTGCGCTCCGGTGCGAAGCGCCAGTCGGTGCTGAACGACACCAGCAGGAATTCTGCCTGCGTGTTGGCCAGCGCCGCCGCGAGGTCGCCGCCGTAAGCGCGTGCGGGATCAAAATAATCGAGCGCCTTGGTGATCAGCAGGTAGGTGTTCGCATCGAAGTATTCGGAGAACTTGTCGCCCTGATAGCGCAGGTAGGACTCGATCTCGAAGTCGACGCCAAAACCGAACTGGTAGTCGGCATTGCGCAGTTCGCGGCCGAATTTCTCGGCCATGTCGTCGTCGGACAGGTAGGTGATGTGGCCGATCATTCGCGCCACCCGCAGCCCGCGCTTGGGCACCACGCCGTGCGCATAGAAGTCGCCGTCATGGAAATCGGGATCGGACAGGATTGCCTGCCGCGCGACGTCGTTGAACGCGATGTTCTGCGCGGACAGCTTCGGCGTGGACGCGATCACCAGGCAATGCCCCACACGGTCCGGGTACAGGATGCTCCATGCGAGCGCCTGCATGCCGCCGAGCGAGCCACCCATCACGGCGGCGAACTTGCGGATGCCGAGCCGGTCGGCCAGGCGCGCCTGCGCATGCACCCAGTCCTCGACCGTCACGACCGGGAAGGCGGCGCCATACGGCTTGCCGGTGGCGGGATGGGGGTGCATTGGCCCGGTCGACCCGAAACAGGAGCCGGGATTATTCACGCCGATGACGAAGAAACGGTCGGTGTCGAGCGCCTTGCCGGGACCGACCATGTTGTCCCACCAGCCGGCGCTCTTGGGCTGGCCTTCATAGGTGCCGGCCACATGGTGCGACGCATTCAGCGCGTGGCAGACCAGCACTGCATTCGAGCGGTCCGCGTTCAACGTGCCGTAGGTCTCGTACACCAGCGTGTAGTCGGACAGCGACGCGCCGCTCTGCAAGGGCAGCGGGTCGGCAAAATGCATGGACTGGGGGGTGACGACGCCTATGGATTTCATGGAAGGACAACAATAAAAAAGCCCGAGGGCGGCGGCGGTCGGGCTTGATTCGTTGTCGATTCGAGCTCGCTTTAGCCGCATTTGTTCGGGAGGTTCCCCTGCGCCCGCAAGCTAAGATCAAATCGGCGCATTGAACGGAGGATAGCGAAAGCAGGAGGATGCGTCAAACGACCGTCACCGTCGCCCGGATGACGCGTTTACAGCAGCCTCAGCCGCTCGACCGCCTCGGCGATCGCCGCCGGCTCCCACGCCTTCAATACCTTCTTCGCGGCCGGCTCGAGCAGGGCCAGGTCGCTGTTCAGGATTTCCTGCTTCACCGCCAGCAGCTGCGCCGGATGCATCGAGAATTCGCGCAGGCCGAGGCCCAGCAGCAGGCGGGTCAGCCGGGTGTCGCCGGCCAGCTCGCCGCACACCGCGACCGGCACGCCGGCCTTCGCGCCGGTGGAAATCGTCAGCCACAGCAGCTGCAGCACGGCCGGGTGCAGCGGGTTGTACAGGTGGGCGACCTCGTGATCGACGCGGTCGACCGCCAGCGTGTACTGGATCAGGTCATTGGTGCCGATCGACAGAAAGTCCATGCGCTTCACGAACAGCGGCAGCGTAAGCGCGGCCGCTGGTATCTCGATCATTGCGCCGACCTTGATGTCCTCGTCGAACTTCTTCTTCGCGTCGCGCAGCTGCTGCTTCGCCTGCTCGATCAATGCCAGCGTCTGGTCGATCTCGAACGCATGCGCGAGCATCGGGATCAGCAGGTTGATCGGCCCGTACGCGGAGGCGCGCAGGATCGCGCGCAGCTGGGTGAGGAACATCTGCGGCTCGGCCAGGCAATAACGGATCGCGCGCAGGCCCAGCGCGGGATTCAGCGCGGTCTCTTCGTCGCGATCGAGCGGCTTGTCGGCGCCGACATCAAGCGTGCGTATCGTCACCGGCCGGCCCTTCATCGCGACCACCGCCTTGCGATAGGACTCGAACTGTTCGTCCTCGGACGGCAGCCGCGCGGCCTGGCCGGTATGGCCCATGAACAGGAATTCGGAACGGAACAGGCCGACGCCGACCGCGCCGGCATCGAGCGCGCCGGCGCAATCCTGCGGCAGCTCGATGTTGGCCAGCAGGTGGATGAAGGTGCCGTCGCGGGTGATTGCCGGCGTCTTCTTCAGCTTGCCGAGCTTCTTGCGCTCGCGCATCAGCCTGGTCTGCGCGTCGCGGTACTGCTCGAGCACCACCGGCGCCGGGTCGACGATCACGATGCCGGCGTCGCCGTCGATGATGATCCAGTCGTCCTCGGCGATCAGCGCTGACGCGTTCGACATGCCGACGGCGGCCGGAATGTCGAGGCTGCGCGCGACGATCGCGGTGTGGGAGTTCTGCCCGCCGAGGTCGGTGACAAAACCGACGAATGCGCGGTCGCGGAACTGCAGCATGTCGGCCGGCGAGATGTCATGCGCGACCACCACCATCTGCGGCGCGTAGTCGCCGGGCGCGGTCGGCTCGCTCGGCGGCAGCGCCGTGGCCGAACCGGTCAGCACCTTCAGCACGCGCTCGCCGACCTGCAGGATGTCGTTCTTGCGCTCGCGCAGGTAGGCGTCCTCGATCTCGTCGAACTGCGCGGACAGTTCATCGATCTGTGTCAGCAGCGCCCACTCGGCGTTGTAGTGGCGGCTGCGGATGATCCGCTGCGGCTCTTCGGCGATGATCGGGTCGGCCAGGATCAGCGCGTGCACGTCGATGAAGGCGGCCAGCTCGGTCGGCGCATCGGACGGCAGTTCGCGCCGCAGCGCGCGCAGTTCCTCGTTGACCAGCGCGATCGCATCGGTCAGGCGGCGCACCTCGGCCTCGACCTTCTCTTCGGCGACCAGGTAGTGCTTGACGTCACGAGCGGCCGGCTTGAGCAGGTGCGCGCGGCCGATTGCGATGCCGCGCGAGACAGGTATGCCGTGAAGGGTGAACGAGGGCATCGCCGCGCCTTATTCGCTTTCGCCGAAGCGCGCCTCGATCAGCTGCACCAGCGCGTCCATGCACTCCTGCTCGTCCGCGCCCTCGGTGTCGAGGGTGACGACGCTGCCCTTGCCGGCGGCGAGCATCATCACGCCCATGATGGACTTCGCGTTCACGCGGCGGTCATTGCGGGTCATCCAGACCTCGCACTTGTAGCGTGCCGCCAGTTGCGTGAGCTTGGCCGAGGCGCGCGCATGCAGGCCCAGCTTGTTGATGATCTCGATTTCCCGGCTGATCATATGTTTTCTTTTTCTGTAGTCAGTTAGGGCCGATCCGGACCCGGCTGTCGACGCGGCACGCGCCATTCTGTGCGCCCGCCAGCGCCATCTCCACCACCACGTCCAGCGTGTCATGCCGGTAGGTCAGCGCCCGCAACAGCATCGGCAGACTGATGCCGGCGATCACTTCCACTTCGCCCGGCATGCACAGCTGCAGCGTGCAGTTCGACGGCGTGCCGCCCTTGATGTCGGTGACCACCAGCACGCCGGAGCCGTCGTTGAGCCGGCGGATCGCCTGCAAGGCCTGCTCGCGCACCTCGCCGGTGTCCTGGTCGGCGACCACGTCGATCGCCTCGAGCCGCTCCGGCGGCGAGCGGAACACGTGGGTCGCGGCCTCGATGAAGGCCTTGCCCAGCGGCGCATGCGTCAGCAGCAGGATGCCTACCATGACGACGCTCCCGGACGGGCGTTCATTGCGGCAGGCTTTCGAGCGCGTCGACAAACATGGCCGCGACGTCGAAGCCGGTCTGCTGCATGATTTCCTGGAAACAGGTCGGGCTGGTCACGTTGATCTCTGTCAGGTAGTGGCCGATCACGTCCAATCCTACCAGCAGCAGCCCGCGCTGCAGCAGCACCGGTGCGAGCGCCTCGCCGATTTCCTTTTCGCGCGCCGACAGCGGCATCGCGATGCCGGTGCCGCCGGCGGCCAGATTGCCGCGCACCTCGCCGGCCTGCGGGACCCGCGCGAGGCAGTAGGGCACAACCTTGCCGCCGATCAGCAGCACGCGGCGGTCGCCGTTGACGATCTCGGGGATGTAGCGCTGGACCATGATGGTGCGGGCGCCGTCCGCCGTCAGCGTCTCGGTGATGGCGCCGAGGTTCATGCCGTCCTCGCGCACGCGGAACACGCCGGCGCCGCCCATGCCGTCGAGCGGCTTGAGGATGATGTCACGGTGCTCTGCATGGAAAGCGCGCACATGCGCGGCGTCGCTGGTGACCAGCGTCGGCGCGGTGAATTGCGTAAAGCCGGTGATCGCGAGCTTCTCGTTGTGGTTGCGGATCGCCGCCGGGCTGTTCACCACGCGTGCGCCCTGCGATTCGGCCAGTTCGAGCAGGTAGGTCGCGTAGATGTACTCCATGTTGAACGGCGGGTCAGTGCGCTCGACCACGACGTCGACATCCGACAGCGGACGCAACACGGTCTCCTCGACGGTGTACCACGTGCCGGGCTCGCCGGTCAGCGCGATGCGCGACATGCTGGCCAGCACGCGGCCGCCGGAGACGATCATGTCGGCATGACGGAACGCGTACAACTGATGGCCGCGCGCGTTCGCCTCGCGCATCATCGCGTAGGTTGAATCCTTCTTCAGGTTGAAGCCGGACAGCGGGTCGGCGGCGAAGGCGATTTTCATGCGGCGACGGTCATTCACGCTCAGTAGACCTCCGGGTTGGGATCGGTCTTTTCGATCTCGAGCGACGCAGCCAGCAGCGCAAGGCGGGCGACGACGCCATACATGTAGAAGCGGTTCGGCGCCGCGGTGCCGGGCTTGGCCGCCAGGTCGGGCAGCGCATGCTGCTGCGCGAACGCGAGCGGCACGAAATGCGCGCCCGGCGAGTTCAGGTTCTCGTCGACGCCGCGCTCGGCATGCACGCGATAGAAGCCGCCGACCACGTAGCGATCGATCATGTAGACAACCGGCTCGGCCACGGCGTCGTTGATGTGCTCGAAGGTGTGCACGCCTTCCTGCAGGATCACGTCGGAGACTTCGAGGCCTTCCTTGACCACCGACATCTTGTTGCGCTGCTTGCGGTTCAGGTCGCGCACCTCGCTGGAATCGCGCACGGTCATGATGCCCATGCCGTAGGTGCCGGCATCGGCCTTGACGATAACAAACGGCGTTTCCTTGATGCCGTATTCCTTGTATTTCTTGCGAATCTTCGTCAGCAGCATGTCGACATTGGACGCCAGGCAATCCTCGCCGGTGCGCTCATGGAAATTGATGCCGGTGCATTTCGCGAAATACGGATTGACCATCCACGGGTCGACATCGACCAGCTTGCCGAACTTCTTCGCCACTTCGTCGTAAGCGGCAAAGTGATTGGTCTTGCGGCGCACCGCCCAGCCCGCGTGCAGCGGCGGCAGCAGCGTCTGTTCGTGCAGGCCCTCGAGGATGCTCGGTATGCCGCCGGACAGGTCGTTGTTCAGCAGGATGGTGCAGGGGTCGAAGTTCTTCAGTCCGAGGCGGCGGCCGTTGGCGGAACGCTCGAGCGGCTCGAGCGTCAGCGTGCTGCCGTCCGGCAGTTCGAGCGTGGTCGGTTCCTTGATGTCGTCAGCCAGCGTGCCGAGGCGGACGTTCAGGCCGGTCTGCCGGAAAATCTGGATCAGCCGCGCGACGTTCTGCAGGTAGAAGGTGTTGCGGGTGTGCCTTTCCGGGATCAGCAGCAGGTTGCGTGCGTCCGGACAGTATTTGTCGATCGCGGCCATCGCCGCCTGCACGGCCAGCGGCAGCATTTCCGGCGCGAGGTTGTTGAAACCGCCGGGGAACAGGTTGGTGTCGACCGGCGCCAGCTTGAAGCCGGAGTTGCGCAGGTCGACCGAGCAATAGAACGGGGGCGTGTGCTCCTGCCACTCGAGACGGAACCAGCGCTCGATGGCCGGCGTCGCGTCCAGAATCTTCTTTTCCAGTTCGAGAAGGGGCCCATTGAGGGCCGTGACCAAATGCGGAACCATGGAATGCCTTATGAGAATTCAATCGCGCCCAGATGCGCCGGGGCTTGATTCTAACGGAATCGGACCTGCCGACTCCGAATGACCCGCCGCTCTGGTCCTGAATTCCCGGCCGGTCGGCGACGGAAATGCAAACGCCCCCGGTGACGGGGGCGTTTGCAGGTATTCGGACCGGACCGCCGCGGAGCGATCCGGGAATCCGTGCCAGGGATCAGTGGCGGTAAGCCGTCTCGCCGTGGCTGCTGATGTCCAGGCCTTCGCGCTCTTCTTCTTCCGTGACGCGCAGGCCGATGATCATGTCGACCAGCTTGTACGCGATGAAGGCCACCAGACCGGACCAGACCACCGTGGTGATCACGCCCTGGAACTGGATCCAGACCTGCGACGCGATCGAGTAGTCCGGGGCGACCGCATTCGCGACATAGTCGTAGATGCCGGTGCCGCCGAGCGACGGCGAAGCGAACACGCCGGTCAGGAGCGCGCCGAGGATGCCGCCGACGCCGTGCACGCCGAACACGTCGAGCGAATCATCGGCGCCGATCAGGTGCTTCAGGCCGTTCACGCCCCACAGGCAGACCACGCCGGCCAGCAGGCCCATCACGAGGCCGCCCATCAGGCCGACGAAGCCGGCGGCCGGGGTGATCGCCACCAGGCCGGCGACCGCGCCCGACGCTGCACCCAGCATCGACGGCTTGCCCTTCATCACCCATTCGGCAAAGGTCCACGACACTACGGCACCGGCAGTCGCCAGCAGCGTGTTGCCGAAGGCAAGCGCCGCCGAGCCGTTGGCTTCGAGCGCGGAGCCGGCGTTGAAGCCGAACCAGCCCACCCACAGCAGCGCGGCACCGACCATGGTCAGCGTCAGCGAGTGCGGCGCCATCGATTCGCGGCCGAGGCCGATACGCTTGCCGACCAGGATCGCGCCCACCAGACCGGCAACCGCGGCATTGATGTGCACGACGGTACCGCCGGCGAAATCAAGCGCGCCCTTCTGGAACAGCCAGCCCGCGGTTGCGGTCGCCTTCTCGGCGGCAGCGGCATCGGTGTACAGGTCAGGACCCGGCCAGAACCAGACCATGTGCGCGATTGGCAGGTAAGAGAACGTGAACCAGATGACCATGAACAGCAGCACCGCCGAGAACTTGATGCGCTCGGCGAACGCGCCGACGATCAGGCCGCAGGTGATGGCCGCGAAGGTCGCCTGGAAGCAGGCGAACATCAGTTCGGGCACGACGACGCCCTTGCTGAAGGTCGCGGCGACCGAATCGACAGTCAGGCCCTTCATGAACAGGCGATCAAAGCCGCCGAAGAATGCGCCGCCTTCGGTGAATGCGAGCGAATAGCCGTAGATGAACCACAGCACGGTGATCAGGCTGAACACCATCATCACCTGCATCAGCACCGACAGCATGTTCTTCGCGCGGACCAGGCCGCCGTAGAACAACGCGAGACCCGGTATCGACATCATTGCGACCAGCAAGGTCGCGACGATCAGCCAGGCAGTGTCGCCCTTGTTCGGCGTCGGCGCGGCAGCGGGGGCTGCTGCGGATGCCGCGGCCGCAGGCGCGACAGCAGCGGCAGGTGCCGCAGCAGGCGCTTCGGTGGCGGGGGCGGTGGCAGTAGTTGCAGGCGCAGCGGCGGCGGGAGCCGCATCTTCGGCGGATGCGACGGGCGCCATGCCGACGGCCAGCATCAGCAGTCCGGCACCGATCAGGCTAGTGAACCATTTTTTCATGTTGAATCCCCTTAGAGTGCTTCCTTGCCGGTTTCGCCCGTGCGGATGCGGATGACTTGCTGCAGGTCGTACACGAAAATCTTGCCGTCGCCGATCTTGCCGGTGCGTGCCGAGCTTTCGATCGCCTCAACCACGCGCTCGACGATATCGTCATCGACAGCGGCCTCGATCTTGGTCTTGGGCAGGAAATCGACCACGTATTCGGCGCCGCGATACAGTTCGGTATGGCCTTTCTGGCGACCGAAGCCCTTGACCTCGGTGACGGTGATGCCCTGCACACCGATGGCCGACAGCGCCTCGCGTACTTCATCAAGCTTGAACGGCTTGATGATGGCAGTGATGAGTTTCATTTCAGCCTCTTGTCGGGAATCAGAAGTTTTTGGTCAGCGTCAGGACGAGCTTGGTGTCGCCCAGGTAGCCCTTGCCGCCGAAGTTGTAGCCGGAGGTGCTCTTGTCCGCATCGGTGCCGACCACGGCAAGCGAGCCGACCACGACGCCGAAATCCTTCGTCACGCCGACTTTCCAGTCGGTGTAATTGGCCAGGCCGTCGTTGTAATTCTTCACGCGCTGCTTGCCGACGTGCAGGTTCAGGATGTAGCCGTCCTTGATTTCGGGGTTCAGGCTGAGGTCGAGGTAATCGCTGCCGTCGCTGTTGGGCGCCCAGCCGATGAAATTGGTCAGCGCATACGAATACTTCAGCGTCGCGAAGCTGTAACCGACCTGTGCGAAAGCCTCGACCGTGTTGGCGTTTGCGCCGGTGACGGCCTTCAGCGTGTTGCCCGGATAGTTGTAGCTGATCAGGCCGACGTCATACGCCACTTCGCCCAACTGGCCACGCTTGCCGCCATAGATGTCGAGTTCGTAGCTGCCCGAGCTCGCGCCCGCATCCTTGACCCACTTGATGGTCGAGGTCCATGCGCCGACATACAAGCCGCTCGGCGTGTGGGTGTAGTCCACGCCGGCGAACACGGCCGGGTCGCCACGGCTCTGCGAGATGCCGCGGAAGCGATAATCAGAAGTTGCGCCAACGTTGAACGAGACGACATGATCCGGCGCCGGAGCCGCCTCTTCCGCATGGGCGACGGAGCCCGCAAATGCTGCCAGGATGGCGCTGGCGAGAGTCAGTTTTTTCATTGGCTTTTCCTTTGTACTATTGGTTGTCCACAACGGATGCCCCACGATTGGCGTGTATGCACAAGGCAACTGAGCAAGCCGTGTGCCAACCGGAGCAAGAAGAAACATTTGCCATCCCTGCCAATTCCGCTAGCATTTGCGCACCCATTAATGGGCGGCCCCGTCCAAACCGCACCAGCCGGGGGCAACCGCCCCAAACGAGTGCAATTCATCAGGTCACTATGAGCAACAAACCCAGCTTTCTCAATGAACTTCAGGACAAGGTGCACCAGGTGCTGCAGCAATCGCCTGCCCGGGACCTGGAAAAGAACATGCGCGCCATGCTGAACCAGGGCTTTGCCAAGCTCGACCTCCTGACGCGCGAGGAATTTGACGTCCAGGCCGACGTGCTCGCCCGCACCCGCGCAAAACTCGAGGCGCTCGAGGCGCGCGTGGTCGAGCTTGAAGCAAAGCTGAATAGCTGATTCCCGCGTGGGCCTGGCCGTCCTCCGCAGCCGTGCGCTGGCGGGCATGGAAGCGCCCGCGGTCACGGTCGAGGTTCATCTGGCCAACGGCCTGCCCACATTTGCGATTGTCGGACTCGCTGAGATAGAAGTTCGCGAAGCGCGCGACCGCGTGCGCGCCGCACTGGCAAATGCCGGCTTTGCGTTCCCGCCCGGCCATGTCACCGTCAACCTTGCCCCGGCGGATTTGCCGAAGGAGTCGGGCCGCTTCGATTTGCCGATTGCGCTGGGCATCCTCGCGGCCTCCGGCCAGATGCCAGCCGGAGAACTGGACGACTACGAGTTTGCCGGCGAATTGTCGCTGTCCGGCGAGCTCAGGCCGATCCGCGCCGCGCTGGCCATGAGCGTGGCACTGCAGCGCGATGGCGAGGGGCGTCGCGGCTTCGTGCTGCCGCGTGCTAATGCGGCCGAAGCCGCGCTGATGCCGGGCGCGCACATCTTCCCGGCCGACTCGCTGCTGCAGGTCGTCGCGCATTTTGCCGGCGGCGCCAGTGACGCGCGGCTGGTCGGGTACGCGGCCGCACCCGCAACAGCAACGGACACAACCGGCCTGCCTGATTTTGCGGATTTGCGCGGGCAGGCACAGGCGCGGCGTGCGGCCGAAATTGCCGCAGCAGGCGCGCACAGCATGCTGATGGTCGGGCCTCCCGGCGCCGGCAAGTCGATGCTGGCGGCGCGGTTGCCGGGCATCCTGCCGCCGATGACGGACGAGGAAGCACTGCAGAGCGCCGCACTGCAATCCGTCGCCGGCAGCTTTTGCGCGCAACGCTGGCGCCGGCGGCCATTCCGCGCGCCGCACCATACCGCATCGGCGGTGGCGCTGGTCGGCGGCAGCGGCGTGCCTCGTCCGGGCGAAATCTCGCTCGCGCACCACGGCGTGCTGTTCCTCGACGAACTGCCGGAATTCGACCGCAAGGTGCTCGAGGTGCTGCGCGAGCCGCTGGAAACCGGCCGGATCACGATCTCGCGCGCAGCCCGGCAGACCGATTTCCCCTGCCGCTTCCAACTGGTCGCCGCAATGAATCCTTGTCCTTGCGGCTATCTCGGCCATCCCAGGCGCACCTGCCGCTGCACGCCGGATGCGGTGGCGCGCTATCAGGGACGAATCTCCGGGCCGCTGCTTGACCGCATCGACATGCAACTGTCCGTGCCCGCGCTCGATACGGCCGAATTGCTGGCCGGCGCCGACGGCGAACCCTCGGCTGCCATTGCCGCGCGCGTCGCCGGCGCCCATGCAATGCAAATGGCGCGTCAGGGCAAGCCGAACGCGCAGTTGTCGGTGGCCGAAGTCGGCCTGCACTGCCGCCCGGACGAGGCCGCCAGCGGGCTGCTGCGCACCGCGATCGAGCGGCTCGACTGGTCGGCCCGTGCCTGCCACCGTGTGCTGAGGCTCGCGCGCACGATCGCCGACCTTGGCGGTGCCGCTGCCATCGGCAGCGCCCATGCAGCCGAGGCAATCCAGTATCGCCGTGCGCTGCCGGCGTCGCCGTCGCGCTGAACCGGTCCGCCGCGTTTCGGGGCGGTCCCATGCCGCGCCTGTTAACATCGGCGGATGTTTCCAGAGAACCCGATGACAGGACTGCGCGCGGTCGCAGCCACACTGGCCTGCGCCACACTCGTGGCCTGCGCCCCCGAACTGAACTGGCGCGAGGTGCCGGGCAACGACGCTCACTACACGGTGCTGCTGCCGTCCAAGCCCGCGACCCACGCGCGCACGATCGACCTGGACGGCCTGAAGGTCGAGATGAGCATGACCGGCGCCGCAGTCGACGAACTGAGCTTCGTGGTCGCCAGTGCGCGCATTCCCGATCCGGCGCAGCGTGCCGCGGCGCTGACGGCCATGCAGCAGGCCATGCTGCGCAACATCCGCGCGGCAAAGCACACCGAGAAGCCGGTGACGCTGAAGGGCGGCGCGACCGGCACTGAAATCGTAGCCGACGGCCAGGCCGCCCGCGACGGTCGCCCGCTCGTCATGTATGCGCGCTTCGCCGCGCAGGGCGAGCGCGTGTACCAGGCGATCGCGCTCGGCCCGCGCGACAAGCTGTCGGCGGAAGCGGCGGACACCTTCCTCGGCTCGCTGGCGCTGCATTGAGATGAGCGGCGACGCGATCTACCTGCAGGGCAGGACGGCGACGCGCGTGGTGCTGGTGTTCGGCGCCGCTTATTTCCTCTCCTACGCGCTGAGGGCGATCAATGCCGTGATCGCTCCCGCGCTGTCAGCCGACCTGCAACTGTCGAATGCCGACCTCGGCCTGCTGTCGTCTGCCTATTTCGTCGGTTTCGGCAGCATGCAGCTGCCGATCGGCGTCTGGCTGGATCGCTACGGCTCGCGCCGCACCGAGGCCGCGCTGTTGCTGTTCGGCGCGCTTGGCGCGGCAATCTTTGCGTCCAGCGCATCGCTGGCCGGCCTGTGGGTCGGCCGCGCCCTGATCGGCGTCGGCGTATCCTCGTGCCTGATGGCGGCGTTCAAGGCCTATCGGGTCTGGTACGCACCGGAACGGCAAAGCCAGCTGGGCAGCTGGATGCTGGTGTTCGGCACCGTCGGTGCGCTCGCGTCGACAGTGCCGGTGGCGCTGATGCTGCCGCTGGTCGGCTGGCGCGGCGTGTTCTGGGGCATGTCGGTTGCGCTGCTGTTGTCCGCGGCGCTGGTCTTTGCGCGGCTGCGGCCGGTCGAGCAGGCCATGGCGCAGCATGCGGTCGCTGCCGGCCCGGGGCCGGGTTACCTGCAGATTTTCCGCGACCGCTACTTCCGCCGCATGGCGCTGCTGGGCGCGGTGCACCAGGGCGGTTTCATGGCGATGCAGTCGCTGTGGGCGGGCCCGTGGATGGTGACGGTGCTGGGCATGACGGTCGAGCGCGCGTCGCAGATACTGTTCGTCTTCAATTTCTGCCTGATGCTGTCCTATCTCGGCCTGTCGTGGTGGGCGCCGCGACATGTATCGTATGGCCAGCGAAGGGGCCTGCCGGTGCTGCGCGTGGTGGCGATCGGCCTCGGCCTGTCGGTCGCCGTGCAGGCACTGATGGTGCTGCTGCCTTTTTCGTGGAGCTGGATGCTGTGGATCGCGTTCGCGGTGGTCATCACGGTGACGACGCTTGCCCAGACCCATGTCAGCCTGGCCTTTCCGCCGGCGCTCGCGGGCCGTGCAAACAGCGCTTTCAACCTGATGCTGTTCATCGGCGCATTTTCGGTCCAATGGGGCATCGGCCTGCTGGTTGATTTCTTCGTCGCCGGCGGCTCGTCGGCCGCGACCGCACTGCGGATGGCGCTCGCCTGCTACCTGCTGGTACAGGTCTTTGCGCTCGCCATGTTCATCGCCAAGCGCAACAGGAACGCACCGGACCTCGGGCCGCCGGCGGTCTGAATATAATTGCAACAGCCGGTGTATGCCGTGCTATGTTTAACAAATTAATAAGCATTTTGGCGAGGTCAATCATGCTGATCACTTTCAAGTCCAAAGCAACTGCCGACGTGATGATGTATGCGACGCATGTCAAACCCATCCTCGACCTGCTGGGCAAGGAGGTCGACCGCGGCGTGATCACGGCCGCTGAGACCAGCGGCGCAATCCGCGATATCGAAGCCGAGATCGCGCGGCGCAAGCAGGCCGACGCCGCGGAAGAGGCTGCGGCCAACGAGCAGGACGATGGCAGGGAATCCGACCCTGCCCGCGCCGACCACGTCAGTTTCGCGACGCGAATTTACCCGTTGCTGGAAATGCTGCGTGCTGCCCATCGCGACGATGAATTCGTGTTGTGGGGCGTCTGAGGACGGAAAGGCAGCACGAGCAGATGAAGTTGAGCAGTGATTCGCTGGCGTTCGCGCTGGCAGGAGCGGCGCGCGCGCTGGCAGCCGTGGACGCAGGCAATGCGCTGCCGCGTGCGCTGGCCGATGTGTTCGGCACCCGTCTGACGCCGGCCGCCGCACGCGGCGCCATCCAGGACCTTGCCTACCGAAGCATGCGCCGCTGGGGTCTTGCGCGCGCATTGTTGCGCGAGCTGGCCGAGCGCCCGCCTGCGCAGCCGCGGCTGAGCGCATTGCTGTGCTGCTCGCTGGCGCTGCTGGCAGACGATGCGCCGGCCTATGCGCCGCACACGCTGGTCGACCAGGCGGTCGAAGCCTGCGCCGCCGACCGCGAGCTGCAGCGTGCAAAAGGCATGGCCAACGCGGTGCTGCGGCGATTCCTGCGGGAACGCGACGCCTTGCTGGCGAAGGTGCGGCAGCAGGACGAGGCGCGCTGGAATTATCCGCAATGGTGGATCGACAAGGCGAAAGATGCGTGGCCGCAGGACTGGCAGCAGGTGCTGGCAGCCGGCGACAGCCAGCCGCCGCTGACTTTGCGCGTGAACCGGCGCAAGGTCGCGCTGGAAGATTACCGGGCCGAACTGGCCGCGCACGGGATCGAATCAACCCCGGTCGGCCCGTCGGCCCTGAAGCTGGCGCGCGCATTGCCGGTCGCCCAGATTCCCGGGTTTGCCGATGGCATGGCTTCGGTGCAGGACGCGGCCGCACAACTGGCCGCACCACTGCTGGATTTGCAAGACGGCATGCGGGTGCTGGATGCCTGCGCCGCGCCCGGCGGCAAGACCGGCCACCTGCTCGAACTGGCCGATGCTGACCTGCTTGCGCTTGACCAGGATGCGGAACGGCTCGAGCGCGTGCGCGAAAACCTGCAGCGGCTGTCGCTGCGCGCGGAATTGAAGCAGGGCGACGCCAGTCAGGCGAACTGGTGGGATGGCCGGCCTTTCGACCGCATCCTGGCCGACGTGCCGTGCACGGCCTCCGGCATCGTGCGCAGGCATCCGGACATTCGCTGGCTGCGTCGTCCCGACGATGCAGCGCAACTGGCCGCGCTGTCGGCGCGCATCCTCGACAACCTGTGGGCGATGCTGAAGCCGGGCGGCAAATTGCTGCTGGCCACCTGTTCGCTTTGGCCGGAAGAGTCGGCATTGCAGGCGCAGGCTTTCGCGGCGCGGCACAACGCGATCGTGTTGCCGGCGCCGGGGCAATTGCTGCCGATATCGTCCGAACAGAGCGACCATGACGGTCTTTTCTACGCGCTACTCCAGAAGCCGTCGGTTTGATACTATCGGCAGAAATCTTTCCCGGGGGTAGCACCCCCGTTTTCCCCGCGTGATCCGTCGATTCCTGCTTGGCTTTTCGCTGACCCTGCTGCTGGCCATCATGCCATCGCTGGCGCCTGCTGCGGACGGCATCGAATTCAACAGCGCCGCACTCGAAGCGACCGATGAGGGCTACAAGCTGTCATCCAGCTTTTCCATTGAGCTGACACGCTCGCTGGAGGACGCGCTGATGCGCGGCGTGCCGCTGTACTTCAACCTGCAAGTCGCTGTATCGCGCCAGCGCTGGTACTGGTTTGACGAAATCGCCATCAAGGCGACCCGCAAGATCCGGCTGTCCTACAACGTGCTGACCCAGCAATACCGGGCGTCGGTCGATGGCAGCTTGCACCGCAATTTCGCCCGCCTCGACGACATGCTCGCGCTGCTGCGACATCCGGGCCGCTGGCTGGTGGCCGAGCCCGGCGCACTGCAGCGCGACGAGAGCTACACGGTGGCGGTGCAGTTGTCGCTGGATGTATCCGCGCTGCCCAAGCCGATCCAGGTCAGCGCGCTGGGTAACGGCGACTGGCGCATGTCGTCCGGCTGGACCCGCTTCAGCTACGAAGGCAAATGAGGCGCGCGCTCCGTTACCTGATGGCCGGCTCGACCGGAACGGTCGTGCTGTTGCTGTTCGCGCTGGCGGCGGCCAGCGGGAATACGCGTCTGTTCGACGAATATTATTCGTGGATCCTCGGCGTCAACATTGCTGTCGGCATCGTCCTGTTTGCGCTGGTATGCCTGCTCCTCGCGCGGCTCTACAGCCGCTACCGCCACGGCCGTTTCGGTTCGCGCCTGATGGCGCGGCTGGTGCTGATGTTCACGCTGATGGGCATCCTGCCGGGGATCGTGATCTACACCGTGTCGGTGCAGTTCATGTCGCGCTCGATCGAATCCTGGTTCAACGTGAAGGTCGAAACCGCGCTGGAGTCGGGCCTGAACCTCGGCCGCACCGCGCTGGAATCGTCGCTGAAAGACCTGCGTCTGAAAGCGCGCGGCATCGCGACCGAACTGTCGGAGATGTCGGATGCGGCGGTCGCGTCGCAGCTCACGCGCATCATCGGGCATAACCAGAGACAGGACGCGATGGTGCTCGCGTTCGACGGCTCCGTGATCGCCAGCACGCACAACCGGCTGTCGACGCTGTTGCCCGATCTGCCCACGCCGAACATGCTATCCCGCGCCCGCGCGGCCCCTGGCTACGGCGCAATCGAAGGCGAACCGGACAGTGGCACATCCAAGGCGCAGTCCGAGCGCCTCCGCCTGCGCGTGATCGTCGCGATCCGCGGCGACGGCTCGCTGCAGAGCCTGCACGGGCAGACGCGTTACCTCCAAGTGCTGCAACCGGTGCCGGAAACGCTCGCCGCCAACGCCGCGGCGCTGCGCATTGCCTATGGCGAATATCAGGAACGTTCGCTGGCGCGCACCGGGCTGCGCAAGTTTTACCTCGTCACGCTGACGCTGGTACTGTTGCTGGCGATATTTGCCGCAATGGTCAGCGCCTTCCTGCTGGCGTCCGATCTTGCGCAACCGCTGCTGCTGCTGGCCGAGGGAACCAAGGCGGTTGCCGAAGGCAACCTGTCGCCGCGCCCGATCGTCGCAACGAACGACGAACTGGGCACGCTGACCCAGTCGTTCAATGCAATGACCCTGCAACTGGCCGATGCGCGCGTGGCAGTCGAGCGCAACCGCCGCGCGCTGGAAGACGCCAAGGCTTATCTCGAATCGGTACTGGCCAATATGTCGGCCGGCGTGATGGTGCTGGATGACCAATGGCGACTGGTGACCTTCAATGCCTCTGCGGGGCGCATCCTCCACACCGACCTGATGCCATTCCTCGGGCACCCGCTGGCCGCCATCGCGGCACTCGCCCCCGTCAGCGAATCGATGATGCGCGCATTCAGCGGCGAAAGCGCACGCTCTGCCGGCGGCGAAGCGGATGCCGACGCGCCACACTGGCAACAGCAAATTGACATTCCCCGGCGAGTGATCGGACAGGATCTGGACGGCGACATCACGTTGCTGGCGCGCGGCTCGCGTTTGCCCGTTGGGTCAGGCACAGGATTCGTGGTTGTGTTCGATGATATTTCGGAAGTCATATCCGGCCAGCGTTCGATCGCCTGGGCGGAAGTCGCTCGCCGGCTGGCCCATGAAATCAAGAATCCGCTAACGCCGATTCAGTTGTCGGCAGAGCGCCTGCTGATGAAGCTGCACGCCAAATTGTCTGGAGGCGATGCCGACTTGCTGGAGCGCGGGACTCATACCATCGTGAATCAAGTTGTCGCCATGCAACAAATGGTTGATAACTTCCGTGATTACGCGCGCACGCCGCCAGCGACGCTGCAACCGCTCGATCTGAATGCATTGATCGCCGAAATCCTCGAACTGTATTCAAGCGACGAACATTTGAACGTCTTTCGCACCAATCTTCAGCCAAATCTGCCTCGCGTTTTGGGAGATGCAACCCAAATGCGACAAGTGGTACACAACCTATTGCAAAATGCACAAGATGCGGTCGTGGAAGTTTCTGAAGGAAAAAGCCCTCCGGATGTCGTTATCAGCACCGAGGCTGTTCACTATTCGGATGCCGATGGCCGTGATCAGATCGCTGTTCGCCTGACGGTGGCGGACAACGGTTCGGGCTTCAATCCCAAGGTGATGGCGCGGGCTTTCGAGCCCTATGTGACTTCAAAACCGAAAGGCACCGGTCTTGGACTGGCTGTCGTGAAGAAGATCATCGAAGAGCACGGCGGTCGCATCGAGTTGCAAAACCGCAAGGACGGCACGGGGGCCAAGGTCTTGATTTTATTGTTGAAGCTCGCAAGCTGATCGAATTGACATGAGCAATTGCAAAAATTACAATTTCAGCAACGCATGGCCGTTGCAGTGAGCTCAAGAGGCGCATCCATGGCAAACATTCTGGTCGTTGACGATGAAATGGGAATTCGGGAATTGTTGTCCGAAATCCTTGGCGACGAAGGACATGTGGTGACAACCGCTGAAGACGCCAATTCAGCGCGCGAGTTGCGGCTTTCCGGCTCCCCGGATCTCGTGTTGCTCGACATCTGGATGCCAGATACCGACGGCGTCACCTTGCTGAAGGAATGGCAGCGTGATGGCCTGCTGACCATGCCGGTGATCATGATGTCGGGGCACGCGACCATCGACACCGCGGTCGAGGCAACGCGCATTGGCGCGATGAACTTCCTCGAGAAACCCATCTCGCTGCAGAAGCTGTTGCGCATGGTTCAGCAAGGTCTGGCGCGCGGCCAGGAAAATGCGCGCGGCACTTTGTTGCAGCAGCCGCACCGTCCGTTGGTCAGTCAGGAAAAGGTCACGCTGATGCCTCAGCTTCAGCCGGCCAATGGATATGGAAATTACAACGGATCACTACCTCCGCCGACCTACGGCGCGCCGGACAATGAATTCCGCGTCTCGTTCGAGCTGCCATTGCGCGAAGCGCGCGATGCGTTCGAGCGCGCTTACTTCGAGCATCACCTGGGGCGCGAAGGCGGCAGCATGACGCGTGTCGCCGAACGTACCGGCCTGGAGCGCACGCACCTGTATCGCAAGCTGAAACAGCTTGGCGTTGACACCAGCAAAGGCCACGCCAAGAAAGCCGGATGACGATCGTTACGCTGGTACACGGCGGCAGCGGCGCAGCGCGGGAAGCGGCAATCGCGGCACTGGCGACTCCTGTAGAAAACACGGTGGCCATCATCGAAGGGCTGGCCGGCGCCGGCAGTGCGCTGGACGAGGGCGCTGCCGAGTCAAAAGGCGTGCAAATCCTACGTATCGCCCCCGGATGTCCCTGCTGCACTGGCAAGCTTGCCATGCGCGTGATCCTGAACCGGGCACTGCGCAAAAACCCCGATCGAATTTTCCTGAGTCTCGCTCCTCCCGACCACCTTGCAGGTGTGATAAATTTCTTAGAAGAAGATCAGTATCGCGAACGGTTGGAAATCGGTACGCCTGTCGATTGCTCAGTGGCCGGCACAGGTTTTGCGAATACCGGCTATTGAAATTTCGTGCGACAGCGCCATTTGCAGACGCAAGAGGGCAGGAGCGCCGCTCCGGTTTCCCTTGCATCATCCGAAGGAGCCAGCATGAACCTGATCTACAACAGCGAGCATTACAGCGTCGTGGAGTTTGGCGCAGAGGCCGGCCTTGAAGCGATGCAATTCGGCGGCTATGAAATTCTGGACAAGCCGGCGAAGCGCGAGATTTTCATCGCCGGGCCACTCGCCGAATCGTTCCGGCAGCATGTACGCGAGCTGATCGCAAGCGAGCCGACGATGGAAGAGATCGATGAATTCCTCGGCGGTTATGGTTCGCTGATGGCGCAGCCGGTCATTCTGCATTAAGCTGCCCTGAGGTAGTTGCGGCCGCCCGGTGCGGCCGCATTCGTTCAGCCATTCATCCTGCGTGCCCGCCTGTGCGGGCACTTTGCATTTCACGCCACGCCGTCCATGCGCGCCAATTCCCGCCCCGTCACCAGCAATCAGCCCGGCCCGCATGAACATCTTCAAGCAATCGTGCGCAAACATGCGCAAACAACGTTCCTGAAACCGTTGTCGCCCGCCAGCTGTGCGGCCTTCGATCTGGCGATCGCCGCATGGCGCCGGCATCGCGGCGAACTGATCCTTGATGCCGGATGCGGGGTCGGCCTGTCGACGCGTCGGCTGGCCGCAAGCCATCCGGACAGTTTCATCATCGGCGTCGACCAGTCCGCCGACCGGCTGGAGCGCGAAGTCCGCTGGCACGAATCGCCGCCGGAAAATTTCATCACCGTGCGAGCCGACCTCGTCGATTTCTGGCGACTGATGCTCCGCGAAGGCGTTCACCCGGCGCAGCATTTCCTGCTCTATCCGAATCCCTGGCCCAAAAAGGACCAGCTCGGGCGACGCTGGCACGGGCACCCGGTGTTCCCGACCGTGGTCGCGCTCGGCGGGCGGATCGAATGCCGAAGCAACTGGCAGATCTATGTCGAGGAGTTCGCGTCCGCGCTCGGGCAACTGACCGGTGTCGCCACGACGGCAGAACCTTTCGCAGCCGATCCTGCCGCGCCGCTGACTCCCTTCGAAGAGAAATACCTTGCTTCGGGCCATGCGCTGTGGCGCTGTCGTGCGGCACTGGCGACGGACTGACGATCAACGGTTGTGATACCGTTTCCGGGATTTGTATCGAACGAGGAATCCGCCATGTGCCAGCTGCTTGGCATGAACTGCAACGTGCCGACCGACATCGTGTTCAGCTTCACCGGCTTCGCGCACCGGGGTGGCCATACCGACGAACACAAGGATGGGTGGGGCATCGCGTTTTTCGAGGGCGCAGGCGTGCGCCTGTTCGTTGACCACCAGTCAGCGGTCGCATCCCCGGTCGCCGAACTGATCAAGAGCTATCCGATCAAGTCGAAGAACGTCATTGCGCACATCCGCAAGGCAACGCAGGGGCAGGTCGCACTGGAGAACTGCCATCCGTTCGTGCGCGAGCTCTGGGGACGCTACTGGGTGTTTGCGCACAATGGCGACCTGAAGGAGTTCGCGCCGGTGCTTGATGGCGCCTTCCGCCCGGTCGGCAATACCGACAGCGAACGCGCATTCTGCTACCTGCTGCAGCAATTGCGGCGACGCTTCGGCGACACGCCGCCGGCATTGGCGCTGCTGAAAGCAGCAATCGATGATCTCACGCGCGAAATCTCGGCGCACGGCGTGTTCAACATGATGCTGTCGGACGGCTCGGCCCTGTTCGCGCATTGCTCGACACGGCTGCACTACATCGTGCGCCAGTATCCGTTCACGCAAGCCAAGCTGTCCGACGAGGACTTGTCGGTCGATTTTTCCGAAGTGACCACGCCGAACGACCGCGTGGCCGTGATCGTCACCGAACCGCTGACGACCAACGAGGCATGGCAGCCTTTTGCCACCGGCGAACTGAAGCTGTTCGTCGACGGGATACCCGTCGACGACTGATCAGAGGTTCGGCGCGAGCCAGCTTTGCAGCTGCTCGATCGACTCGCCGCGCCGTGCCGCCATGTCCTGCACCTGATCCTCACCGATCTTTCCGACCGTGAAGTACTTCGACTCCGGATGCGCGAAGTAGAAACCGGACACCGATGCGCCCGGGAACATCGCATACGACTCCGTCAGGCTCATGCCGACATCTTCCGCTTCAAGAATGCGGAACAGGTCAGCTTTCACCGTATGCTCGGGGCAGGCAGGATAGCCCGGTGCAGGACGGATGCCGCGATACTGCTCTCCGATCAGCTGCTCATTGGACAGCGTCTCGTCGGCTGCATAACCCCACAGGTCCTTGCGCACGCGCTCGTGCAGGTACTCCGCAAACGCCTCGGCAAGGCGGTCGGCCAGTGCCTTGAGCATGATCGATGAGTAATCGTCACCGGCATCCTCGAAGCGTTTCTCGTGCTTCTCGATGCCGATGCCGGCGGTTACCGCAAACAACCCGATGTAGTCGGTGATGCCAGAGGCCTTCGGTGCGATGAAGTCCGCCAGGCACTGGTTCGGGCGCGCCACACCGTCGATGACGGGCTTTTCAGTCTGCTGGCGCAGGCCGTAATAGGTGAACGCCACCTCGCTCTTCGTCTCGTCGGTATAGACCTCGATGTCGTCGTCATTGACGCTGTTGGCCGGCAGGATCGCCATCACGCCGTTCGCGGTCAGCCAGCGTCCTTCGACAAGCTTTTTCAGCAGCTCACGGCCTTCGCTGTACACATTGCTCGCGGACTCGCCGACCACCGGATCCGTCAGGATCGCCGGGAAGGGCCCGGCCAGATCCCAGGTCTGGAAGAACGGGCCCCAGTCGATATAGTTCGCCAGCACCGCGAGGTCGAAGTTGCGGAAGTGGCGGCGGCCGATGAATTTCGGCTTCACCGGCGCGCATTCGCCGTCGAACGACAGGTGCATCTTGTTGCGGCGCGCATCGGCCAGCGTCAGCATCGGCAGCGCCTTCTTGCCTGCGTGCTGCGTGCGGATACGCTCGTAGTCCAGCGCAATCTCGGCCAGGTAGCGCTCGCGCGTTTCGTCGGTCAGCAGCGACTGCGCAACCGACACCGAGCGCGACGCATCCGGCACGTAGACCACCGGACCTTCGTAATTCGGTGCAATCTTCACCGCGGTATGCGCACGGCTGGTGGTCGCGCCGCCGATCAGCAGCGGGATCTTGCGCTCGCGGAACCATGGGTCGCGCTGCATTTCCTTCGCGACGTGCGCCATTTCTTCCAGCGACGGCGTAATCAGGCCGGACAGGCCAATGATGTCCGCATTCTCTTCCTTGGCCTTCGCAAGAATTTCAGCGCATGGCACCATCACGCCCATGTTCACGACTTCGAAGTTATTGCACTGCAGGACCACCGACACGATGTTCTTGCCGATGTCGTGCACGTCGCCTTTCACGGTGGCGATCACGATCTTGCCCTTCGGCTTGGCGGCCTGACCGGTGCGGCGCTCCTCCGCAGCCTTCTCTTCTTCGATGAACGGGATCAGGTGCGCGACGGCCTGCTTCATCACGCGCGCCGACTTCACCACCTGCGGCAGGAACATCTTGCCCTGGCCGAACAGGTCGCCGACGATGTTCATGCCGTCCATCAGCGGCCCTTCGATCACATGGATCGGGCGGCCATCCCGCGCGGCGACCTTCTGCCGCGCTTCCTCGGTGTCCTCGACGATCCATTGCGTGATGCCGTGCACCAGCGCATGCGCGAGGCGCTTCTCGACCGGCGCATCGCGCCACGCAAGGTTCTGCTCTTCCTTCTTGTCGCCGGCCTTCAGCGTGGCGGCGATCTCGATCATGCGCTCGGTCGCGTCGGGACGGCGGTTCAGCACGACATCCTCGACACGCTCGCGCAGCTCGGCCGACAGGTCGTCATAGACGCCGATCATGCCGGCGTTGACAATGCCCATGCTCATGCCCGCCTGGATCGCGTGATACAGGAAGACCGTGTGGATCGCCTCGCGCGCCGGGTCGTTGCCGCGGAACGAGAACGACACGTTCGACACGCCGCCCGACACTTTCGCGTGCGGCAGGTTCTGCCGGATCCAGCGGGTGGCTTCGATGAAGTCGACTGCGTAATTGTTGTGCTCGTCGATGCAGGTGGCGATCGCGAAAATGTTCGGATCGAAAATGATGTCTTCCGGCGGGAAGCCCACCTGTTCAACCAGCAGCCGGTAAGCGCGTTCGCAGATCTCGGTCTTGCGCGCGAAGGTGTCGGCCTGGCCGGTTTCGTCGAAGGCCATCACGATCACGGCAGCGCCATAGCGGCGGCAGAGGTTGGCCTGGCGCAGGAATTCCTGTTCGCCTTCCTTCATCGAAATCGAGTTGACGATGGCCTTGCCCTGCACGCACTTCAGGCCGGCCTCGATCACGCTCCATTTCGACGAGTCGATCATGATCGGCACGCGCGCAATGTCAGGCTCGGAAGCGATCAGGTTCAGGAAGCGCGTCATCGCGGCAACCGAATCGAGCATCGCCTCGTCCATGTTCACGTCGATCACCTGCGCGCCGTTCTCGACCTGCTGGCGTGCGACCGCAAGCGCCTCCTCATACTGCTCGTTGAGGATCATCCGTGCGAAGGCTTTCGAGCCGGTCACGTTGGTGCGCTCGCCGACGTTCACGAACAGCGAGTCTTCGTCGATCGTGAACGGCTCAAGTCCGGCCAGCTGCATCTGGTGCAGGTGGGTCGGCACCTTGCGCGGCGCAATGCCGGCCACGGTATCGGCAATCGCCTTGATGTGGTCCGGCGTGGTGCCGCAGCAGCCGCCGGCAATGTTCACGAAACCGCTGTCGGCAAAATCTTTCAGCAAGGACGACGTGACGTCCGGCGTCTCGTCGAAGCCGGTCTCGGACATCGGGTTTGGCAGGCCTGCGTTCGGATAGATGCAGACGAAGGTCTCGGCGATCTTCGACAGCTCTTCCGCATAGGGGCGCATCAGCGTCGCGCCGAGCGCGCAGTTCAGGCCAATGGTCAGCGGCTTTGCATGACGCACCGAATTCCAGAACGCGGTCACGGTCTGGCCGGACAGGATGCGGCCGGATGCATCGGTCACGGTGCCGGAAATCATGATCGGCAGACGCTGCCCGGTCTCTTCGAAGAACTGGTCGATCGCAAACAACGCCGCCTTGCAGTTCAGCGTGTCGAAAATGGTTTCGACCAGCAGCACGTCGGCGCCGCCTTCAACGAGCGCCGTGGTCTGCTCGCGATAAGCGGCAACCAGCTGGTCAAAGGTGACGTTGCGCGCGCTCGGATCGTTGACGTCCGGCGAAATGGACGCGGTCTTCGGCGTCGGGCCGAGCGCGCCGGCGACAAAGCGCGGCTTGTCCGGCGTCGAATACTTGTCGCAGGCCGCGCGCGCGAGCCTGGCCGCCTCGAGGTTCATCTCGCGCACCAGATGCGCCATGTGATAGTCGTCCTGCGCGATCGAGGTCGCGCCGAACGTGTTCGTCTCGATCAGGTCCGCGCCGGCGGCAAGGTACTGCTCATGGATCTCGCGGATGATCTGCGGCTGCGTCAGTGTCAGCAGCTCGTTGTTGCCCTTGACGAAAACTTCCTTGCCCGGCACCGCGAAATCGGCAAAGCGCTCGCTGCGATACTCCGCCTCGCCCAGCTTGTAGCGCTGGATCATCGTGCCCATCGCGCCGTCGAGGATCAGGATGCGTTTGGCCAGCAGCTCGCGCAGCTGCAATTCGGTAGCGGAGAGGACGTCGCGTTTCATGGTGTGGTCGGTCAAGCGTGTAGGACGTGGAAGGCAGGCGCACAAATAAAAAACCCGGCCTGCAAAGCGAAGCCGGGTGTGCGTTCCGCTTTAGCAGCATTTCTTGGGGATTATCCCCCGCGCCCGCAAGCTGGCATTGACTGAGTCAAATCGGCGCGATGTGAATTATATCGTCAATTCAAGGGTTTAGCCGAAACTGTTGTCCTTCCTGCAGTGGGAAGCCCTGCAGGAATGCGGCCGCCGGCAGCCGCTTGCCGCCGGGCTTCTGCAGCTCGGTAAATCGCAGCGCGCCTTCGCCGCAAGCGACCGTCACACCGCTGGCATCGGCGTCCAGCACCGTGCCGGGCGCGCCCGACTGCGGGGCGAGTTCTGCATTCCAGAGCTTCAGTGTCACGTCGCCCAGTTGCGCGGAGGCGCCGGGAAACGGATTGAACGCGCGTATCCGGCGCAGCAGCGTGTCGGCCGGCAGGCGGAAATCCAGTGCCGCCTCGTCCTTGGCGATCTTCGCTGCATAGGTGACGCCCTCGACGGGCTGCGGCACACGTTGCAACTGGCCGCCGGCCAGCTGCTGCAGCGCATCAACGATCATGCGGCCGCCGAGCGCCGCAAGGCGATCGTGCAGCAGGCCGGTGGTATCGCCGGCGGCGATCGGTTCGCGGCCGACCAGCAGCATGTCACCGGTATCGAGCCCTTCATCCATCTGCATGATGGTAATGCCGGTCTCGGCGTCGCCGGTCTCGATCGCACGATGGATGGGCGCCGCGCCACGCCAGCGCGGCAGCAGCGATGCGTGGATGTTGATGCAGCCACGCGGCGGAATCCCGAGCACCGACTTCGGCAGGATCAGCCCGTAGGCGGCCACCACCATCACGTCGTGCGGCGTCTCGCGCAGCAGCTGGTGCGCCTGCGCGGCGTCATCCGGATACTTGCCGTCGAGCCTGAGCGACACCGGCTGCGCAACCGGCATCCCGTGTTTCAGCGCGAATTGCTTGACCGGCGACGGCTGCAGCTGCATGCCGCGGCCGGCAGGCCGGTCCGGCTGGGTCAGCACCAGCGGTATTGCAAAACCCGCGTCATGCAAAGCGGCGAGGGCGACCGCGGCGAATTCCGGCGTGCCGGCGAAAATGACCCGCATCGTCAGCGCACCGCCGCCGGGACGCGATCCTTCTTGTGCTCGCGCTCTTCCTTCAGCAGCCTGGTCTTGATGCGATTGCGCTTGAGCGGCGACAGGTACTCGACGAAAACCTTGCCCATCAGGTGATCCATCTCGTGCTGCACGCAAACGGCGAGCAGGCCGTCGGCCTCGAATTCCTGACCTTTGCCATCGGCATCGAGCGCCTTCACGCGCACACGCGCCGGACGCTCGACGCCATCGTAAATGCCCGGCACCGACAGGCAGCCCTCGTCATACACCTGCTTCTCGTCGCTGGCCCAGACGATCTCCGGGTTGACCAGCACGCGCAGCTGGTCGCGCGTGTCCGACACGTCGATCACGATCACGCGCTCGTGCACGTCGACCTGCGTCGCAGCCAGGCCCACGCCCGGCGCTTCGTACATGGTCTCGGCCATGTCGGCGACGAGCTTCTTCAGTCGCTCATCGAATGAAGTGACCGGCTTGGCAATCTTGTGCAGCCGCGGGTCGGGGTAACGCAGGATAGGTAGCAGTGCCATACAGCTTTTGCGCAACAGGGGCGAAAAAATCAGGGATGGAGAGTTCGGGCCGCCAGCATGCTCATGCACAATCGCTGCGCGCTTGCAGGAAGAAAAACCTGCATTGACCGGAACCGACGAGAGTGGAAAATCGATGAAAAAGTGTAGCACAGCTGCCCTTCTGCTCGCTGCCGCGACGGCCGTCCCGGCGCTCGCGGGAACGACCTGCGAGCTGCGCCCGACGGCGCCGGAAACCCACCGCGTCGACCGCGGCGACACCTTGTGGGACATCGCATCGGTTTTCCTGAAAAATCCGTGGTGCTGGCCGCAGGTGTGGGAACGCAACCGCGAGCAGATCGCCAACCCGCACCGCATCTATCCCGGCCAGCTGATCGTGCTCGACCGGCAGACCGGACAATTGCAATCACTCTTGCCAGCCACCGATGGCAGCGCGCGAGCGAACGGGACGCCGCCGGAAATCCGGCTGGCGCCTGCCGCACGCGCCGCCGCACTTCCCGCATCCGCGCCAATCCCGGTGCTCGCCCCGCGGCTGCTGGCCTCCGCGGCCCGCTTCCGGCTGGCCATGCCGGCCGAGATCAGCGGGGCGCCGCGCATCCTCGGATTTGCCGACCGCCGCCGCATGGCCGCAGTCGGCGATATCGCGTACGCGGAAGGCCATCTCGCAGCCGATGCGGTCCTCGACGTGCTTCGCCCGCTGGGTCCGGTGCGCGATCCGGACCGCGGCGAATTGCTCGCGCTGCCGCTGCTGCGGGTCGGCACGGCACGCCTGCTGCGGCCTGACGCGGGCGGACTGCAGCGCGTACAGGTGGAGGAGGCCCGTGCGGAGATCATGGCCGGCGACCTGTTGCTGCGCGCGCCAGCTCCGGCAGGCAACCTGACCGAGCTGCAGCCGGCGCCGGCCTGCGACGGCAAGATCGCCGCGCTGCTGCATGAAGGCGGCTGGGCCGGCCCGGGAGACGTGGTGATGCTGAACCGGGGACGGCTCGACGGACTGAGCCGCGGCAGTCTCGTCGCGGTAACGAAGCAAGTTAGAATCGGCGCCGATGATTCCCGCCAACGCTTACGCCCCGTCACGCAAGCCGTCGCCGCGCTGCTGGTGTTCGACGCCCTTGAACAAGCTGCGCTCGCGCTCGTCATGCGCGGCAGCGACGCCATCGGCGCCGGCGACACGATCGGGCCGCTGCCTGCGGCGGACTGACTGCCATGGATGACCCGGATCACCGCGCGCACTGGCTGCGGCTGGTGCTGACCGAGGGCGTCGGGCCACAGACGGCGCGCGAACTGCTGGCGCGCTTCGGGCTGCCGGGCGACGTACTCGCCGCCGGCTTCCCGGCACTGCAGAAATGCGTGCCCGAGAAACTCGCGCTGGCACTGTGCGGTGAGCCCGACGCGGCAATGCAGGCGCAGATCGACGCGACGCTGACGTGGGCCGCGCAACCGGGCAACCACCTGCTGACGCTGGCCGACGCCGCATATCCGCGCGCGCTGCTCACAATTCCGGATCCACCGGCGCTGCTGTATGCGAAAGGCCGTCTGGAATTGCTGTCGCGTCCCGCACTGGCGGTCGTCGGCAGCCGGAATGCGACCATGCAGGGAATGCAAAACGCCGAACAGTTCGCGCGCACACTCAGCCAGTCCGGTCTGACGGTCGTGTCGGGACTTGCACTCGGCATTGATGCGGCCGCCCACCTGGGCGCCTGCGGCACCGAGCCGCAAGGCGGATCGACCATTGCCGTGACCGGCACCGGCCTCGATCTGGTGTATCCCGGCAGGCATCGCGCACTCGCGCACCGGATCGCGGAAGAGGGCTGCCTGCTGAGCGAATATCCGCTCGGCACCGCAGCGATTGCCTCGAACTTCCCGCGTCGAAATCGCCTGATCAGCGGCCTGTCCCTCGGTGTGCTGGTCGTCGAAGCGGCGCTGCAGTCGGGCTCGCTGACCACGGCGCGCAGCGCGCTCGAGCAGGGACGGGAAGTGTTCGCGATACCCGGATCCATCCATTCACCGCTCTCCAAGGGCTGCCATCGGCTGATACGCGAAGGCGCGAAGCTGGTCGAGTCGGCCAATGACATCCTTGAGGAACTGCGCTGGCATCGGACGGCCAGCGCGGCAAAGGCGCCTGCGCAGGCGCCGGACCGCCGGGCCGCTGACGACACCACATCGGTCGGCGGCGAACGCGTGCTGCGCGCAGCCGGACACGACCCTGCCTCGGTCGACCAGCTGGCCGAGCGCAGCGAGCTCAGCGTCCCCGAGGTCCAGGCTGCCTTGCTCGCGTTGGAACTGGAAGGCAGCGTAGAGCGCCTGCCTGACGGGCGTTATCAAAAACTTATGCAATAAATAAACATCGCCACCGCTTCCGGTGTGCCGTGAGTCGCGCAGGCTGTTGGCCGTGCCTACTTCCGTCGCAAATCCTAAGCTCATGATATTGCTTGAGATTCCGCGAAATCCACGATGCCTGCGCCATGACTGGAAGCCACACCGGAAAAAGTTTTTTGCAGCCTCGCTTGTGCCGTGCTGAAGATGCCGCTACAGTGATCGCATGTTTGAGGTGCTTGTTTACCTGTACGAAACCTATTACCGACCCGATGCCTGTCCTGATTCGGCGGCACTGGCGAAGAAGCTGTCGGCTGTCGGTTTTGAGGAAGAAGAGATCTCGCGGGCGCTCGGCTGGCTGACTGACCTGGCCGTCACGACCAACGAGATGTTCAACCAGCAGGCGCACCAGACCGCCTTCTCCTTCGGCACGCGTGTCTATGCTGATCAGGAGTACGACATGCTCGGTTCGGCAGCGATCGGTTTCATCGACTTTCTCGAATCGGCTGACGTCATCAATACGCTGCAGCGCGAAATCGTGATCGAGCGTGCCTGCGCCGCCAACGAATCGCCGATCCCGCTCGACAAGCTGAAAGTGATCGTCCTGATGGTGCTCTGGAGCCAGGGCAAGGAGCCCGACAGCCTGATGTTCGACGAGCTGTTCGGCGACGATGACGATGCCGGAACCCAGGTCTATCACTGACCTTCCGGCGCGACGCAACCGTCGTCTTCTTGCAGACTTTTCGCTAACCCGCTTATCATTGGCCGCAATCAGCCGACAACAGGCCGTCGTTTTGGCCCATTCCCCGTATATATATTGAGGCGCGGCACGTCATGCCGCGCCCTGCAGCCCCGCAGTTCCCGAACCCGGACCGACCATGACCAAGACTCTCATCATTGCCGAGAAGCCTTCTGTCGCCAACGACATCGCGAAGAGCTTGGGCGGCTTCACTAAGCACGATGAGTACTTCGAATCGGACGACTATGTACTGTCGTCCGCCATCGGCCACCTCGTCGAGATCGCGGCGCCCGAGGAATACGACGTCAAGCGCGGCAAATGGTCTTTCGCCAACCTGCCGATGATTCCGCCGCACTTCGCGCTGAACCCGATCGCGAAGACCGAGTCGCGGCTGAAGCTGCTGAACAAGCTGCTCAAGCGCAAAGACGTCGGCGCCGTCATCAATGCCTGCGACGCGGGCCGCGAGGGCGAGCTGATTTTCCGGCTGATCGTGCAATACGCGAAGGCCAAGCAACCGATTCGACGCCTGTGGCTGCAGTCAATGACGCCGGCCGCGATACGCGACGCCTTCGCGCACCTGCGCGAAGACGAGGACATGCTCCCGCTGGCCGATGCCGCACGCTGCCGCAGCGAGGCTGACTGGCTGATCGGCATCAACGGCACACGGGCAATGACGGCCTTCAATTCGAAGGAGGGCGGCTTCTACCTGACCACCGTCGGCCGCGTGCAGACGCCGACGCTGTCGATCGTGGTCGAGCGCGAAGAGAAGATCAAGCGCTTCGTGTCGCGCGATTACTGGGAAGTGAAGGCCGAATTCATTTGCGCGGCCGGCGTGTATGAAGGGCGCTGGCTGGATACGAATTTCAGCAGCGACGAGAACGACCCCGACAAGAAAGCCGAACGGCTGTGGAGCAAGGCCGCCGCCGAATCGATCGTCGCCGCCTGCCGCGGCAAGTCCGGCCATGTGACCGAAGAATCGAAGCCGAGCACGTCGATCGCACCGGCGCTGTTCGACCTGACGAGCCTGCAGCGCGAGGCGAACGGACGTTTCGGCTTCTCCGCAAAGAACACGCTCGGGCTCGCGCAGGCGCTGTACGAAAAGCACAAGGTGCTGACCTACCCGCGTACCGATTCCAAGTGCCTGCCGGAAGACTACCTCGGCACCGTGAAGCAGACGCTGGACTCGCTCGGCGAGCTCAACAATTACTACCCGTTCTCCGCGCAGATCCTGAACAACGGCTGGGTGAAGCCAAACAAGCGCATCTTCGACAACACGAAGATCAGCGACCACTTCGCGATCATCCCCACCGGCCAGCTGCCGAAGAGCCTGTCCGAACCGGAACAGAAGCTGTATGACCTCGTCGTGCGCCGCTTCCTCGCGGTGTTCTTCCCGAACGCCGAGTACCTGGTCACGACGCGGTTTACCGAAGTATCCGGCCACCAGTTCAAGACCTCGGGCAAGATCCTGACCAATCCGGGCTGGCTCGCGGTCTATGGCAAGGAAGCCGTCGATCCGAACGCGAAAGAGGGCGAAGGCAGCGGCACGCTGGTGCCGGTTGCGCCGAACGAGAAGGTAAAGACCGAGAAGGTCGAGGCCAACGGTCTGGTCACCAAGCCGCCGGCGCGTTACTCGGAAGCGACGCTGCTGTCGGCGATGGAAGGTGCGGGCAAGCTGGTCGACGACGAAGGCCTGCGCGATGCGATGGCCGGCAAGGGCCTGGGCACGCCGGCCACGCGAGCTGCGATCATCGAGGGCCTGCTGAATGAAAAGTACCTGCTGCGCGAGGGCCGCGAACTGATCCCGACCGCGAAAGCCTTCCAGCTGATGACGCTGCTGCGCGGCCTCGGCGTGGCCGAACTGACCGCGCCGGAGCTGACCGGTGAATGGGAATTCAAGCTCGCACAGATGGAGCGCGGCGGCATCAGCCGCGAGGAATTCATGCGCGAGATCGCGCAGATGACCCAGACCATCGTCAAGCGGGCAAAGGAATACGACAACGCCACCATCCCCGGCGACTATGCGACGCTGAAGACGCCCTGCCCGAATTGCGGTGGCGTGGTGAAGGAAAACTACCGGCGCTTCGCCTGCACGAAGTGCGAGTTCTCGATGAGCAAAGTGCCCGGCGGCCGGCAGTTCGAAGTCGCCGAGGTCGAGGAACTGCTGACCAACCGTACCATCGGGCCGCTGCAGGGCTTCCGTTCGAAAATGGGCCGCCCGTTTGCCGCGATCCTGAAAATCGCACGCGACGAAGAGAACAACAACTTCAAGCTGGAGTTTGATTTCGGCCAGTCGAATGACGACGATGAAGGCGCCGAAGCCGTCGACTTCACCGACAAGACGCCGCTTGGCGCCTGCCCGAAGTGCGGCAGCGGTGTCTACGAGATGGGCCTGGCCTACGTCTGCGAGAAGACCGTAGCAAAGCCAAAGGCCTGCGACTTCCGCAGCGGCCGCATCATCCTGCAGCAGGAAATCCTGCCCGAGCAGATGGCCAAGCTGCTCAACGACGGCCGCACCGACCTGCTGCCGGGCTTCGTGTCGCAGCGCACCCGCCGTCCGTTCAAGGCCTTCCTTGTGCGCGGCAAGGATGGCAAGGTCGGCTTCGAATTCGAAGAACGCAAGGGCAAGCCTGCGGCGAAGGCTGCGGCGAAGGCTGCGGCAAACGGCACCGACGACAGCAAGGATGCCGTCACCAAGGCGCCTGCGAAGAAGGCGGCAAAGACCGCAACGAAGACGGCCGCCAAGACCGCCACCAAAACGGCAAGCAAAACCGCGAGCAAGACCGCTGCAAAAAAAGTGGTCGCCAAAAAGGCTGTCGCGAAGAAGGCCAGCGCACGCAAAGCGGCCTGACCGCGGCCGCACGCACGCACGCGAGGCGGCACGCGCCGCCTTGCGTGACCTCAACCGCGCCGGCGCCGCGGCGAACTTTTCATTCCCCTCCCGCTTCTACTCTCTGCATTCGACATGCAGTTCCCCGGTGCGCGCGACAGGCGCACTGTCTTTCTGAATCTAGCGGGAGTGTTCTATGACCAAATGGATGTTACCCATCGCCTGCGCCATGCTGCTCGGCGCCTGTGCAGGCATGACCGGCGGCGGTTCGGGCTCCGGCACGAGCGGCAGTTCAGGCGGCAGTTCACAGGGCCGCACCGGTGCGTCCTCGGGCGGCACGAGCGGCATGCCGTCGGAGTCCGGTTCGGGCAGCGGCAAATCGTCCGGTACGAGTGGCACCAGCGGGACGAGCACCGGTGGCGCGACCAGCACCGACACGCCGTCCTCCACGATGCCGCCAGGCTCCTCGTCAGGCAGCAGTTCCGGCAGCTCGTCGGGCATGTCCGGTGGCGCGGGCTATCCCGAAACGACGACGCCGTCCGCGCCCTCGTCACCACCGGGCATGTCGGGCGGTGCGTCATCTCAGGGCAGCAGCGCCGGCGGCATGGGTACCGACACGCCCAGCACCACCAGTCCGACACCCAGCTCAACGCCGGGCCCGGGCACCAGCCCGAGCACGGGCCAGTAGCCGCCTTCCCGTTCAGGCCACCGCCGGGCGAATCCCGGTGGTCGTGCCTGTCGGCGGTGTTCACGCTGAACGCCGCCGACAGGCTTGCTTTACACTGTCAGGCTGACCATCAATGCCGCCTGACATGTTCCGCACCACACACACGCCCCGTCTTGCTCCCGTACTGATCGCCAGCGGCATCATCCTGTCGCTGGCCATGGGCGTGCGCCACGGCTTCGGCTTCTGGCTGCAGCCGATCTCGCAGCAGCACGACTGGACGCGCGAAACCTTCTCCCTTGCGATGGCCGTACAGAACCTCACATGGGGTGCGGTCGGCCCGTTCTCCGGGATGGCCGCGGACCGCTTCGGCGCGGCGCGCGTGGTGTTCTTCGGCGCGCTGATCTACATGGCCGGTCTGCTGTGCATGGCGCTGGTCGATGACCCGACCGCGTTCGCGCTGAGCTCCGGCCTGCTGATCGGCACCGGGCTGGCCTGTACGGCGTTTGGCGCGCTGTCGGGCATTGTCGGGCGCACGGCGCCGCTGGCGCAGCGTTCGTGGGCGTTCGGCGTGCTCGGTGCAGCCGGATCCTTCGGTCAGTTCACGATGGTGCCGGTCGAGCAGCAGCTGATCTCCGCCGCCGGCTGGCAGGGCGCCCTGTATTTGTTGTCCGTGCTGGTCGTCGTGATGATGATGCCGCTGGCCTTCATGCTGCGCGAACCGGCGCCGGAAGCCCATGCTGCGGGCACGCACCAGAGCGTCGGCGATGCGATTCGTGAAGCTTTCTCGTATCGCCCTTTCCAGTTGCTGGTGGCCGGCTATTTTGTCTGCGGCTTTCATGTGGTGTTCATTGGCGTACACCTGCCTTCCTACCTGAAAGACCAGGGCATCGTGGATCCGAAGGTCGCCGTAATTGCACTCGCGCTGATTGGGCTGTTCAACATCTTCGGCTCCCTCTTGGCCGGCAAACTCGGCGGGCGCCTGCGCAAGCCCCGCCTGCTGTCAGCGATTTACTTCACGCGCGCGGTAATCATTGCGGCCTTCGTGTTCGCTCCGCTGTCGCCGCAGTCGGTCTACCTGTTTGCCGCGGCGATGGGACTGCTGTGGTTATCGACCGTGCCGCTGACGAATGGCGTCATTGCCGGCATGTTCGGCGTGCGCCACCTGTCGATGCTGGCCGGCTTCGTGTTCTTCTCGCACCAGCTTGGCAGCGTGCTCGGCGTCTGGCTCGGCGGCTACCTGTTTACGCTCGAAGGCAGCTACCACACGGTCTGGATGATCACGATCGGACTCGGCGTGATCGCCGGCTTGCTGAACCTGCCAATCAGCGAAGCACCGGTGACGCGCGTGCAGGCCGCCGCATGAGTACGCGCCGGCAGCTGCTGTACCTGCTGCTGGGCGCATTGCTGCTGGCATGCGGGTTCATTGCCTACCTTCGCCCGGGCTTCATCGTCGACCTCTCCAACCAGCTGTGGCTGTGCACCTGATATGACCTCGTTCCCGCATTTCCCCGTCGAGCCGCGCGCCGCGGTACAGTCCCTCGTCGCGTCGCGCATCCGCGAAGTCGCCAACGCCGGCATGGGCCGCCAGGACGTGCTGCCGTTCTGGTTCGGCGAGCCGGACGAGGTGACGCCGGGGTTCATACGCGATGCCGCCAAGGCAGCGCTCGACGAAGGCGACACTTTTTATACGCACAACCTCGGCATGCCTGAGCTGCGCGACGCGCTGGCCGCGTATTCGACCCGGCTGCACCGGCCGACGGCAGCGGACAACATCGCGGTCACCTCGTCGGGCGTGTCCGCGCTGATGCTGGTCGCGCAGCTGCTGCTGAGCCCGGGTGACCGCGTGGTTGCCGTCACGCCGCTGTGGCCGAACCTGATCGAGATACCGAAGATCCTCGGCGCCGACGTGGTGTCGGTGCCGCTGCAATTCGATACTGCCGCCGCGCCGCCGGGCTGGGAACTCGACCTCGACCGCCTGCTGGATGCGCTGACGCCGGGCACCCGCGCACTGCTGCTGAACTCGCCGAACAATCCGACCGGCTGGACCATCACGCGCGAGCAACAGCAAGTGCTGCTCGCGCATTGCCGCAAGCACGGCATCTGGCTGCTGGCCGATGACGTCTACGAGCGGCTCGCTTATGACACGCCGGAGGGCGCGCCGGCCTGCGCGCCGTCCTTCCTCGACCAGTGCGAGGCCGACGAGCGGGTGGTGTCGACCAACAGCTTCTCTAAGGCCTGGCTGATGACGGGCTGGCGCCTGGGCTGGATGCAATTGCCGCAGTCGCTGATGAGCGGGCTGGGAAAGCTCATCGAGTACAACACTTCCTGCGCGCCGGGCTTCGTGCAGCGCGCAGGCGTGGTGGCGGTGAACCGCAGCGAGGAAATCGTGCAGCACACCGTGGCGCGCTACCGCAGCGCGCGCGACTACCTGTACGAACGCCTGTCGGCGCCGGACATGCGCGCGGCCGGCGTCACCGCGCCGAAGCCACGCGGCGCCATGTACCTGTTCTTCACCATCGACGGCGAACGCGACTCGCTCGCGCTGTGCAAGCGGCTGGTAGCCGATGCCGGGCTGGGACTGGCCCCGGGCAGCGCCTTCGGGCCGGAAGGCGAGGGCGCGCTGCGCTGGTGCTTCGCCAGTTCAACCGAGCGCCTCGCGCTGGGCGCCGACAAGCTCGCGCAATTCCTGCGCACGCGTTAGCGCGCCGGCAGTGCGGCGCAGTCACCGAGCAGCTGCGCCAGCGCGGCGGGCGCCGTCACCATCGCATCATGCCCGGCCGCCAGTTCGCGCCACGCCCAGTCGGGCTGGCTGCGCACCCACGCGCGAATTTCCGCCAGCGGCGCATACCAGGGATCGGTCACCGCAACATAAGTCTTGTGCAGCCCGTTGCCGAGAGGATGGCGGAGCTGCAACGGGTCGGTATAGGCCTTCAGCGGATGCGGCGTCAGCCGGCGGCGCAGCCAGTCGGACTGCACCGGCTCGGTGACGCCAAACTTTGCCGGGTCCGGAATCGCCATTCGCAGCCCTTCCGCATCGATCGTGCGGCGGCGTTCGCGCTGCACGTCGTCGCTGAACGCCGACAGTGCCGACTGCCCATGCTGCAGCACGATCGCATCAAGATAGACGAGTTGCCGCAGGCGTTCCGGCAGGCGATCCGCGACGCCGCTAATCACCGGACCGGCGAAGCTGTGGCCGACGAGGACGACGTCATCGATCTCCTCGGCCACTATGACCGCGCAGATATCGTCGATGCAGGTCGCCAGCCCCGTGTCGGCCCGCAGCAGGTGCGCGCGCTCACCCAGCCCCGTCATCGTCGGCGTGAACACCTCGTGGCCGTCAGACCGCAGGTACGCAGCCACCTGCCGCCAGCACCAGCCGCCATGCCATGCACCATGAACAAGCACAAAACGCATCGGATCTCCCGGTTAACCTGATCCGCCGATGCTAGCAGCGATCGGCAGGCTCGTTACAATGCCCGCATGGACCTGACCGTGAACGAGCTTGAACAAGCGATCAACTACTGGCGCCGCCAACGGCCATCAACCGGCGAAGAACGCGCGCTGTCGGCCGAAGTAAATGTGCTTGCCAATGTCTATGCACTGATGATTTTCGAGCGGGCGCGGGCGCGCCCGCTGGCAACCCTCGATCCCGCCGCCAGGGAGCTGATCGACGCATGGCGGCAGGCCGGCGAGGGCAGCGCCGCCTGATGGCTGCCGCGACCGTCGCGATCGAGCAACCTTGCCATAACGACCATCATTCATTCCGGATTGCTGCACCGGCAAATGCCCGGCCGCCTCGCGCCGCGGCACCCTGTCCACCCGCGTTGCGGCAGTGCAGACAGATTGGTTTCCCAGAGGATTGGCCACCGGCAGAAAATATTTTGCGGCATTGCACAAAAATATGTTGACATCCAGGCAGACAACCGTAAAATCCGTTTTGTTGCAGCGCACAACCGCTGCCGGATAACCCCGTCCCTAAAGGAGCGAACCATGTTTTCTGCCGCTGACCAGCTGTCCAATGCCACCAAGGCCTCGATCGATTCGCAGCTCGCCGCCATGAGCG
>JACCDR010756544.1_pt1 | contig 43954 bp, 75 predicted proteins | sample 7446431 | NCBI WGS metagenome assembly JACCDR01 (sample SAMN15323443, study PRJNA562643) | freshwater metagenome | isolation source: river surface water | place: USA:Blue River Watershed | collected 2017-08-17
ATCGGTGTATTAGTTATGCTTACATTAATAACGTTACTGATTGGTATATTGCTCATGTTATTGTTCCTCTATATTAAATTCAATCAGGCCATTTTCTTGACCTATAGTCTGTTCGTCATCGACTCTAGTACTAAAATTATCATAATAATCTGGTGATTGTATCACCTTTTCAGAACGATACCAAGTGTGACATGCGACTATAATAGAAAATCTATTAAGATTGCTTCCGCCCTCTGCACTACTTGTATTAACAAATGTAGTTGGAATTTTAAATATTGAAAATTCTTCTAACTCTTGTTTTTGCTCTGAATAAACCGATCCTAAAGCTAAAAGAACTTCACCTCTTCTTGTCAAAGCAGAATTATCTCTTGAAAAAATATCAATTTGAATATTCTCTCTCATTACACTTTGAATGAGTTGCGTCATCCCATCCGCATAGTCTCCAGATGGCGTATTTGCGACAGACACAACTCTTGAATCTATATTATTTACTACTACAAATAATCCTGTCTGCGGAATAATCTTTTGAGTCTGATATCCGACCCATGCTTGATTATCTTCAAGACTCATTTCGTTCTTGAGAATCTCTAAAATAATCTGCTCTGGTAGTTTATTCATTTTGATAGTCCTGAATTACGTGATACTCGATATAGTTATCGAGACTATAATCTTTTATTCCCATTACTTTGTATTTAACACCATTATAAATAATACGGTCGTTAGGCTCTAAATTTAATATTCCGGAAAAACAATGAATCTGCAGCCAAATCCAATCTCTTAGACCTTCGGGCTTTAGTGCAATTTCCTGCGGTTTTAAAGGCTGTATAACTCCCTTAAAAGTGATGTCTGTTTGAGTATCAACTGTTAGTCCATCAATAATTTCTTGGGTAATCAATCCCAATGTAATGTTAGTCATCCAACCCATAAACGCTGACGATATTTGAGGCATTCCAGAATAGTGGTTTAATGGTTTCATTTTTTGACCTCTACTTCACTAGTTATTGATCTACGCAATTGTGAGGTGTCAATTAAGGGATTACTGGATTTCTTTTTCTTTACAGTTAAAGGCTTATTAGGAGCCCAGTTACCAAATCCTCGACTTTTGAAAGCATCATCAATAATTTGTTCTGCTACAAATGCCAAATCCTGCATAGCACCAATAAGGTTTCCCTGCAGAACTTTTTTTTTCACTTCTTTTTTTCCAAACACCTCTATCAATTGATCCTGATGAGATTCAAGAGGCATTCGTAAAAATGAACGTGCAGGTATTCTTTTTGAAACACTGCCAAATTCATGGATTACGCCTATTTCAGCATTAGTTAGGCCTGCTGTACCCCCTCCATCCCGTGAATTAGTACTCCCAAGAACTCCAACCTTTACTGAAACATTCATCTTCATCTTTTTACGAAGATCATTAAGAGGTCTCAGATTAAGATCGATTTTGACATCTGTCATGGTAATGTAGTTCCGGCTACAACTTGTACATTTCCGACTAAATAAGGCAATATTAAACTAAGATACTTCATGCCATATCTATTTGTATATAAAAATGCATAGAACGGGAATTCCATAATCCATTGGGGGAATTCGTAAGATTCTGAAACACTTCCTACTGTTCTTGATTTTAACAAACCTATGCCAACCGCTTGTATACCAGCTTGAGCAGTTTGTAGGTCGTTTACAAGATAAAATGCAGTTAAGTAAAGATATCCTATTCTAATATCCTCATCATTGGCAAAAAGACTTTGGTTGAAATTAACCTTTGCCTCTGCAAATGCTTTTTCGATATCAGAGTCTAATACATAATTATAGATGTCATCAGGGTAAATTTCCCAATAAGTTTCATCAGTGGGAAGAGTTCCCATAGGAATTCCATTTGATCTGGCTTTGTAAAACAATTCTGTTTCAGAATAGTAAACAATAGCCCCTGCATTGTAAATTTTGAAGAAAGACCAAACAGGTAGATAAGAAAAATCTCTTGGGAAAAAAGCTTTAAAATCCGCAACGGTAATCGTATTTAAATCCATTTCGATACCAATTATTTACGGTTAGCCTTTAGTTCCATCAAATCGTTTATTTTTTCTTTTTTTAGAACCTTCAACTTTTTCTTCAAACTCAGAAATTTTTCCATCTGGTTCAACTACTATATCTTTACCATTATTATCTGAATCTTGTGGTTCAAATTCAGCAACTTTAATAGGTTCAGGAATTCTTGATTCTCTGGTAGGTCTTACAATTTCAGAAGGTAAAGGGGCAGAATAAGGAGCAGCTAAATCTTCTACAGTTTTAACTTCACCTGAAAATAAACGTTTTAATTTTTGTGCTTCGTCAAACGGAAAAGAAACTGCTTTTCCTGGCAAGAAACGTCCATTTCTGCCGTAACAAATTATTCTTGATCCAACGTTTATTAATGTAATTGTTTTCATCTTCTTTTACCAAAATAATTTTAATTATAAACAATTTAAGGGCAGTATTAATACTGCCCTATTTTATAGTAAAATCTATACTTCCGCCCAATCAAAGTAAAGAATTTCTAAAGGTCTGTATGCAACTACACCCGTAAATTGTCCATAACCAACGTTTTGCCAATTAAACCCATTAATAGTATTTTGCTGTGTAGCATTATAATTAACAGGAATATTCATGCTAAATGAATCTTGATCATAATTTAGCAGAACATAACGATTTTTATTTAAGCCGCTTACATTAGTGTTATTGATTTCGTCAGCATAAAAACAAGGTAGAATTTGGAAATTTTGATTACCAGTAATTACTTTAAAAGCTTCTAGTAAATAACTAAGTTTATTAATAACTGGGAAATCGGCACTTGCAGCAGAAGCTAGACCATTGTAATCCAATTCTGGCATTACAAAATGTGTAGGATAAGCTGTAAAATTATTATTTGTACGATAAGCTTTAACAATACCTGCTACGAATGTATTAAATTCGGTAGGATTCATTTCACTGACATATCCAGTAATTAATGTAGTATTAGAGGTAATACCAGCTAAGGTTAGCAATCCTTTAACAGAAGTATCAGATGACATTCCTAAGAATGCAACACGCTGGATACCTAAATCCCAAATAGTTTTTCTGGAACGCTCTAATGCTTCTACTAAATCCCAATTTCCAGAGGTTGCAGCAAATTTTAAATCAGGTAAGCTGTAATTAGTTTCCATTGCCCAATTTTTAATAGCAATATCAACTTTATCAACACCCGTATTTGCTTTAGCAAGAGCACTGTTATTTGCACCAGTATTGATTAATCCATCTTCAAAATTATCACCGATCGAAAATGACCTGTATTTAATCATACTAGTCATCCATGCGCCTTCGCCCACTATAACAGGCATATATTTAGCAGGCGATAAAGTAGCAAATTTTTGTTCGGTAATACGTTTAATGATTGCAGTAAGAGTTGTAATATTTACTTGCGCTCCAAGATCGTTTCTAATTCCCCTTTTTCTAAAAGCACGATCTAATTCTTTTTGCTGCTCCTCGCAAGCCATTACTTCATTTCCATTAAGTATAATCGGTTTACCGTCAAAACCACGTATTTGTGGTACTTCCAAATCTTGATAATGATGATTGTACATTATTTTTCCTCTTTTTTATAAATTATATGGCTTATTTTAACTTTATGCGGTTGCGCTTTCGGTAGACGGCACATCTAAAATCACACGAATAAGATCTCCATCGGCAGTTGCTTTATCAAGCGCAATTCCCAAAACAGGAGCTTGTAGCAATGCGGTAGAAACTTTATTAGTAAGATAATTAAAAGTTACGTATGCTCCACGTGCAATTGCAGCAGATGCTTCCATGTATACAACGGTATTACGCATACCAAGTTCAAAAGCTTCATTAGCAGGAAAATTAACATTTTTAATGTTATAAAGTACGACACCAAATGCAGCATCCGTGCTCGCTGTAAGAGCCGTCATTTCAGGAACTCCGCCCTCAGAATCTACTATCTTAACGGCTTGACCTGGAATTAAAGGAATTAATTCATCTGATTTAGTACGTGCAGTAATAACCATTCCTGTACGAGGTAATGTAGTATCACCTTTAATTGGTAACGGCTTAAAAGCGTTGATATTTGGACTTGCCATATTATTTACTCCTATTTTTAATTATTTAAATTAGCCGTAAATTAGCCGTAATATTTTTTGCCACGTGCCAATTTATCGCTTGTAGTTTCTATTTTTTCTACATGCACATTTCCATGTGCATTCATAAGATTATAATAATGTTTCCGTGCCTTTTCTAAAGCTTCATCGTCAACACTATTTTCTTTCTTGCTTTTATCTTCGTCTTCATCATCTTCATTGGCATTAGGAGCCGCTTCAGACGGAGAAGCTTTTTCTTTCTTTTCGTCTTCTTCGTCTTCGTTTTTCTTATTTTTTTTGTTCATTTGCTGGTAACGGTTAATAAGCTCACGAATAGGCATTTTTTCACCGTCAACATCAACTTCTTCATCGACATTACATTTAGTTTCATTTTTTTTAGAATTAGATACAGTTTGAATCATCTCGCCAATTGAAACGTCTTGTCCGTTTTCAAGCGTTACCATCGCTTCTGGATCAAGTGGAGAAACTTCTTCTTTTTTCATTTTAAAAACTTTAAACATTTTTTTATCCTCTTTTGCATTTTGCAGTTGAACTAACTTAGCTTTTTTCTCATCATTGTACAATCTAAATTCTTCAGGAGTAAAAATTTTAGCTTCTTCGTAACGTGGATTTGGCACAATCGCTAGATGCTGATAAACTCCACCCAGCATTGATTGCTGGTAAGGTACATTGTTATGAGTTCCAGCTTCGCCGTAACGGGTTGGTTGATAACAATTTGAGACACTCCACCCACTTTCTATAGCTTTTCTAGCCTCATCTGTTTCAACTAAAAACTTTACCCAAAATCTGCCGTCCACTTCATTGTAAAAAGATTCTATAACAATTCCGTCTTTTTTTTCTAAATTCTCAAGTCCGATGTCTTGGTGAAGGACAACTACTGGCTTACCCACGAAAGAAGGCATCATTTCTTTGAGTACTTCGTCATTTACAAATAATACTCCTTCTTGATATCCAACAAGTCCAGCATTGATATGGCGTGCATAGTAGAAATTCGGATATGCTGTTGCATTTTCTTTTGTCATTATTGTTTCCTATCTAATAACTGGGATTGCTACGCACCGACAGTTAAAGTCCTGTCCTGGATGCGCTCTTGAGCCATTTTGTCTATTTACAATAGGGGGATTATCCCACGTCTGAATTGTTCCTTCAAGCAATTTGTGATCTGGTCTTACTCTTTCATCTGATGATGTTGACCATTTATATTTTGTAATCCCAGCATCTTTATAACGCTCTTGTCTAATTTGAGTCATTAAAAGACTAGTTTCTTGGCGTGCAAGGAATTTTGCTTTTCTACGTGAAACACCAAAATCATCTTGAATGTTTTTAACTAATCCTTCTGCCCTTCTTCCGTTGTAAGTATTGGTTGCCACCATCTCACGAAGCTTTAAGATGTTTTGTTCAGCCCAATTCTTAATATAATAGTCTAGATTGTTACCCCACTCTGTTGCAATGTTTGTACGCATTTCAGGAGTAAGTTTAGGAGGTATAGAGATTGCTTTAACTGAGTTCACAAAATCCTGATTCATCTCTTTGATGATCACATCATATTGGGAAATTAGTCTTTCTCTAGCTTTATCATTACTTAGATTTTCATAAGATAAACTTAAATTATCCAATATCTGTTGTTTAATTTTGGCATAGCGGTTTTCAGCATCTGCAATTGCTGTTTGAATATGAACAGGAAGATTACTTAAACTCCAGCTTTTATCTGATTTGTCAAACTTAGCTCCAAGTTCTCTAAATTCTTTAGTAATGCTGGCACTGTAATCACCATAAAATTTACCATCCTGAAAGATAATTTTTCCACTTTTAAGTGCTCTAGAAAGAATATTAGGAGCATTTTCTAATGGTAAACGGTAGCTTTTAAATGCATCCAAAACAGGTGCAAAACATACCTCGTAGAAAATTTCATTAATAATTTTTTCTAAACGGCTATAGTATGACTGTTTTAATCTAATTGGACGTAAATATTTCATTAAACCTCTTTGGCTTTAACACCTGACAAAATTATAGATGTGATAGTGCCTGAAGCTTCAGTAATATAAAGATAGTTCGGAATTACTGCAAAATTATCTACTCCTTCTATAGTTTCAGCCGCTCCAGATGCCATTCCAGTGGGAGGAGATTCTGGCTCTAACATAGAACCATAAATATTTGCCGCTCCGCCTATTATTTCAATATACGGCTGAATAGAGCTGCCATTTCCCCTAGGGTCAGCAAAACATAAGTAAAGAGTATTTAATTGAATTTCTTGCTGATATGCACGTAATCCAGCCATTATTTTTTTCTCCTGCTAAATTAAAGGAATATTATATGTCAAAGATAATTGTTGATTAAAATTTGTCCGTTCAGCATCAGATAGGAAACGATCAAATATTAGTATTGTACCTATATCTGCATTGAGCTGGTCTCCTGTTAATGCACCATCACCAATAAGGAATTGAGTAGGTAGACCATCCGTTGCTCTATTATTACTGATAAAATCTGATCCATTAACTTGAATCCTTTGTAAAGTTCCCTGCCTTTGAACGCAAATAATAATAGGCGTATTAACATAATTAATAAAAAATCTAAGTATGTCAGATTCAACTATCGCTGAATTATGAAAATACGCAACATATGGGTTGTTAAATTCATCAATGCTTAAAAGAACAGAGTTTCCAGAATCTGAATCCGTAGTATCTATAATGCTAGCTCTATCAAGTAAAGATTTAGCTTTTATTACAATAAAAAAGGTACAGTCCCCCGCATTTCTATTAGATTGTCCTAAATCCATAGTTTGTTGTGTAGGTGGCGTAAAGGTAACGGTTGCTAAACCGTTAATAGTTTCTACTCCAGTTGCAGGAGCATCGGGTAAAGATGTTGCTACAACTCCATAATCGGGGTTTCCCCAAGATTCGACGATCCCACCATTTGATACAATGTCATTTTCATTTAAAAAGGCATTTGGAGCTGGAACTTCTGGCGTATTCCACTTTGTAGATAAATAATTAATTATAGTTGTACATTCAGCAAAAGAAATGGCTCCATCGTAAAATAAAATTTCGCACATATCGCCCGTGTAGAAATTAAATGAATCTACATCCACTCCAAGTGTTAAACGATTTATATTATTTACTGATGCGCCGTTTAAATTAACTACAAAAGGAGCGTTATTTACGGATAAAGAAAGAGTAGAACCTTCTTTTTTAACGCATATAACTAATAGATTATTTAAATAATCTACAACTTGAGAAACGGGACTATCCGCTACATCACCACACCTAAAAGTTACAATTGGAAATTCAAAATCATTGCTTATACCCACTGAAAATCTATTGTCACTTCCACCTGTTGTTGATCCCAAAATAAAAGAAGATGCTGTAGAAGTAGGATTTATAACAAAAAACATTGTAAAATTTTCAGAAGGCAAAGTATAAAGATTAGTTGCCAAATCCATAAGATCAGTGCCGTTGAAAGTTACAACACTTAAATTATTAATTAGCTTTATTCCTGTAGATGGTCTTAGAGTTCCAGCAGAAGTTGCAGCATTTGAAAATCTTGTTGAATCAACCCATTCGTCAACTAACGAACCGCTTAAAATATAGCTATTTTGTTGTAACCACTCTACAAGACCAGGAATTATATTTGGATTATTTGCTGTTACACGAGTTGCTTTTATTCCCGATAAAAGTATAGTAGATTCTGCTTCGTCTTCGTTTGTGAAATATATATAATTTGGAACTATATTAAATTTTGAAATTCCTGATAAACGATTGGGCGTAACATTTATCATTTGAGTAAATGGATTGCTTGGTTCGTTTATTGAAGTATAAACTGTAACAGGATCACCTATAACTTGGATATATGGCTGGATAGAGCTGCCGTTGCCCCTAGGATCAGCAACTACGCTATATAATATAAATGGCTCCACTTCTTGCTGATAATTACGTAATGCACTCATAAATTTTTCCTTCTTTAAATTAATGGAGATGCTGCAATTACATTATATTCAGTTCCATTATCGATCAAAGCTACATATCCATAATTAGTATTAATCTCATAATTTGGCTGGCCATCAATCGTACCTGATGCAGGAGTAATTGTAATGTTATTAACTGCTGCATCACCTTTTCCATCTTTAATAATAAAACGCTGACCTAGCGTACTAAAATCTGAAGCAGGGATACTGACAGCCGTAGCCGCACCTACTGTTTTATTAATAATAGCAACGTCATTTATGGGAAGAACATTAACGTCACCAGAGGCTGAAAATACGATAGTAGAAATACGCCTTCCAGAAAATGATCTAAGTTCACCCGCAACCGACAATACACCTTCAATACCTAAACTTTCTAGAATTGTAATATTTTTAACAGTGAGAAGCGTGTCGATATAAACATTCTTAAATATTACTTCTTCCTCATCATTTGCATATTTTTGCAAAATATAGTTATAAACAGCTGGCCATCCATATTTACTATTGCCACCTGCATTAGTATTCAAATAACCTACCACAAACGATGAGTCTGACGGCAATCTTTGGGTAAAATCAGAAAAATGTGGATTAGACATTTAGCCCTCCTCTAAAATAAAATTGGTCGTTCCTTCTTCCAAAAGAAAATTGTTTTCGTTACCTTCCGCAAGAATCTTATTTTGTGAAACAATATCAGCTTTGACTCCGGAAAGTAAGATAATAGATTCTGCTCCGTCTTCTTCAGTAATATATAAATAATTTGGAATTATTGAAAAAGGCATAATTCCCGAAAATCTATCAGGCGTATTATTTACCATAAAATCTGGGGCAGCACCTGGTTCTTGTGATGAAGAGTAAATTTGAACAGGATCACCTCTTACTTCAATGTATGGCATTAACGAACTACCATTACCTACTGGATTGGCTGTTACGCTGTATAGGACGAAAGGTAAAATCTCTTGCTGATAATTTCTTAATGACATAAAATACTTTTAAATATTATATCGTGTTGCTAGTTCAAGATAAGTTGTTGTCAAATCTTCATTTGGCATAACACCACCCCATTTACCATAAAATGCCATGGCTCCAGTCCATCTAAAATTTGGGGTTATTCCAGAACTTCCGTTTCCAAAACCACCGATTAGCAGTTGTTCATCAATTAAATCAGGAACTGAAGTTGGATTAAATGTGATTGTCGGACTTTGTAATTCATTATTCAAATAAAATTTACAGTTACTTATAGCTCCGCCAGGATAAGTTATTGCAACAATGAATGATCCTCCTGCTCCATAAATATTTCCAAATCTAATATTACCACTTATTGTTCTTATGCCATTTTGATTAGTGACAATATTTATATCAAAGCTAAAGATTTTCCCTGACTGAAAAGTAGAAGAACCAAAAGTTATTGGTCCATTTTGAAAATTTGTAGTTGTTGTACTAAAAACAATAAATGCAGTCCATGGCTGACTTCCAGACAAACCTATTTGCCCCAAGAATCTCATATATTGTGAATTAGAAAATAAAGGAGCTGTAGTTAAATCACCAACAATACCTGTTGCTGGGGGCTGTAAAGAAGCGTTTGTTTGAGACGAAGTAATATTTCTACCAGATTTATCTAGTACAAGCGCCAATTTATTTGAATTCAAGGTAATGGTAGCTGCGTCTTTATAATCGTACTGTACAAGCATTCCTGATGTATAAGTTATAAATCTTTCTTGTAAAGTAACTCCCCATTCCAAAGCCAGTTCTTGATTTATAGTAGTTATTTGAGCATCGGAAAGCGCAACATTGTAAATGCGGATTTCGCCCATATCACCCACAAAAAAATCGTCTGAATCTTGATCTATAGCTAAATAGATTCCGATTAAATCATTAATTGACTCTGCATTTGAATTTACAGTTGGAATACTATTATTGACTGATATAGATAATTCTGTTCCAAAACGTTTAGCACATACAATGAATGCTTGGTTTTGGTATGGAAAATCTTGTTTAACAGCCGCACCTGTTCCGCATCTTAGTGATACTGCTGGAAAATTTCCTGAATTATCTAAGCCAATAGTAAATTTATTATTATCATTTTCTGTTACCGATCCTAAAATAGCACAAGAATTTGCTTCAATTGGACGAACTACGGCAAATATTGTAAAATCGTCTTGAGGAATAGAATTTAAACTATTTTCAAATTTTAAGATTTTTCCGTCTGAAAAAGTAACAACATTATTTCCGTTTATTGTATCAGAATTAGTTTGAGGACGTGTTTCATTGTCTACAGCAGCAGCATTATCACTAAACGGAGTAGAATCTTTCCATATATTAACAAAATTTCCAGAAAGAGAATAATTGTCTTTTTTTAACCAGGAAACTAACTCAAAAATAGGAGTAGCTTTCACACCTGATAAAATAATAGTAGATTGTGCACCATCTTCATTTGTAAAATAAAGATAATTGGGAATAACTTTAAAAATCTTTACGCCTTGCAATCCATCAACAACATTACTAATCATTTCATTTGGGGGAGTGGATGGTTTTTTAGTAGATGAATAAACCATTACAGGATCACCTGTAACTTGAATATACGGTTGAATAGAACTACCATTTCTTCGTGGATCAGCTTCAATACTGTATAAAATAAAAGGTTCTACTTCTTGTTGATACATTCCAACCATTACAATTCCTCTCTTATTTCTAGTTCCTCATTTGGGAAAGGGAGTTCAGCTTCAATATTTTCATCAATTTTTATAGGCAATAAATCACCTTTATTAATAGCTTTTTTAGCTTCTTGGTCGGTACAAAGACCAGAATTGTAAGTATCTAAAACACGCTTAAACTTCTTGTCTTTAACGTTCTCTTCTTGTTCAGCATTCAAGATTCTAAGTGGATTCCAAATGATTTGTAGATCATCTGGAATTATACCGAATATTTGCTGACAACGTAATTTCAATACATCTACAACAATATATTTACACTTACTTCGTATTTCGCTTTCGATCATAGAATTATAATTCTCAATGTCATCCTCCCCCGAATTAAAACCTGTTGCAGATAGACCGAACAATTTAGTGACAGGCATTTTAACATCACCTGCAATTTGAATCCTAATTTGTTGAAGCATTTCGGCTAAACCGCCGAATGACATTGTTTTTTGCTCGTACTCATCGTTTATATCCATCACAACAGCGTTGTTGTAGTTCTTTAAAAGATTGGCATATTGAATTCTTTTATTTACCTTTCCTCCTCCGTCTTTAGCCATTAAAGTAGCATTGAATCCACTTATTTTATAGATATCTACCTTAGCCTCGTCCAACAATTCAAAAATCAAATCTTGATTTTTTAGGTACTGATTCATGCTCCGCACAATACGTTCGCATTCAGACATTCCCCACCCTCTAAATCTTGGCCTAATCCAACTTGGGGGTAACTTTCCTCGAACAGGCAGTACACGAGTAGGATTTATTGAAAATCCATAGTATTCATAATAAGGAACGCTTGATGGTAATAACGTTTCAGGAAGATTTTCAACTCCAAAATAAAGCTCCCATAAATCTGCTGATTTAAAAGATAGTAACGTCTTTTCGTTAATTGATTTATAATCAAGTGGCTTCATGGGGTCTTGATCAGTAATAATTAACAAAGCACCACCACCATACAATCTACTCCATTTCAGAGTTTGCATTACTCCATCAATGTCACGATTTTGTTCAACAGCAACTTGTAATTGTTCAATTTGATCGGGTTTAAGTTGTTCAGTTTTTATTGTAAAACCAGCTCTAAAAGCATCGTCCACTGGCTGATCGACAAGAGTTTGAATAATTCCATGTTCAACATAAATTTCACTCAAGAGAGCACGGTTGTTTGATATAATATTCCATCTATTGTTATAATATAGCGTATTCGTGGACGATAAAGGCGCTGTTGGAAAGTTTGATATGTTACCGAAAAGCCCATCCAGTTCGACCAAGGAATTAACAATGTTTTTCTCAAATGATGAATTTGATGAATTTTCAGATGGTAAATTATTGATTATTTCCATAACGGTGAATCCAAAATTGATACTACTTTGCACGGATGATACGCCATGACAATGGAATCTGCAAGGTTTGGTGATGTAGAACCTTCGGGCTTTTTTTCAACAACTAGTCTTGAGTCCAATGAATATCTATACTGTGCTTGACTTAATTCTAGCATAACTTTTTGTAAATTGGGAAGCTTACTATCAAGACTTATTAGTTCACTGTGATCATATTTTTCACCATAATTAATTGCTTTAAATGTTTTATAAAAACGAGTTCTAAGGCTCCACCAAGCTTGCGCCTTAATGTTATAATAAAAATCTTTATTTAAAGGACTTTGAGAGTCACCAAAAATAATATTCTCCTCTGGATTAAGAGCTGGTTGACCTGCATCCCAAGGATAAACTTGTAAATGATCTGGAAAGTTTCCTGCTTCTTTTAAATTATTTACTGCTGTTTTAAAAGCTGATCCAACTCCTATAGAATCATAATAAATTTCATGTATACCATGGGTTAAACATTCTGGTATTGCCCGTTTGGCTGCGTCTCCAGCGTCTCCTCCACCCCAATCTTCAGCATATTTTAATAAAATTCCATGACGCATGACAAGAGCGTTTTTGTCTCTTCCACCATCTGCTATGTCCTGTCCAGCAATTTTTGCTCCCTCAATTGGTATTTTTAGTTTTAAATGAGCATCGATAGCTGCACGCACCCAATCTTGCGGTATGATGATACGCTCAACTGATCCTGCATAATCTCTATCTACCTCCTGTTTAAAAACATGAAGCAATCCTTCTCGTTCAGCTATCTTGTAACGGGTATCATACCAATTTTGATCTTTAGCTGGATGATCACGCCAGTCCATAATAAACACCAAAACCATGTCTTTTTCAATGTGCATTCCTTTATGCCAAATTGTGCCAGCCATTCTTCTGCGATAAAAAACGTTAGCAGACCCGTTTACAGATGAAATATCAATTTGCACATCAGTATTATCACCAAGTGCGGCTTCAATTAATTCTGGTCTTTCGTAATGTGCAGCTTCATCTTTAAAATATACGGTTGTACGACCTCCACGCCCAATATTATCACCTGCTTCACCCGTAATAGTAGAATCATTTTCTGGATTAATAATTTTCATGTATGGCGTATGCTTTCGCATGTTAAAGCCCTCAGGTAACATAAATGCTGGAAGATACTCTAATATTTTTCGTATTTTTGGGAAAATAGCTTTTGGGTTTTCTTTCTCGTCTACATATTCCTCTTTGCGAGACCCAAAGCCAATGGCACTTCCAGGATGAAATAACCACAGCCAAGCGGCAATAGCACAGCATAACCAGCTCAATCCAACGTCACGGCACTTTTCAGCCAATCCGCTAACTTTATACTGTAAGCAATCTAAAATGAAATAAACGAACTCTTCTTGTCTTGGAAACAAAATGAAGGGAATAGTTTTTAATCCAGGAAGTCTTGGATCATAAGTAATGCACCAATCATTGATCCAATCAATCGGATTGTTCCTGTAATGAGCCTTAAAAAATGCCTGTTTCTCAGGATTTCCGGCCAAAAGCCTCAGTAGCTTATTCCTTCTTTCAAGCTCTTTTTGAACATCAGGAGGAAATGATTTGGTCATGGGATCATAGGTACTGATTATACGTATTTTGCAAATCAACAAAATTTTTGTCTGACCACGGTTTTAGTTCACCTGCGTAGAAAACTATTTTTGCATTTTCTGGCATTGGTTTTCCTTTGATGTCGTAAATATATTGATATACGCCATCTTTTTGTGTCCAAGTTTTTTCACCTGGTATTTTGTAGCTTATCCAAGCTTGATCCGAACCGTAGTAACCTCTTCCTGTCGATGTTTTTTGTTGCGCTGCGACAGTGGGTGAATTAATTGGATGGAAACTATCGTACACTTGTTTACGTGCTCCTGTATTCATCATCCACATCGATCCATTGTAAGGCGATGAGCTGCCTTTGAGAATAATAAAATCATCTTCTGGACGATCAACAATGGAAGTAATATCACCCAAAATGACACAATCAAGATCAATAGAAAGAAAGCGATCACCAAGAATTGGACGGATTTGCTCACTAAAAGCTTTAAGTCTTCGGTAGCAATTAGGGCGTGTAGGATGAGTATTTGTCTTTGGATTTTCCCATAGAGCAACGGTTTCACAGTTTATCCCCTCGGGCATGTCAGTAATACACTTAAAAACGTGAGGAATGTTAAGATTCTTCTTAATCATCTTTTCTAAAGCATTTACATGCTCTGCGGTATAATCTTTTCTCCATCCTGTGGTCTTCCAAAGCCACGTAACAATAGTAATCAAATCAAGTCCTCCCTTTATTATGCCTGTATTTCAGCGTCTGGTATACCTTCGGAATTATAAACTTCTTCCCAAGCAAATGACAATAAAATAGGTTCAGCATTGCCTCTTTCTCTTTTTAAACGAGCAATTTCTTGGCCATGTTCTGGGAGTTTACGTTGAAGCGTTGTAGTAGAAGCATCAGGGATCACCTCTCGTCCTACACGAATAATTGGCCAAGGTAAATTTTCAATTGGTGAATGGCTAGTAATGCGATCTCTAAAATCACCGTCTGTACCATAATTACCTGCAAAACGTTCGTCGTATCCTCCAATATAGCAATAGAACTCACGTGTCATGAACCAAGTGTTCGGATGAAGTTTGTAGGGCTGCATAAGGGGCGCACTAACTCGTGTAAATCTGTAAGCAACCATTTTTTTTAAATTCATATGTTTCATTACGTTTTCCATAGTGTCATCAGGAATTAAATGATCTATGTCTGTCAGAAATAACCATTCATTTCTAGCCATATAAGAGCCTAGATTACGACAAAAGTCTTGATTCCATGGCACATCTACCTTTGTCCTAAAAATACGCACAGGAACGCCTGGATTTATTTCTATCCAAGCTGGCCATCTGGGTGAGCAATCATCAATAATAATTAGTTCTAAGTTACGTCTTACATCTTCGGAATAACTAGCAATATTCTCACACTGCTTTTTTAACATGCCTGGATTATCGTAATACGCCATTATTAAACTTACTTTGTGCATCTTAAAAACTCCTCGTATGTAATTTTTGGGAAAGCATCAATTTTACTTTCTCCAACTATAAAAACTTCAATTCCAGCTTTATCAAAAACTACTTTTGCTTCTTGGAAAGCGACAGGCCATTCAGGCAATATCCTGGTTTTATCCTTATTTTTGCACCAGGGATAAGGCGGATACCAGTAACTACCCTGCATATCAAAGCCAAATAAATAAACTTTCTTTGGCTTCATCTGGTAGGCTAAGTTAAGAGCGCAATAGCCACTATTTTTACCGTTTAGATGTCCGGATATATCGGTTAGATGATTGCTCTCATGATCACATTTAAACAACCACAATCCTTCCCAAGAGTAAGCGCCTTTTGGAACTTTCCTTAGAAAAAACGGTTTATTTCTAATTTGCTCTAAGCGATATTCCGACCAGCGCCTATCCATTGAAACACCGATGTGAACAGGAGCAAGAACAGCTGAATCATTTACCCCGATTGTGTAACCACGTAAACATATCTCTTTCACATTCATAGCCGCTACGGAGCTTCCGCCTGCAATGATATTAACTATTTTCGTATCCATACGATCAAATCCTTCATTTCTTTTTTCTTTATTCTAACTATACAACTGTTAACTTCCCAGTTGTGTACCAATAGCTTTTGTATCCACCATTCAACTGGTTTAATCAAAAGATGAGCATTTCTTCCATCAGGTAAAATAACTTTTGTAGAGCACAAGCTAATAACCAAATAACAACCCATTTTGCTAAGTTCATAAATATGCTGAATGACGTTATCTATTTTGTCAGGCTCAATATGCTCCAAAACATCCGCACACATCACTAAATCAACTGGTGATTCTGGTAGCTTCTCTTTTCCCGTAATACCTGGATCATATTCAAATATTTTATATTCATCTTTACGCAAATTCTCTAATTCCTGCTTGAACTGACCTTGTCCGCATCCGTAATCTAAAATAGTCTCAACACCCCATTTAGAAGCTACCTCATCAACTTTAGAAGCATGTTTTGCTCCCCCCATGCTGCGCTTAGATGTATTGTAAACCGCTGCATTTAAGCGTTGATACTCATCACTTATGAGATCATTTTTATTTATTTTTTCCATTTGAATACCCTTTTTGTATATTTTGGTTTTTCTAATAAAACGTCTATTTCTGTAAAATTCTCCCGAAGTATTTTTAGCCAAGCAGGACGGTCATTTCGGACATCAAAAATAAGTACTGTTTCTTTATGACACCACCAGTATAGTTGCCGTAGATAAACTTCAGGAGAGTAATGAAAACAGTAACTTTTTATGCTGATAATTAAATCAACATGCGTAAAGGGGGATATTCTTTTAAATTCTTTAGGGCTAAGATAATATAAGAATTCATCTATACCATTTTTTTTAAAAAATTCTGAACAAATATTATAATCATTAAAAGGTACATTATGTTTTTTACAAATTGGTAAAGTATTTAATGCATCAACAAGACATGTCGATTGATGAAAATTATTATTTAATAAAATATCTATACCTCCCATTCCACTGCCAATATCAAGACTTGCATGCATATTTTTAGGAATCCAAGGAAGCATAAGCTCAAATTGTTTTAAAAGACCATCTTTATATGCCTTCTCAAACTCTTTCCTATCTTCAATATGATTGATATGCTCTTGTTGTACACGCAAGTAAGGATAGACCGAATCTGGTATTATTAAATCCTCCATTATATTGCCTGCGCCATTGCTTTAACACGATATTGAGCAAATTCTAATTGCCATGGATAATCAATATCCCAACCGTCTAATTGATCCATTGCAATCATCAATGCATTCTTACCAATTAATGCGCCATCTTGAACCATTTCGTTATATGGACGAATGAAGATGCCGCCGTTTTGAGCAAAAATAGGAGGAAGATTTGCGGCAACAATATGAATTGGTGAAATGGGAGAGAAGTTAATAGGAGTCGTTATATTTGACCAAAAATGGCCTTGAAGTCTATTAACTGAAAACACTGAATCATAACCCAACATTCTTTTTGCATCTAAAAGCTCTAGAGCAGATTGATAATGGTGCGATTCGATAAAGGGATTAGTGGGATGAGCCCAAAGTATTTGATCAGTAATGGGTGTAATTTTAGATAAAACATCTTTGATCATCTCATTAACCGTGGTGCTTTTTTCATCGCAAAACTTTTCTTCACGTTCGATAAAAACAGCGCCTAGCCTATCAACTTCCATGGCAATAGATGTATCATCTGAACCCACAACAACTTGCTCTACACCTTTTATTTCCAAGCATTGTTTTACTTTTCTTAGCAGCATTGTATCGTTACCGATCATTTGATGCATTTTGCCTGGTATGCGTACAGAGCCTTTTCTAGCTATTATTACAGCAGTTGTTCTCATCCTTTTTTTCCCTTTTTTAGTATTGTTGTTGTTGAAACTCCCGTAGCTTTTTCATCCTTTCAATTTCTCGTTCTATTATCTGATCACCAGTTAACATTACTCTTTTTTCTCCTCGCCAGGTTTTAATATCATCACATACTAGGTATACCAGAGTTGCTAAAAATATAATGTAGAGAGTAGCTTTAATAGTAAATATTGGGTTTTTATTCATGATTGTTGAGAACTCCTAATCTTCGCATAAACATCGGTAAATGCCCTAAATCTAAGGCTTGAAACCCCTTTTCTGCTAAACGCCACGCTAATACTGTTGCAGTTGCGCCCAGACTTAATAATACGACTTTGCTAGTGTCATCCCCAATTTCTTTTTCTATGTTATCAATCTCAGCATAAGCTTCAGTGGGTACGCTTTCGATAAATTTTACAGAAGAAGCTTCATGTAACAAATCAGAGTCTCTAAACCCTTTACGGGAACCTGAAACCACAATTATATTTTTTTCCAGCCACAATTTTTTAACATTTTGCCAATAGGTAGGCTTGTCAATAAGCGGAGCAGAATCTGGTCTAGTGATAAAGGCAGAATAATATTGTTTTTCTGGATTGTATAAACTCTTATAAACTGGCGTATCATAGTGTTTCCAGACTGCGTATTTCGGGGAATTCATGCATATGTACGGTACGCCAACAAGGCACTTGGTAGGATTTTTAAGAATATGTCTTAGCTCTTCTGAAAGCTTAGGAATGGCTTTTTGATGTTTTACATCTCTTCCAATTGCTAGCCTGATTTCACCATCTCCGAAACGTGCAATGCTGTGACCTTCTAATAACTTATCAAGTGTGGGATGTTCTCTTATAGCATCTATCATGTGCATTCCTTCAATGATTTCTGATATTCTTCCGCCGCCTTTTCAACAGGAATTGTCGTAAGATCAACTTTTAGTCTATTAGCTAATGCTTCAGCAATCGGGTCTTTATACAGTCCTAAATGCTTACAAAGCTTATCTAGAGCATCAATTTTACTATGTAATTTAATTGATACCCCACTTTGAGTTTTTTTAACTTCTGAGATAGCAGCAGTTTTATCTTTGGATATTTTTTCAGAAAAATTCAAAATAACTTTTCCTTTGTCCCAAATCACAAAATCGGAAATATCAGAAAATGCTATTTTTATTAGCTCATTAATTACACGTTCTTTAGAAAGATTGAATTTTTTTAACTCTTCTTCTCGAAGCTTTTGAAGATAAGCTCCAACCTTCGGATGCTCATTCAATAATCGATGTGCCATGACATTTGATTGCACAGTTGAATAACCAGCTCTAACAGCCGCTTTTGCTCCATCACAATCAATCATATATTCGTGACAAAAACGATATTGCTTATCAGTTAATCCTGATTCTAAGTGTCGAGCCATTTCCTATCCTGCAAACATAATGAATGTAAATATAATATTTTTTATGTTGATTTCAATAAAAAAATAAATATTATTGGAATATTCTCGTTATCAAACTAGTGTCCCGACCTGCCGATCCACCCCCGTGACGGCAGGTTTTTTTATAAAAATCTTTTTCTTGCCCTTCTTTTTTCAAAAAATTTAGATGTTATCATTTTTTTCACTTTTTGAATAAAAGTTCCGTGCGGTGCATCAATTTGTAGCCACACTCCGTTTTCACTAACTGATATCACTTGCACCTTAATATCATGATTAATTATTACAGAATCTCTTACTTTTCTTGTAATATACAACATAATTTCCCCTTTTTTGATTTGTTTTATCTGAACATGAACTCTAATACGTTTATTCCGTGCATCAGCAATTGTGAGTGAGTAGTTTTGATATTCCTGAGATAATTCTCATGTTGAAATTTACTAATATCTTCACGCAAAGCTTTTGGTACTGCTAAAGAGCATGTCCACTCTTCGTTTTTATCGATAACGTAATTACGAAAAGTGCTTTTATTTAATAGCCCTATCGTTATGATAAAACGTGCGGTTCCTGCTTTTGAATAAAAATTCAAACGTTTATCCCATTTTTTAACTTCATTTTCTAAACTTTTGGGAACCTGCAAAATCATTCGTTCTATGTTTTCCATTTTAGTCATTTTATTCCTTTTAATTTACATTTTAAGGGGTCAGTACGTTTTTATTAGCTTAGTCTGAAAGCGGCAGTTCTTCTTGTTTTAATTTTTTAGGACGGCCTTTTTTTAGAGTTTTATTATTCGGAGGACTATAAGTAAGAAGCTTAGGATTTGTTGATTTTACAGATTCAACTATTACCTCTTCTATTTCCGTGCGTTTCATAATTTTATTGCCGACAATGCAGTAAGTTTTATCGCCATTCAAAGCACTTAGGATATCTTCACGCACATCGTATGCGCTTATTTCTGTGATTTCTGACTCAAAAGTATATTCTTCAATTGATCCGTTTTTTTTAAAAATCTTGATTAGCATTGTTTCGGTTTTATTTTTATCCATAATTTTCTCAATAATTAACGTTAAATTTATTAAATGCCTGTTTTTGGTTTAGAGAGGTTTTAAAGATGGTTCGCATACCTTCTGGTACGTTGTATCAAAAAAATCTATTTTTCTCCTCCAGAGCCACTAGGAACTCGATTAATCGCTATTCCTGGATTGGATTTCATCTTCAAATTCAATTCTTTCAATTTTGAAAGTGTATCAGAAAACCATCTGCTGTCCCCTCGATAATAGCCCTCCTTGTGCAAATTTTGATCAATCTCTTTCAAAACAGTCAACAAATCCAGATTCGCATAACTGCTTTTCCAATTTTCTGCCATCTCAAAACTGATCTGAATAATCTTTCCTTCAAAAAACCAATTTTTCTTTTTTTGTTTATTTTTTTTATTCTTTTCTTCTTCATCTATATTAATAGGCGTTTGCCCCTTTGTTCGCCCTTTGTTCGCCCTTTCATTTTCATTTGATTGATATTCTTCATATTTTACAATAGCTATTAACGTGTTTTTGTTTGTCCCTTTTGTAACTATTTGTTTGCCCTTTTGTAATTTTGTTAAAGCTAGTCTAACCGATTTCACGCTCAATCCCGTCTCTTTGGACAAATCTGCAATAGTAGTAATTAGCTCGCCTCTTTTTATCGTTTTACCTCGCCATTTTTCATCTTCAAATGATGCTGTCAAAAGCAGATGCATAAAAACTCTTGCAACACTCGGACTAGAATACCATTCCCAATCCAGCATCTTTCGATGCAACTTTATCCACCCAGTCATACCGCCCCTTCCCCCCTAAATTAGTATCCCCATTTACCTTAAAACCTTTTTTTGCAGTAAAAGTCAATTAATAAATATATTTAAACGCAATAAACATTGCGAGTGTTGCATTTTGGCACGACCATTAAGTCAATGAAAACTCTAGTATTTATGCCTTTTGTGTAATCTTTTTTATGTTTTTTTATAAAAAGCTATGTTTTTATGCTTTACAAACATAGAACTATGCAGTAATATATTTTTATTGTTAATTCTAAAATCGGGGAAATAAAATGAAACAAAACAATGTTACTTTTGTAACGATATTACAATGCATAGACGGATCGTTTTACGCATTTGAAGAAGAAAATTTACTTTTTGCAGAGCAAGAGGCTATTGATCTCTTAAATTCCAAAGAATACGTAGATTTAAAAGGCATATATCAACTTGATCTTAGTTGGTACGGGTTTACTGTGAAAGAGATTAAATCTAATCCACAAATTAATGGAAACTTTTATGTTAACTTGCTCAATTTAAGATGGAAAGGTAAAAACCACATACAAGTTGACGAAAAAGTTTTACGCTCATTAAGCGGCGTAGAACAATCAATAATTGAGGCTTGGGAAAATTCCTACAGTTACAAAGGAACTCTCTCAATAGTTGAAAACAAAGCATTTATTGCTGACTATTCTGATGCTGCTGATCTCGCTCTTGAAGAGCAGAAAAAAGATGCACTTTCTTACGAAAGACAAGTTAACAACTATTTTTGGGGTTCGAGATAATGAAAAAAAGAAAAAAAGTAAAAACTATTTCGCACATTCTTAAACGTGTTGAATCCATAAACAAAGCTCCAAATTTTTATGAAAGCCTTGAGCTCATTTGTTTTACTTGGTCACTAATATTTTTTGCGCTGACTTTAGTATCAATTACAATTGTTCATTTTATTTTTTAAAAAAGTAAAAATTATGCAAAAAAGAGAAAACAGCATTGGAGGAAGTGATTGCGCTCCGGCTTTGGGATTGTCGAAATGGAAAACTCAGTACCAGCTTTGGCTTGAAAAAACAGGTCAGGCTAAAGAAGAAGAGCAAACCGAAGTAATGTACTGGGGTAATGCGTTGGAAGAGCCTATCCGACAAAAATATATCGAAATCACTGGGCAAAAAGTTCGCAAGCCCTCAAAGCTAATTAAAAACCTTAAATACCCATTTATGACTGCAAATGTAGACGGGATTGTTGAGGGTAAAAAAAAGATACTTGAAGTTAAAACGTCTTTGTTTTCCGATGGCTGGGGAGAGCCAGGAAGCGATGAAATCCCTGAGGACTATTTATTGCAAGTACATCACTATATGATTGTTACAGGCATTCCCATTGCTGATGTGGCCGTATTGATCGGCGGAGGTGATTTCAGAATTTATACAGTTGAAAAAGATAAGCACTTGCATGAGTGTATTATTGATCGTGCAACTGAATTTTGGCAGAAAGTAACTAATTTGGAAGAGCCGGAACTCAAAAGCAAAGACTTCTTACTTAAATTTCCCACATCAAAAAATGTATCAATCGAATGCGACAAATCAATTTATCACTCTATCCAAGTGCTTAAAAATCTAAGCAATCACAAGAAGCTGATAGAATCTCAAGAGGAGGAAATGAAGAACGAGATAAAACGAATTATGCAAGATTGCGATACTTTAACTTATTCTAATCAAACTCTAGCAACGTGGAGGTCAACTAAGCTTACAACTAAGCTAGATGAAGAAAAACTAAAAAAACTCTATCCAGCTATTTATAAAGAGTGCCAAACCGAAGAGTCCAACCAACGTAGATTTTTAATAAAATAAGGAGAAAATAATGTCTAATAATTTAGCTATGCGCAAAGAAGTTGTCGATGTCCAAAGTTTGCTTGAAAAAATGAAACCTCAAATGTCCATGGCACTTCCGAAACACATCACTCCAGAGCGGATGATAAGAATTGCATTAACGGCTGTCCAAAATACACCCAAACTATTAGAGTGTGACCGGAATAGCCTTTTGCTTGCAATTCTTAGATCAGCTCAGTTAGGACTTGAACCAGATGGAATCCTAGGTCAAGCATATCTTGTGCCGTATGCTGGGAAAGTACAGTTGATCCCTGGCTACCGAGGATTAATTGATCTTGCAAGACGTAGTGGTGAAGTCAGTAATATTATAGCTAAAGAAGTCTATGAAAATGATGTTTTTGAGATTGATTTTTCGCAAGAGATTCCTTTTGTTCATAAGCCAATTTTAAAAGGCGAACGAGGGGAAGTTGTGTTTTTTTGGGCTCTAGCTCGTTTTAAAGACGGAGGATTTCATTGGGATTATATGGCTGTTGATGAAGTCATTAAGATTAGAAATGGATCATCTGGCTGGCAAAACGCCGTCAAATATAACAAAACTAAAGATAGTCCTTGGGAAAATCATTTTATTGAAATGGCTAAAAAAACAGTAATCAGACGAATAGCTAAATATTTACCAATGAGTGTCCAAAAAGCAAGTCTTGTTGAAGATTTGATAGATTCTAACCAAAAGTTTTCAGTTGATGCCTTTGGTGAAGTTATTGTTGGTGAAATTGTTGAAGGAGAGCCTAACGCAGAGTCAAAATCAAAGAAAAATGCCTCAGAATCGCTAAAAGATAAAATTAGTTCTAAAGAGCCACAGCCTGATAAAGTTGATTTAGCGGCTCAAAGGAAGGCCGCAGAAATCGCTTTGCTTTATGAAAGTGCTAGGTCTTTAGGCCAATTAAGTGAATTAAGAGAAGCTAATCTAAATCATTTAAACGCAATGCCAGATGATTTGTTAGATAATATGAAGGCAGAGTACGATAAAAACAAAACTAGATTAGGTGGATAATAATCATGGGTATTAATTACTATTATGTTACTAAAAAATGTAAGGAGTGTGGCCATTCGCCTGATGAGGCCACACATCACATCGGTAAATTCAACTATAATAATGTGTTTATCTTTTGTGGTCGTGATCCAACACGTACTTCTTGGAAGGAGTGGAGGGATTGGCTAAAATCAGGTGAGGGTGTTATTTATGATGAGTATGACGAGGAGATTCCGTTTGAAGAATTTGAGCTTCTAGTAACTGGATCGTTAGGAAATACTTACAGTTTCTATGAAAAATCTCTCAAGAATACAAATATCCTTGGTGATACTAAAATTTGGGAAGATGAGGAAGGGTATCCGTTTTGGAATACCTGGTTTAGTTAAATTTAAAAAAGGAAAATAATCGTATGTCTGATCAAAAAAAAATAAATCAGATTGCACGGGATGTTTTAAATGTTTTAGATCGTCACGAAGCATCACCCCACGAAGCAATAAGCATAGCTGTTAGTTTAATAATGTTCGCTGTTTTAAAACAGCCCGATGTGAAAATTCGGTTAAAAACGTTACTTTGGGTCAAAAACAGAATTTCTAATCTACATCAACAAATTTTATCTTTAGAAAAGGAACTAAAACATGAAAAAAATTGAAGAACTTAAAGAATATGTACAAGAAATGATTGCTGATATCGAAAGTAATATTTTGACAACAAAAAAATCACCAAAATCATTTGGTGCTGGCTTTGATGCTGGTTTTTTAGATGCTGCTAATAGGACTTTAGATAAAATTATAGAACTTGAGGACGAGTTATGATTACTTTTACTTTATGTATTATTTTATTAATGATGACTATAGGAGCAGGTTGCGCAAGCATTAACTGCTTTTTTCATGAAAAAAAATTAACTGGCTTTGGATTTTTAGCCATGGCTACTATTCTGTTTTTTACAAATCTTATTCTTCAAAATAAAGTTCTTGCGGAGCTTATGAATAATTAAATTTAAAAAGGAGTTTATCGATATGGTTAAGTCGGTGATGCAAAAAGAGATAGTTGATGAAGCTAAAAAAGCCCTAAGTACTTTAGAACTTCAGCGTTTATACGTGATGCAAGAAAGGCTAGTTGAGCGTTGGAAAGAAGTATCAAGTCAAATACGTAAGCTCAAAAAAAAATTAAAATAGTTACAGGAGAATAAAATGACTAAATTTATACTATTTATTTACCTATCAACCTACAGCGCCTCAGGAGGCGTGGCAATAGCGACCGCTGAGTTTAATTCTTTGGAAAAATGCACCATTGCAGGCCAAAAAGTCCAAAAGAAATTCAACGGTTTTGCTATTCAAAAACCGAAATATTTTTGTACGGAGAAATAACAACTATTGAATTAAAAAAGGGGTAAAAAATGACGTTTTTTAACGCACTATGTAAACACAATTTTGTTGTTCAAACAAAAATTGATGTAAGAAGATTAAGGTCGGTTTTTCCTTATGATTTTAGCGGTATAAACACCGAATTATATGTCTGTAAGAAATGTGATGCTTATGAGAACAGGGTCATGGACACGACATTAAATGTTACCGAATGAGACAAATGAAAGGGGGAACTTTTATGCTCAGTAAAGATCAAATTAAAGAAAAAATAGAAACTGGTTGTTATCTGTGTAATCAATGTGCTTGTCAAGTTGGTGGAGAATGGCCTGAGGGTCATGTTGCTACTTTTCATCCCAACACATGTGAAATTTGCGGTACTAAACAGTCCGTGTGTCATTCTAGAGCCTGGCGTTTTCCATTATCATCTTATTTTGAAAATAATTTAAAATAAGTGTTGCAACTTGCGTAAGTTGATGTTACATTACTTTCATCAGACGCAATCAAGCATCTAAATAAAAAAGGACTAAAATTATGACTAAAAAATATAAAATAACATGCGCACCGGGAACGGCAGCATTATATTTAGCGTGGGAATTTGGTATAAAATCTGCGGTTCTCGACATGAAACATTTTAGTCGAGACGCTGAAAAAGGCGATTGGGACTTAACAAAATTTTTAAGCTTATTTGGTGCGAAAAAGGATAAACAAAGCGGCGAACTCTTTTTTCAAACGAGAAAAGAAGCTGAAAATATCAGACGCCGGATTGAAACCCAAGTTAGTTATTTGAGAGGGAAATTAGGATTGCCTAACGATACTACCGTTTATGTAGACTCTTATTAATCTTAAATTATAACCTTTGGAACAAAAGGATCAAAACCATGAAAATCACTGATCTAGACAAAGTAATGCTTCTTAAAAAAGCTCTCGATAATTTAAAAAATTTACTGCAAGTAGATCGTATAGAAATAACATGTGTCCAGGGAAATTATCGCATTTTATGCGATATGCACCAACACATAAAGGATGCATTACTGTACGAACAAGAACAGATTACAAACGAATTAAAAAAACTAGGCGTAGAAGTTTAATCAATTAGTAAAAAGGACAAATAGCATGAGGAATACTAAATTCACAAGAATCAAAAGGGAACTAAAACTATGAACGCAAAACAAGAACTCAATAAACGCAAAGAGCAAGAGCGGGCAAGAGATGCAAGGTATAGAGACTCTTTAAAAAACAAAGGATTTAGACGGATTATGATAAAAGTACGTATTGGTAAAGAGCAGGAAGCACGGCGTCTGATTGAGGAAAAAATAAACGCAAGTGGTTAATTAACAAACTTTAGAAAGGAAATTTATGGAAACAGAAGATAGTCAAAAGGTTTCACACGTAACATCTGATCCTTCTCATGAAGAGAATGTGCGCAAAGAAATGGAAGCATTACGATTACGTGTTGTTTACCAAGTAATGCTAGATACCTTACCGACTCGTTTACCAAATTAACTTAATAAGGATTTTTATGAAGTACTATTTATTAGCCATTACATTGTTATTGAGCGCCCAAGCCAATGCTTTTGAAGTCTACGGAGCAATCAGAAATAAAGGTGAAGGCTTTGAAGTTATCAAAGATTCAGGGCATGAAGGATTGAATATCTGTAACGTGAAAACGACAGACACTTACGTAATCTTTGATTATTGCGGTAAAAAAGCGCGTTTTGTGCAGACTTTGATAATAACACCAGATGAGACCTATGCAGTGCGGGGTATCATCGTAGGGGCAAGCGTAGGCTTAGATAAAGCTGTTATAAAATTTGGTAACGGCAAATTGATAAATCCTCACACGCTAAAAGCTCCTTCAGGAAATTTCTGGATTTATGGGAAATTTAAGGAATAAAATGAAATTTAACTTTAACCAAGGAGATTGAAACTATGAATATTGATGATTTAACAATAAAAGAAGCTAAAGAACTCGCTAATTTATTTAGTAAAACAAATACCGTAGAGGCACGAGTAAATAATTATTTTATTAATAAAAAAGTAATTATACGTACTTATGCAGCAGGCATTTTTTACGGCGAGCTAATCGAGAAAGAAGGAAATGAAGTTATTTTGAAGAAAGCCAGGCGGTTATATTTTTGGAAAACTCTAAACAGAGGCCTCTCACTAAGTGAGGTCGCTATGGGTGGCTTGCATTCCGATAGTAGAGTATGCCAAGCAGTTGATCTTGTATGGCTAGAGGCAATCGAGATAATCCCATGCAGTGAAGAGGCGGTCAAAAATATTGAGGCTCACCATGACTATAAAGCATAAGATTTCTCATAGGGGCAGCGGCAGTGGTAGTGGTAGCGGCAATGGAGATGGTGGCGGCTCTGGTCATGGCTATGGAAAAGGCTATAACAATGGTTGTGGTGATGGTTATGGGAGCGGCTATGGCGGTGGTTATGGCGGCTGTAGTGATGCCTATGTTACAGGCGATGATAATGGTGTAGGCGATGGAAGCGGTAGCGGCAATGGCAGTGGCGATGGCTAAACAAGAACACCCACAAGGGTTAGGGAGGTGCGGAGCTGTATGCGCTTATACAGCCAATGTAGTACATCTAGCCTGTACTAGAGGAGATTACTGGAGCGCCTCCCGATTAACTAACAAAACTTAATAAGAAAGGATGAAGTACATGAGAAAAATACCGACAATGTTTGAACGTGATTGGGATAATAACCCAAGCCGAGTATTGCCTAAGGTGCATCCAAGCTGTGAATGGGCTTTAGCTGGAGAAGGTTGGGCAACTATAAAAATAGACGGGGCTTGCTGTATGATTCGAGAAGGGAAACTCTATAAACGCCGTGAAGTTCATAAAGACCACGAAGCGCCAGTCGAATTTGAACAGTCGAGTTTTGATAAAGAAACGGGTAAATCAGTCGGATGGATGCCTGTAAATGAAAGTGATCCGCAGGATAAATGGTTCGTAGAGGCGTTTAACAGCTTATCCGATAAAGAAGATGGCACATATGAATTATGCGGTCCAAAAGTTCAAAAGAATTTGGAAAATTATGATACTCATACTCTAATTTCTCATAAGAGCCAAGAGTTAGTGATTAAAGAAGATGTGCCTCGTGATTTTTTAGGACTAAAAACTTATTTGATTGATAAAAACATTGAAGGAATAGTTTTCCATCATCCTGACGGTCGCATGGCTAAGATAAAAAAGCGAGATTTTGGCTTAAGACGATAACGGAGCCACTTAACTAAGAAAGGGAAAAGATTATGAGAAAGAACCAGGCGGAAATACAAATAGAAGCACTAGCGGATGTGTTTAACATCGCAACGGAGGGCTTCGCTAAATTTTACAAAGAAGCCGAGAACAGCGCATCAGGCAGACACAGCACAGCCGCTTCATCGGGTCAGGGCAGTAAAGCCGCCTCATTAGGTTACCGCAGCACAGCCGCTTCATCAGGTGACGGCAGCACAGCCGCTTCATCGGGTCAGGGCAGTAAAGCGGCTTCATCGGGTGACTACAGTAAAGCGGCTTCATCGGGTGACTACAGTAAAGCCGCTTCATCGGGTGACTACAGTAAAGCCGCTTCATCAGGTCACGGCAGCACAGCCGCTTCATCGGGTCAGGGCAGTAAAGCGGCTTCATCGGGTGACTACAGTAAAGCCGCTTCATCAGGTTACCGCAGCACAGCCGCTTCATCGGGTGAAGGCAGCACAGCCGCTTCATCAGGTCACGACAGCACAGCCACTTCATCGGGTGACTACAGTAAAGCCGCTTCATCGGGTGACTACAGTAAAGCCGCTTCATCAGGTCACGGCAGCACAGCCGCTTCATCGGGCGACTACAGCACAGCCGCTTCATCGGGTAAATACAGCGCCTGCGCTGCTCTTGGGTATCGTGCCGCCGTTAGGGGAGAAATTGGGAATTTATTAATGGCCTCTGAGTATGAGGAAATAGACAATGACTTTCTACTAATTGGTGGCAAAGCTGATTTGGTTGACGGGAAGAAGTTAAAGCCTGGTAGGTGGTATATCGTTGAAGGCGGAGAATGGGTCGAGGTCGATTTTACAGATAATATTTTCGCCTACGTTCTGTCTAATAAAAAGGGCGTAAAAAAAGTTGAAACCGAAGAAGGCAAAATATTATACATTGTAGAAGACGAGAATGGTAATGCGGCTCACGGCGAGACAATAAAACAGGCCAAAGAAGACTTGATTTATAAATCCATTGCAAGGCACGATGCTCCTATACCTGCTAAAACTACTGGTAAAGAATGGGTGGGTATATACCGTGGTATTACTGGTGCGTGTAGCGCTGGAGTTAAAATCTTTGTTGAGAAGTTAAATCGTGATCTAAACGATGTTTACACATCCGATGAGGTTATCGCTTTAACACACGGACAATACGGGGCTGAAAAATTCAAAGAAGCAGTAAACGCAAGGATGAATAGTGATACCTAACTGCCATTTAGTACCACTTATGTAGAGAATTACCAAGATGAGGAGCTAGCATGAGTTTTTATTGCTCAAAATGCCTTCAAATTTACAACAATGGGGTGATCTATGAGGATGAATTTGTTTGTAACTATTGTGACCATTTAGAGCAAGTACGCTTAGAACTTATTAATGATAAATTAAAAAATAGAGACCCATACGAGCCGAAGGAGGACAAATAACATGAACAAAGAGCTTAGAGAGCGCATAGAGAAGGAGTAACCACCATGAGCGGCGGACATTTCCGATACAAGCAATATGCACTTAATGAGCTTACCGAAGAAGTCGAGCGTCTTATTGCTACAAATAAACGTGCGAACGAATGGGGTGATACTCGTAATTATCCAAAAGAAGTCATCGATAAATTTAAAAAAGCGGTAAAACTTTTAAAAGAGGCTGAGGCTTATGTGCATGAAATTGACTGGCTTGTTTCTGGCGATACTGACGAAGAAAGCTTTCTGGAAAACTTAAATCAACAATTATTAAAATTGGACAAGGAGTAACCCCCATGGAAATAGTTAACGAAGAAGCCCCACCTGCCCATCCAAGTTGAATGTCAATGCAAGGAGTAAACCGATGAAACTAATTCAAAACAATCATAAACAAGGAATGAGTATGCTTAAGAAAAAAGATAAACCTGATGAAATTATTTCTAGAAATCACACTCTAAAGCTAAACGTACATGATAATGCCCTAAACGCTCTATACTCCTCTATTTATAGCCGTATGAGTGAAAAAGAATGTTCGGATTTAGAAGAGTCATTTTTAAAAGATTTTGATGAAGCCTTAAAGAAACAAGATGTATGGTTCTCGACAAAGAGGTTAAGGGTAAAGATGGAGAATATAGGAATGTTATCTATTAGTAGGGGGTACATCGATGAAACTAAGTGAGATGACTTTAAGCCAGATTTTCGCTTAAAGAATAATACACTTTTTTTCAACACGCCGTGTAGCGGCACTTTCAAAATAAGCAGGAGGTCTTTCTGATTCATCTATTTCTTGGTATTTGTAAGGTGGCGGTAACTCATCGGGGGCGGCATCAAACGGTACGGGAATATCATCGAACTCTCGCTCATTTACAAACTCATTGTTTGCTATCATTTGATCAATAAGAGCTACTTCATCTAATCTACTCCTTCTTATCCAATCTAGTGCCGCATCAGCTTCAATAAGCGACAATCGCACAGGATCAAGACGGCTACGATAATGAGCATTTACTTCGTGTATATAGTAATTATAACGGTTATCACCGATGAATTGGAAGGTGATACTAAAATTACGGAAAGCTTCTTTTAAAAGCGAATAAAATTGATCCGCCAATTCTGGCTTTCTAAAAGTTAGATGCGTAAATTCATCACCTATTAAGTGATTTCTACCCGATTCATTCACTCGTTTAAATAACGTTTCTTGGGCTTGTGCTAAAAATTTAGCGTCACGTGCAACTCTTGATCTCTCTTGCATTTTAGCCCCTTTTTCTTTATAAGATATATTATAATATATAATAAATTTAATAATTTAAAGAAGGAATTGTCATGAGATTAGACGAAATGATTTTAGTCGAAATAGCCGATGCTTACGAAGAAAATTTTCCATTTTTTATTATATGGAATGGTGTAGTAGTTAACGTCACACTTCGTGCTACGTCTCTTTTGTTTACGCCCAACGTGCTTGTAATAGATGAAGACGGTACTACATATGAAGTACCAGCTTCTAGTGTTACTACAAATAGACCCGATGTAACGAATCTTAACGTTAAGTCTTAAATCCCCTCCAGGATATGGCGGCACAATGTTAATTCACTCTTAACCAACAACTGACAAGCTGTTTGTGCCGCCTTTTTTAATAAACTCCTCTTTATCTATTTAATTATTGACTTAGCGTTAATATAACGCTAGATTAGCATCTCTAAGTTATCTATAATTAACTGGAGAGTTAAGACGGTGTCAAAAATTCCCGTAAAGATTATTCGATCTACTTTTAAAGCTCATCTTGTTGAAGATGAATCAGGCAGGCAAGGGTGGGTGACAATAAAATCGCTCAGAAATGGTCATGTGCTTTCAAGAACTTTTGAAAATGCCGTTTCTTATTACAGAATGATTATTGATAGCCGTGAAGAAAAAAAAGCTGAAAACAATAAAATGTATGACCTTAAGTTTATTGCTAAAGAGACACCCAAAGCTTTAGCGCTTCAAGTTCATTGGGCAGAAGAAATAACTGATCAAAGAGGATCATCTATCATCTGGTTGCCAAAATCTAAAATAAAAGAAAGTTCTGCTCCTGGATGGCTTCTAAAAGCTAAAATAGAAGAGTTACAGCAGAAGATGTATAGACCAGGGGCGCATTTTGAGTTTACTATTTTAGGATGCGATTTTTAATAACCACTATTTAAAAAAGGAAAAAATATGAAAATAAAACAAGTTTTATCTGGAGAAGTGCTAAAAAAAATTGAAAATGAAAATAAGGCAGCAATAATTAAAGATTTAATACCTTCTATCGAAGATATGAAACGATTGATAAAGAAATTTGATTGTTCGGAGACTAAATAAATGGAAGCCGAAGAAAAATTAAAACAAATACGGCATAAAACTCTACAGCGTGTAAATCGTTGTAGAGCAAGGTTTGAAGCGGAAGGAAAGGTAAGAGTTTACTTTTGGATAAAAAAATCTCAAAAAGATAAACTAAAGAAGCTTGTAGATAAGCTTAATAAAAAAGCTGAAGATGAGCCTAGTTAATCTATCAATACAGCCCAATCGTCTATTGCTCTTTTAGTACAAGCGCCATATTCTTTGAGCTCATACTCTTCTGCTACACAATCCAAAAATTCTTTACGATAATCAGGAAGAATTTTATTTGGGAGTACGGTTATTTGCTTTTCGGTGCAAGCGTTCAGGAGTGGATTCACTATTAACATTACGCCAACGATTAAGAATGGCCTCTTGATCTTTGAGAACTTTTTTATGATATCTTTTTTCTTCATATTTTTTTCTGTTTAAAAATAAAAACAAAAGATTGAGTGCTTGAAATAATAAATCTTTCATTACTCTTTATCCCAAAAGATTTGTATTAGCCCGATTAGTGATAGGCCAAACGTTACAATTGCTGCAATTTGCTGAGGATTGAGAGTAATAATTCCTGTAGCCATTAACAATGAGCAAATGCCTTTCCAAGTGCTGGGTTGCTTGAAAATTTCAATACTTTTATCAACTAAAACTTCCCAAAAATTCATGATTTACGCCTTTTTTTGATATAATAAATATTATACCACTAATTCAAAATGTGGTAAATCTAAAAAGCCTGATTTATTGATAGTGTCTAAATCGCCCCATGTGCCGCCCCATCTAAGCTTTATACCGTGTTGATGCGCTATGGCGAACATTACGCCTGCTAACGCATAAAAACGTTTAGTATCGTTCCAATTAATAGGATAAGGCGCTATATCAACAGCTAAACTAGGCATTGCGTTGTGCTTGCCCTCAGGCCATTTAACTTTACTTCTTTTTTGCTTATAGGCCAAGTTTTGCGCTTTTTCATCCCTGTGGCCTTCCAACACGCTAAAATCCATAATTTTGATAGCTTCGTTGCAGATTTTTTGCAAATCTGGATGACAAGTGTTTAGTTGGGCTAACGATGCTTTACTAAAATTTGGCATTGCTATGACATTTTGCGAGCTGATAATTCACCAAAAGCATTAACCGAGCCGCCTGGAAATAAAGCTAGTCCTTTTAAATAATACGTAGTTTCAACATCTATATTTACATCCCACACTATTTGAGCTCCTCCTGTACCTGGCAAAGAAGGAGGCGAAACAAAAGCAGTATTTCCCGTAACTCTTCCTTCTGTAGAAGTTCCTGATGATGTACCAATAAAAGCTTGTAAAGAAGTTACGATACCAACAGAATTACAAATAAACTGCGGATTTGCTTTAATCTGCCAATCTCCAGCAGAAAGAGTAATAATAGCAATTGGAGATACAATATTATTTAATAAAATAACTGCTGAAGCTTCATCAATTGTAGAGCTTATTATTTCTCCAGCACTAGCTGATGCCTGGCCTCCAAATAACCCTTCATTTTCGCAAAATATTGACATTTCATGCGCTCCCAAATTTCAAATTAAGATACCACGATAGGATTCAAGGGTATCGTTGGTATTATTGTTGTATCTTCAATTGAACCTGTATCAATTATTGACGGAAAATCATCCGATAATTCTATAGGCCATGCTTTTTTTAGTTCTTCAACGGTTTGAATAGACGATAAATCAAAACTCTCTGGCAAAGCTCTTAAGCGCTCTAAAACAAATTTTGTAATTGGAGTTAAAATTGCGTTTTCAATTTCAGGGTGAAGCCTAGTATCCAATTTTAGTTGTCGTAACTTCAAATCTCTAGCTACTCTAATTTTTTCTTTGTGCAATACTTTAGCTTTTTCTAAATCAACTACAGCCGTTCCTCGTGTTGTATCAATAACCCATGCGTTCCTATAATCACGATCTTGAGGCAATTGATCAGTATCTGTAATAAAATAATCAAGTTTATCATCTAAATTATGTACGCCTAACCTTATTTTAGCTTGGTCATCGGACTCGTCAGAAAGCATATATTTTCGATAAGACGGAACATCTTTTTCAACTATTTCTTGAATACTAGCCTTTCTTTCTAATTTTGTTTCAACAAATACAAGAAAATGATTTTTTAATAAATCTTTTTTATCTTCTAAGTATATTCTTTCTGCTTCTTCATCATTTAAAATTGTTGCAGAATTAGGCAATGGCCTTTTGGTTTTTTTATTTACTAAAACAGCAATTTTTTCCGTATATTCAATTACGGCTTTAGGAGAAGGATATAAAATGCTACATGTTCCATCTAAATTTTTGTAAACTATAATTTGAGTCATTTATCTATCTCCGAAAAAACACATTGTAACATACGAACAATCAAAAAGTGCACAATCTGTAGTGCCAATTCCAACGGTGTTTATTCTTAAACTTCCAGTACTCATGCTAGCACTATCCATACCCACGCACACTACGTTATTAGTTCCTCCCGTATAAAATCCACCGCCTGCGAAAGCATAGCTTGAATTTGCAAAGGAATTTGAAAAATTTACAGTATAATCTCCAGTACCATTATCTGTGACACTTGATACATTATAAGAATCTCTGACTGAAATAGTACCAGTGCCATTAAAATTCACCCACGCTTTGGCAGCTCCTTGGTGGTATGCCATTGCAGAAACAGGTGATACTTTTGTAGTACTAGAACCTGTTGCCACTTCAGAATTTGTTGCTAATTGTACAATACCTTTTGTGGAAGTAGAAGCGTCTGGTATTGCTTGACCAAGAGTACCTAAATAAGCCCAATTGGCATCGCTTACGCCAGAAGGTAAGGCATTTCCTGTATTATTATCAATTAAAGAGCCGTATAACTCAAAAGTTCCTGCGGCTTTAACAATAGAGTTTTCATAATATGTAGTGAGGGCGTTCCATTCTGGAATGCCCTCTTGAAACAAATAAGCTAATTGATAAGTCTCAACATAGTGTAATGCTTGATCTTCTTCTAGAGGAGGAAGTGTTTGAGGGCTAATAACCGCATCCAACCAACCAGTTTCGTAAGCGGACAAATCTTGTAACGTTTCAATATTATTTGTCTCGAGCTTTGTTCCGAGTTTGCCTGACCCAAATTGCCCGTTGTTGCTTGCTAAAGACGCAAATACTTTTTGAAACTGTCGTGTAAGTCTTGCCATAAATTTATGCCGTGCTAGTAATTAAAATTAGCTCAACTCCCATAGGCTTTGGCAAAATTCCTTTTTCTGCTGCTACCAAAATCAAGGGCTCAATTGCTGGATCAACAATATAATTCATAGTCATGTCATAATTATCTTGTGGAATGAGTTGATCGCCAAATAATGCCCATACGCCTTCGATAATTTCTTGATCAGAATGATTTGAATTATTTTGCAGAATCTTAAGTTTTAAGATAGTCCGAAATTCGGAATCTGTCAAAGAAGATGTAGTACTTAATATATCATCATAAGTTAGCCATTTTCCGACTTTTATACCTATATCAGTATAGTCTGCATATCCTTTTCGATCAATCACTGCATAAACGGGATCAGTATCATATTCGATAAAAGCAAAATAATCTTCTAAGATTTGACCTTCATAAAATCTATCAGCTCCGATATATTTTGCCAAAATATCAAGTTGCACACCAACAGCTGTTTCTAAATCAAATCCATCTCTTATTTCAAAAATAATACCTTCAGCAATCAATTTTCTTACAAATAAATCAATCATGGCACGTGCTTTAGGCTGCTGATTATACTGTATAATTAGCAGATTTACGTAATATTCTACGATTTCATTAATGATAGTTTCACTAATCGCCATAATTCCCCTTATGTTATAATAGTGGTGGAGATTCTTGCGGTTGCTAGTGTCCATTGAGATTGTAAAGTAGGGGCTGGTAAATAATCTACATAAGATATACCGTCATCTGATACTTCTACATTTACTGCAACCCCTACACCCCCAGTTTCAGTAATAGCAATTTGCGCAATAGCAGTTATTTCCGATGAACTGGCATACTGACCGATTCCATAAATTAAATTATCTACAATGTATTGTTTTATACCAGCTTCATCAAATGCGACAACGCCGCTAGTGGGTTGAATATCGAATCTAATGTAAAGATCGACTGCGATAGGACGATCAAATTTAGCAATAAAATTACCTCCATTAACCGTTTCAATTGTTACTTCTACATCACCTCTCATACCGCATCCCATGGATTTTTTATTATAAAGCACGTTGGCAATATCAGTATTTGCACCACCTTCTACAATCAACCAAATACTGTGTGCTGGTATACCATCGCTATCAGTTGAGCTTGTAACATTCTCATAAGCACGTACTTCTGTCACGCCTTCTAATGCTAAGCACGCACCAATTAAACCGTTTAAATAACCTGCCGAATTAATTGATACCGATCTTTGACGGCGCACACGTAACTGTGCATCAGTTTCTTGATTTTGACCGATCTGTAACGGAGAAGATGGATTATTAACGGAAACTACTCCTAAAACGATCGTAACTGGGATAGTTAGAGTATCAACCGTCACTTCTACTTGACCTATCTGCTGCGCTCTAAAATTTCTAGCATAAGTACCAGCAGTAAAAGTTTCTGTGTCGACAAGAATAAACTGTGTTCCTGCCGCATTCTGAATTGTAAAACCAGTACCATTTATATCATTAAAATTGGCATCTAAGCCCTGTAATGTAACAGTTCGATCGGTTATAATTACAATTTGTACAATTGTGAAAGTTCCACCTGCACGTGCTATATTGTTAATAGCGCATCGTTCATCTAATGAACGTCCGACCGCTTGATCTGGATCGAAACTATTATAAATTTGCTCCAGTAATTCAAGCTGATCAATAATAGCTTGAGCAAAAATATTAACTAATTGACCGTCTGGAGAGTTTGAATCTAAATTAATATCCATTCCATAAATGCTTTGGAGGCCAGTATTTAATTCTGTTACTTCCTCTGCAAGTGTATTAATAGTCAATCCAGTGGATGTTAAACTATTTGTCATATTATAGACCTATATTTAATTCATTTTGGAAACTTGGAGAGTATATTGTAGAAATGTTATATAAAATTCCAAAAGACCGCTCAATTAACTCACTTTGGAAATTAATAATACTAGTGACACCATAACTTTGTAATATAACTCGTTTTATTTCTTGTTCCAAAAGAAATCTTTGGTTCTTTGAACCCAAGCGATTAATCCAATCAATTCCTGCTGGCATGTCAAAAAAACAATCTCCAACCCATGAGTTTAAACGGGTTTGTATGTTCAGGCCAATGGCATTATCTTGAATTGCAAAATTCGACAAACCAGCCCCAAATGTCCAGTCACCATTTTCATCTAATTGCCTGAAGATCATCCTACGAGCCTCCTGTAACAATACCATCAACTACGGTTACTGTAGTAAATGTTCCTGTTGCGCCATTTCCTGATTGTATTACGGCAGCAGAAGAAGTTCCAGTTACCGATAAATCACCAGTAATTTGCATACTACCGTTTAGAGTCATCATTACTGTAAAAATGTTAATCAATCCAGATAAAAGGTCTATATGACAGTTTTCATCGAATGCTAATCTTACTCCATCCGTGAGATAACCAACAATGGAATTTTGTAAGCTTCGTATGCCTACAATTGCAATCGCATCACTCAAATCATGTCTACGGAAAGTAGAAGTAGGCTGAACTCCACCCTTTTCATACCAGTTATCAATTTCTTGATCATTAAATAATACTAAGCAACTATCTCCTGCTGCTATAGGCATACTTAGAAAAGATGCTCCGCCAAACAAAGTAACACAAGGACATGCTAATAATTTTGGTCGTTCTGCATAAATTCTTGTTCCATCAGCTTCGATAGACAAGACCTTTTTAAGTGCTAGCTCAATGGAAGCCGTTTGGTTGGTAGCATTGAATTCTTGTATGATTCCTACCTGTACGCAATTTAATGAACTTTTTAAATTGGCTTTAACTGCATTAAGCAAATCTGTCAGTTTAGGCGGAGAAGGGCTTTCTAAAGTTTTGGTCATGATACTACTTTAAAACCTCCTGCAATCTGATTTCCATTAAGATTAAAAGTACTTTCGCATCTTCCTCCGACGGCTTCTGATATAATACCCTGGTGCTGTATGCCAATTACTTTATAAATACCGTTATATTGAGGTAATATTTCCGATTCAATATTAACGATCTGTCCCACGACTACACGAGGCTCTAGAAGAGTATTAACAGTTAAGTATGACTGATCCCTTCTTGGGGTGTGGATAAGTCCTGTCGAGGCATTTAAAACAGTAATTGCATTATTAACCACAAGTTCATCGATTCCCAGAATATTGATTACTTCTAAATCAATAAAAGGTATAGCATTTACAGATAAAGTATAATTTTGTATCAAATCAAAAACATTGCCCTCTAAAACAACAGGTCGTGATAACTCTTTATCAAATTCACCGTAAGCATTTCCTAAAGCACCTTTTTTTAAGTTAGGAAACTGTCGCATCAAGAAATCTAAAACTTCTCTTAAGGGAGCCCCCCCTTTGAACGTATTGCTTATAACAGTATCATTGAGATCAAAATAACCATCTCTGGCATCGATGGTTGTGATAATATCATTTCCCTGGCGGCTTGAATTTGCTTCAAAAATATCACCTCTAAACACTGTTGAAAGTTTGTCATACCCCATCTCTACAATAATTTGAAATCTTGATAAATCAAACCTATCTTGATAAATTAAGTTGCGGCTAGCAGGAGATAGGTTATAAATCTGTAAAACCATACCGTTCATTGATGCCAGCAATTTGCGCTGAATATCAAAACGTATAGTAAGAGGCGGCTCAATAACAAGCGCTGTGCCATTTTTAGTTTCAATAGTTATCTTATATCTGCGCCCAAACTTCATACTGTATAATCCTCTTCGATTAATGCTACTTCTGCTGCATTTAGCAAATAAAGCTGAACTCTATTTTCTAAAAAATCAGTAATAAATTGCGGTTCGTAGCCGTCTGAAGTGATGCAACATATACCGAAGGGAACAATATTTCTATATTGTCTCAATATATTCGGACTAAGAACTAGCATAGCCCCTTTTAACTCAAAATCTAAGTATGTTAAGTCAAAGAACCACGCATTTTGGCTTGGTCTAAATGCTAGTTTGAAAGGTATTATTTCGCCTTTATCTCCGACTAAATTAATTTGTTGGAAGGCAGACGATGTTAGATTTTCAACTTTTCTCGCCATTTCATACCTTTTATTAGAAATTAAATACTTTATTGATCAAAGCTTTTACTGGAGAGTTTGGATTTGTGATTATAACCTCACTTCCTTGGTTGTTTCCTTGCTCAACCAAAGGTGATATTTGCTCTTCTGACCTATTTTGATACATTTTAGGATCAAAACCAGTAACTTTTACTTCTACCGTCCGTATTTTTTTTAATGAAATTGTAAAATCACACATTGAACGTGTGTTTTCTTCTTGCCTCGCACTAATGGACTCAATAGCCATGTTTGTTACAAATTCAAATGGTGTCTGCAAAGATACTAATAGTTTTTGCTGCATCAGCGCTTTTAAATAAAGATAAGCCTGTTGCTGCCTTGATGCGCCAGGATTGAGATTTTTAGTAAGAGCCCATAAGTCAACAATGTTATTAAGGTTAGGCTGCTGAAAACCTTTTTTGACAAGGTCTAGAGCTCCATTTCTTGAGAACGTTAAAGCACCAGTTTGTAAACTAGATTGTATTTGTTGTGCTGATTCAGATAAAACAGGAAGATATGCAGATAGAATAGTTAGCTTTTGTACTACTTTTTGTACTGCTGTATTCGTTGTATTATCGGTTTCATAAACTAATTCTCCTGCATAACTTTGTAAAGTTACTCGCAAAGGCTTAACTGCTATATGATCTTGAACAGGTTCATTATCTTCTAAATAATGATCTGTAATATCTGCTCTAAGATCATTTGTTGTTTCACCCTCTATGTCAAAAACAAATCCTCCTAACCCAAAGGCATTGGCAGGTATGACAATATATTTATTGAAATTTTCTTTTATGCTAGAAAAATCTAAAGCATTTTCTTTGTTAACACTATCAAGTGCAATGTTATTTGCTTGGAATGATCGCATTTTAATACCTCGCACCTTTATATTGCTGATCATTAAAACTATGATTTAAATCACTCTGATCCAAAGCTTTGTAAAGCTCTTTTCTTAATTTTTCAGCTTCAAATTCAGGAGATGGATTATAAAGATTCATCTCTATGCTTACATTTTTATTATTATTAACCGTTTGATTACGTGCTCCAGGGGGGGGATCAATTGGGCTTATTTTATCTCCTGTAAAGCTTGATAAAAATCGGTCAAAATGGCTTTTTGCATCACCTATTAAACTATCCCCACCATTCCGATAAGCATTTAAATCAGCTAAAGCTGCTACAATAGCCAAAATAGCAAAGCGCCAACTGTTGAGAGGAAATAAAATTAATCCTATTCCTGCTGCTATTGCAGCAGCAGTTTTAGGGAATTCTTCTCCAAGCTCCATTCCTTCTTTTAGAGCCATAGAAATGGTTTGCGTTAAAGTTCCTATTATATCAATGGCTTTTTCAATAGCTGGAATAAATTCTACTACTGCATTATCACGTATAACAGCAAATTGAAGTCCTAACTTAGCAAGTTGAGAGTTAAGATCATTTAATCCTTCTGCTGCTCCTCCAGCTCTCACAAGGCCTACTGTAAGAGCATCAAACTCTTCACGTGATAATTGCAGAGCATTAATAAAGCCTGGATCAAGTCCCATACGACCAAGAAGACTGGTAAATAATGGACGGTTAACTGTATCAACTTTATCTCTCAAACGTTCTAAGACTTGAAAAGCGTCCTTCATTTCAAGAGGATTGATACCTAGAATGGTGAAGGGGCTAACATCGCCACCACCCATCCTTATATCAACCAAGGCTTGATTTAAAGCCATGATAGAACTAGTTACTTGTTCAACGCCAAGTGCTGGGTTCGCCTGCGTGGCAGCCGCTTGCCATTTTTGCAATTCGTCCGATGATAGCCCAGTTTGTATAGCAAAATTATGAAGAGCCGTGCCGCCAGCAGTAGCTGCTGTAATCATTCTTTCAGCAACATAGGCAGCAGCTGTTAAAGCTGTAGCCATTACAGCTATATTGCTAGTTAGATTGTTGATTCCTCTATCAAATGATTTTAAATTTGAGTCGTTGACTTTGAAACCAAGTCTTACAAATAATTCACCTACGTTCATGATTAGGTTTTCTCCCTCTCGATCTCTTGGTAAGCCTCGACTAAATCCTTTTCAAACTTTTCATATTCAAGCAAACCCATAACTATGTCAATCGGAGCCTGCAAAACTTTTTGCGGATCACCGTTGTAATAACCTATCTTTGCGAGTCTGAATGCAATAAAAAGGGCTTCATTCTTTATGGTGATTTTGGGCTTTCTTTCGTAAGTTGCTGCCCTACTTCCTTCAACACAGAAATCAGCCCCTTGAAAAAAGGGGTTAAATTTTCTCGCAAACAAGATAAAACAACTGGGTAATAATCTTGACGTGCTTTGACGGGCTCAAAAGTCTTTGGTGTAATTTTTTCACTATTGTAAGTGCAGCTTAGTAGACATGCCATTAATGCATCATTTACATCTGTATCGGAATCAATAGCCATGGCCAATTCAAAAAATGAATCAATTTCTATTTCTGAACTCTTCTTTCCAGTAAATGCATTAAAATCCATTCCCTCTTTCTTCGCTGCTTTAAAGATTGAATTTTTTAGTCTCATCACATTTTCAAATGATGAAGGATTTACCATTACCTTTGCGTCATTTTCTGTAACAAAATTAACCATTATTGAATGCTCCTAGCCGCTTGTGCAAATGTAATATTATAGATAGCTACGCCCTGAACCGTATCACCTTCTAAGTTAGTTTTTCCGTCCACCTGACGAGTAATAACGCCGCCCGAAAAGGTATATACATCACGAGTAATATTCCCTGCTCCATCGCCCACATTTTTAACTAATTGACCATCAGCTAGTTGAGTTTCTGAGAAATCTTTTAACATCGCTGCAATCTTACTTTGTAAGAAAATATCATCTGATGAGCCTATCATTATTCTCAAGGTGGCTGTAGCATTACGACCAGTTTCATTTAATGCATAAATTGTATTTCCGTTTTTACCAGTCTTCACACCAACCATATCATTATTGAAAGTAACCGTGGATACGTCACCATCTGCAAAATCATTTATTACACGATCATAAATAATAAATGTATCTGACCCAACAATATTTTTAATCATTTCTATCTCTTAAATTTAAGGGTTTATCACAACAATTACATCTGAGCTATGAATAGCTCCAGCACGCTTAATAGCAATCTGAACTAAAGGCGCTTCACGTGCCGCTCTCTCAATTGGGTCTTGCTGTGCAATGGGTATACTATATACATAATATCCCTTTTCTAATATATTTTGCCTGAAAATTTCTGGATTTCCAAAAGTTTCTGAGCTAGTCCATGAACCTGGCGCAATTGTTCCATTTGTCACATATCTCTCTAGAACTTGAGCATAAGCGTTTTTAAGTCCATTCATACCATTTTCAGTTTGAGGAATTTTAGTGTTAGTTTGCACTAGAAAGTTAAATCCTGCCTCTTCAAGAGCAAATTTAAGGGCTAAGTTCGCATAGATATTATCAAAATAATCGTTAGCACCAGTTGATAAAACACCAGGAAGACCACTATACGATACATATAAATCCACTCCTGATAATTTTGCTTGATCATAGTTAGTCTGATTAATTCCAGTATCTGCGGCAATCGTAGTTAGACGTTTAAGGTTCATAGTGCTGGCTGTATCAGTTCCTCGAAAGTTCGTACTAAAACCCCTTCCTGCGTATGCAGCTTTCATTTTAATAGCATCTTCAATAGAATTGGTATGACATAAAATGCGAGTTTTAGTATTACCAGCATCAGTAATCGCATCTCCCAACAACTCAATTTCGGCTGTAGAGGCAATATGCTGAAGAAAAATAAGATCACGTGCTTGAATGAAATCGGCGGTCGTTTCAACAACTGCGTTTTCAATTTCCAAGTTTGATATTACTCCGCAATAAAAAACTTGATCAATAGTACGAGTTATTGCTTCAATTAAATTTTCCCCTTCAGAATTTTGACCAGCAGTTTCCGTAGCATCATCACCTTTAAAATAGCCAGAACCGTTTAAATCTGTTCCCGTTCCGCCAGGCACAGCAGACATTTCTATTGTACTGTTTGTACCAACTGTTTTACTTGTAATAGTAAATCCATTTTCATCGGCTTGAACAGAAGCATTAACAAGATTAGCTTGTAAAATAGCTGCAATATCTGTCCAACTTGTTGCTGATGTGAAATTTAGACCAGTAAGATCATAGTTTACTGAATCTACTGTAATACGCACATCACCATTTGTTACCGCTATGATGCTACTCAAAGTAGTTGATAAATTAGCTGTTACTAAGGTTCCTGGGGTAGCGCTAGTTGCTGCGTTTCCTGCTGAATCTTGTCCGAGGGGAATAATAACTAAGCGACCATTCCCACTTAAAATATTCGGACTTTGCGCAAATATGGCATTTGCTAGCGTAGCCGTGTTAGAGTCCGTACCATAATCATTTGCCACTTGAGCGGCAGATACATAAGAACGATATGGATCAATATTATTCGGTGAATCTTTCGTAAAAAAAGCCAAACTGTTAACATTTCTAGCACCAAGTCCTATCGGTGTATTAGTTATGCTTACATTAATAACGTTACTGATTGGTATATTGCTCATGTTATTGTTCCTCTATATTAAATTCAATCAGGCCATTTTCTTGACCTATAGTCTGTTCGTCATCGACTCTA
>JACCDR010713880.1_pt1 | contig 43877 bp, 53 predicted proteins | sample 7446431 | NCBI WGS metagenome assembly JACCDR01 (sample SAMN15323443, study PRJNA562643) | freshwater metagenome | isolation source: river surface water | place: USA:Blue River Watershed | collected 2017-08-17
GTTCTGGCCTGCATGCGACCTGACCGCATGGCTGGCGACCGCACCAGTACGGAAGCGTTCGACCTGCATCACAGCATCAAGGGCCTGGACAAATCGCCGTCTGTGGCTTGCGTGGGCATCGACTCTAACCTGCAAGGTAAGCGGGCAGACCTGCTTATTGCTGACGATATTGAGTCCTCTAAGAACTCTGCGACTCCGATGCAGCGCGCAAAGCTACTGCACCTGACCAAGGACTTCGACTCTATCGTTACCAACGGCCGCATCTTGTGGCTGGGTACTCCGCAGACCAACGAGTCCATCTACAACGCCCTGCCTGCCCGTGGCGTGACTGTTCGCATCTGGCCGGGTCGTTACCCGACTCAGAAGCAACGGCTCTACTACGGCTCCCGGCTTGCCCCATACATCCTGCGCAAGCTATCCGCTAACCCTACGCTGGATAGCGGTGGCGGTCTGCTCGGTAATCAGGGCCAGCCCCTGGACCCCGTGCTGCTCCCCGAAGAGAAGCTACAGGCTAAGGAACTGAGCCAGGGCGAGGCGTACTTCCAACTGCAACACATGCTGAACACCGAACTGTCGGACAGCATGCGGTACCCGTTGAAGCCTGAGCTTATCGTGCTGATGCGCGGTAGCGGTGAGCGTTACCCGTTGGAGGTTGTGCGTGGCATGCTTAGCACGCACATCGTAGAGAAGGCTGTTCACGACTACGCCTACAAGCTGTCCCTCCCGCAAGACGTATCGCAGGAAACTGCACGCTTGCAGAGCATTTGGGCCACTGTTGACCCTGCTGCGGGCGGCGCTAACGGCGACGAGACGGCTTACGCTATCGGCGGCTTCCTGAACGGTAAGGTCGTCCTGCTCAGCGTAGGCGGTATTCCTGGCGGCTATACGGAAGACAAGCTCGAAGAGTTGGCCAAGAGGCTTGCTCGGTTCCCTATCGACGGCGTGACCATCGAGAAGAACATGGGCTATGGTGCCTTTGCCGCTGTGTTTACGCCGATCCTGCGTAAGCACATCGCTTGCCAGATTGACGAAGACCTCGTTACCGGCAACAAGGAACGGCGCATCATCAACACCCTGGCGCCAGTAATGGGCCGCGGGTCGCTGATCGTTACGCCAGAAGCTGTGGAAGAAGACGCCCGTGACTGTGAGCGTTACCCGGCCGCACAACGTAGTGGCTACAGCCTGTTCAAGCAGCTGGCCACCCTGTCCGCAGTGTCTAACGCACTGCCCCACGATGACCGTGCTGACGCTGTAGAGGCGCTAGTGCGGCATTTCAACCATCAACTCGCCCAAGACCAAGCCAAGCAGCTAGCTGCCCAGCGTGAACGGGAATGGGCCGAGAAGATCAAAGACCCGTTGGGTCACAACCGTTTCCGGCAACAACCGGGCGCACGGTTCACCAATTTGCGGCGCAATCGCCGTTAACCTCGCCATGCCTTATGGCCTCTCGCACAAGGATTAAACCATGCGTATCGAAACCCTCCCCTCTCCCGGTCTGCTGAGCAACGCCATCGACCTGCGCTCGGCTGCTGCCCGCGCTATCAGCAACATCGAAACCACGGCTGGCCGTTCCGGTGGCGTGACTAGCGGTGCCAACTCGCTGCACAGCTTCTTCACCGCTTGCGCTGCTGCCGTCGCCTCCATGCGCGATCTGGTGGTGCCTACCGTCACTGCGCGTAACCAGACCGCCGGTGCCAACGTCGTTCGCCTGACCACCAGCGAGGGCCTGGACCCTACGGTGATCCCGGCTCTGACCTCGTTTGTGACCTCCCCGGCGCGTACCATCACGGCTATCGAAGTGCAGGGTAACCAGCTGCTGGTTACGTACTCCGGTGCCTCCCTGGCCAACGGCAACACGATTGCCTACACCGCCCCTGGTACCAACGCCCTGCGCGACCCTGCCGGCAACCTGCTGGCCACGTTCGCCGCCCAGGCCATCGTCGTCGCGTAATGGCTAAGGCCGCCCTTGCGGTGGCCCGTTCGCCCGCGCTCCGCTACGCTGCTGCCACATTGACAGTTAGCGCAGCGGGGCTGACAGGCATAAAGGAACACGAAGGCACCGTCCACCGCGTCTACCTGGACCCGGTAAAGATTCCTACCGTCTGCGTTGGGCACACGGGTACCGTTAGTCTTGCCGACGTTGGCAAGCACTTCACAGACAAGCAGTGTCAGGAGCTACTCCGCTCTGACACTAAGGCTGCCGAACGGGCAGTCCAGAGGTACGTTACAGTACCGGTAACACAAGCGCAGTACGATGCCCTCGTTTCCTTCACGTTCAACGTAGGATCAGGCAACCTTGCCGGAAGTACGCTTCTGCGCAAGGCCAATGCCCGCGATTGCTACGGCGCTGGTAGGGAGTTCCTGCGGTGGAACCGGGCCAAGGGCGTAGTGCTTCCGGGCTTGACGATTCGCCGCCAATGGGAGAGCAACCTATGGCTAAGCGGCTGTCAGCCGACCACGTAAGACAACACGGGGGCACCACGATTACGCCAACCGTCCCGCTTTTGCGGTACTGGTGGCACCGGTTTAACCGGGAGATTTTCGGCGGTGTCCTTCTTTCTTGCGAATTGCGTGTGCAGTCCTGCGCTGCGTACAATGCAGTGGGCCTGATGTGGCCGCTACCGCAACGACGTACACGCATAGACATTAGCCCTGCGACTAGGGCTAAGGGCGAGATTCTTGCCACACTGCTGCACGAAATGGTGCATCAGTACCAACACGAACACCGACAGCCGCTAAACCACGGGCCGACCTTCTCGGCGTGGCGTGCGCCTATCGAAGTAGAGACAGGACTCACGATATGAAGATGATCTACGGCCTGTGCGTCATCGGCGTACTGCTGATTGCGGTCGGGTCTTACCTTTTGCGCCAGGAAATGCAGAAGAACGCGGAGTTGTCGCAGAAAAACGACACCCTCGCGGAGAGCCTGCGGGCGGCCACCCTGGCCCACGCACGCCGGGAGGCTGCATTGGTATCCCTGGCCCAAAGAAACGCAGCCACGGCCCGGAAAACGGCCTCGGCGGGTGCTTCCCTGGCCAAAAATCTGGCGGAGGTGCCGTCCTGGGCCGATTCCCCTGTGCCAGAGAGCGTGCAGCGTGACCTGGCTCCGTAACTACATCACCTTGGGCATGGTTCTGCTACTCGCAGCCTGTGCCCAGGCCCCTCTCAAGACCATACGGGAGCTACCTCCCTCCGGGCTAGCGGCTAACTGCGACGCTCCGGTGACGCGGGTAGCTACCAACGGTCAGATGGCGGAGACGCTGCTTGCTTACAAGCACGCTCTGGCCCTATGCAACAACGACAAAGCCGCTCTTCGTGAGTGGATGGAGAAGTAATCGTGCTGCTTGCACTCAACCCCGACAACAAACTGGTGTCCGTGCCAGTGACTAATGCAGGTGTGGTGACCACTGGCTCGACTACGCCTGTCCCCGCCGTTCCTCAACAAGCCTCGCTGCGGGTCAACGCGCAAGGCCAACTCATTGTCGCGCCGTGACTTCCGTTCTCGGTCCTGATGGTAAGCTCGCCTCGCTACGAGTAGACTCTGGCGGGCGCCTGCTTACCACGGGCGGCTTTGTGTATCAGGGTACTAGCGCCAGCTTGCCTGCCGCTAACTCTGTTCCGCAGTATTCGCGGGCGCAGCTGACCGACCTTAACCTCTCCGAGTGGTACACCGACGGCACCAACTGGCGCCCGGTTGGTCGGCAAACGCTGGTGTCTTGGGTGGATCACCTAGGTACCGCCGTCACTTTCACCGATACCGGTAACGTCAACCGTTTGTTCAGTGCCCAACAGTGGTTTATCCGCGGGCTGTTGCTTGCGCCGCGCACACAGTTGCAGGTGCGCAGCCGCTGGCGCAAGACCGGTGTGGCTAACACGGCCAGCGCAAGCGTTACCATTCGCTCCACTCAGTTCACGTCCCCGACTGACACTGGTGGATCTTTCGGTATGAGTGGCGGGACGTTGACCGCTGCGCAAATCGGGCTGGCTAACAACGGCTACATCATCGTAACTAACAACGACCGGGCACTACTGCACCTGTCGTGGTTTGGTGACACTGCCACTACCCCGTCTGCGAGCATGCCAGAAACGGCTATCCAGCCCAGCATGGGTTTGTACTTCTGCCCCAATGCTAGCGTCAACACCGGCGCTGACGTTGTTTCTATGCTTACCTTCTCCTTGGAGGCTTACTAATGAGCGCATTTTACGTTTCCTCGGAGGCGTACCGTAGCATGTTCACCGACGCAGAGTTGACCGCAATGGTCACAAGCACCGACCCCGGTGTTAAGCTGCTGGTGCTGAAGGTGCAAACTACTCCAGGCTTCCTCTGGGATAACCCTAGCGTGGCTCAGGGCCTGGATTACCTTGTCAGCAAAGGTATCCTGACTCCTGCCCGCCGCGCCATTTTCCCGACGGTGGCGGCATGACCTCTGTTCTCGGCCCTGACGGCAAGCTGGCTTCGTTGCGTGTAGACGCTGCGGGCCGGCTGCTCACTACGGGCGGCATCGACTTCCGTGGTCTGTACGCCAACATGCCGAACGCTAACGCGGTATCAGTAGGCTACCTGGCCCAGCTGACCGACTACAACAACACCTTCTGGGTAAGCGACGGCACCTTCTGGCGCCCGGCTAGTCGTCAAGAGATTTACAGCTACCAGCAGCTGTATCCCACTCCAGACGCTAACGCCCGCTGGACTGGTGAGTTCACTGGTGCATGGCGCACGCTGATTGCTGTGCAGGCTAACTTGCCCGCCAAGCTGGCCGCTCCTGGTACGCGCATCACGACCACCATCGCTGCGCGCAAGACCGGCGGTACCTCTACGGCGCAGGTGAGTTGGCATGCCCGCAACACACAGTTCACTGTCAACACCGACGTTACTGGCACCGTGCGCAACGACTGCGGTGCGGCTGCGGCAGGTAGCACTATGATCTACGGCCAAGGTGAGCAGATCATCACCGGCAACAACCGTCTGGGCATGATCCGTCCCGCTTACCAGAACCCGGTCAACAACAGCGCCTCCAACTTGGCTACGGAATCGGCTACGTTTACCACCACTGGCGGCATCTTCTTTGTGCCCGGTGCTACGGTTACTGGCGGTAGCGACACTATCGACCTCGTATCCTTCCACATCGAAGTCTTGTGAGTCAAATTTGATTCGCTATTGCGAGGGAGCAACTCCGACTTGAGCGCGCGCGTATACCCCCGTGGGCCCATGCGTGCGCGCCTAACGCGGGCGCGTGCGTAGGCGCATGGGCGCGCAGGCACGCGCTTGCACGCAGGGGCGCCCGAGCACGCGCATACGCGCAGCCGTGGGCGCAGGGGCGTGCGTGCCTGCCCGTGGGCGCGGGCCCGTGCGGGTGCCTGGGCGGGCGCTGGCGGGCCGTGCGTGCGTGGGTGGGGGCGTAGGTGCGGGCGCGTGCGAAAGGCGCGGGATCGGGCGCGTAGGGGCCCGCGTGGGCGTGTGTGCGTGGGCGCAGGGGCGGCGGCGCGTGGGCGGGTGGCGTGTGCAGTGGCGGCATCTGTCTCTTTTTCGCCACAAGGGTTTTCCCTATTGACGGCGGGCCACCTGATGCCCCATAGTTCGTTCCATGCCGCAGCGCTTCGGTGTTGCGGCTACGGTAGGCGCTCCCTGGTGGAGCGGCTAACGGGGCTTGACAAGCGGCGCAGTCTGTGCCATAGTTCAGCCCATCGGCTAGGTCGATTGATCTAGTACCGGTATAACAGCACATCAGCTGAGGATAGGCGCAGCCATGCCCGCTATATTTGGGCTACCCTGCCATATCTATCCATGCTGCCAGCGCTTGCATCCTCCGGGTGCAGGGGTTGACAGACAGCGAAGAGTGTGTTAGAGTATCGGCTAGGTTGACAGGCTCCGGGCAGCGCAAGCGGCTAGGGGGTTGACAAGCCGGTGAGACTGTGCTACAGTACAGACAACGGACTGAGACAGCGCCCTGGTGACAGGGGTTGACAAGGTTCGGAGACTGTGCTAAAGTTCAGTCTCAGTAAGACAGCAGGGTGCAAGCCCTACGTGACAGAGGCGAGAGTGTCTGTCTGGTGACAGGGGAAGCAGGATGGGCGCAAGCCTGTCTGGGCGGCTAACAACCCCGTGGTTTGTGGATAGGTGTGTGGATTGGCAGGATGCCGTTATAGGCCCGGATAGGGCTTGACGGTGGACGGCCGTATGAAGCACCCAGGATGCAGCCTTGGCCTATGGTGAGTACCCACCATGCGACTAAACGGCAAGCCCTACGGTGCAGACGTGCGGTAGGTGGGCTAGTAACCCACTGAACCAAAGCGGAGCAGGTGTAGGCGGCAGGCTAAGACCCTGAAGTGACGCCGAAAGCAGCGTTGCGACTATCCCTCTATCCCCTGAGAACCCAACCTCTTGTGGCGGTATCGTAATACCGCGATCTAGCCGAGTGTGGCTGGTCGTTGGCGGCTATCTTGTGGACGACGGCTAGTTAGTGAACTACCCCAACAATGTTGGGTGTAGGGTTATAGGTGCTGCTGCGCAAAGCAGGATCAACCATCATGCCCTGTACGTTATACGTGGCATCTATAACCCTGCGCCTTGCAGGTTACTCTGTGGAGTGTGTAACATGAATGAGAAGATGAGTGCCTCTGCCCTCAATGCCGCCATCGACAAGTGGGGCCATGACGGTAAGCAGTGGCTGATCCAGGGTCAGAAGCTGGCGATGGCCGCGCTGCAACACATCGTGGACAGCGGCGACGATGGCTTCATGAATCGCCTGTTCCTGGCCATGCCCAAGGGCACCAAGACCAGCGCGATGGCCCAGTGGATTCTGGGTAACAGCCACCTGCGTGCCAACGACGACGAAGGCACCAAGAAGACCCGGCCTTTCGTCAAGGACGCCGAGAAGAAGAACAACCTCGAAACCGCGGCCAAGAAGCCCTGGTACGAGTACGCCCCGGAACCCGCCGTCGATGAAGTCTACGACTTCCAGAAGGCGCTGCTGGCGTTCCTGAAGTCGGCCAAGGGCAAGCAGAGCAAGGCCAAGCAGGTCGTGAACGTTGACCTCATGGCCCAGGTGGAAGCCCTGGCCGGTGTGGACGATGCCGCCGGCTTCGGCGATGCCCTGGCCGGTGTCGGTTCCGCCCCGATGTGACCAAGAGCCTAGCCGCAAGGCTAGGCCACACGGTTAAGCGCTTGTTGTGAGCGCTTACCTGTGTGCCGTAACTTACGCCACACGCCTAGCGGGCTTTCTCGCCCTAGCTCCTGAACCATAATGAGTCAATGTTAAGTATGACTTGGCGATAAGTCGTGCGGCCGTGACTGTGGCCGCAACCCCTACTGCTGACAAGCGTAGGGCACCTGAACGCTAGGTGTAACCCAGCTAAGACATGACCTCCCGCACACTTGTTGCATCATGGGAGAGCATTTAAGCGACTGTGTGTTGCTTCGCCGGACTAATGCCCCGGAAACTGTGTGAAAGCCTTGGCAGTTGGCCTGCCCGTGTCCGTGCCTCGTTGACGCCGGTGTAGACTCCTCACTGTCCGGTCGGCAGTGCGGGGCTACAGGATAGCGACAGCGTTATCCTGTGGCTTTGTTCTAGACTCCCTAGCCACACAAGCCTGTTATGCAGGCCGTCTATTTGCGCAATGCTTGGGTTAGACGTTAACGTGCCAACGCAACGACAGTGCATCCTTGGGGAAACAAGGGCGCACTGTTAGTCATCCAATCCGGAAAATCGTGCCCAACTTATGATGGCGGGCCGTTGGGTGACTAACAGTGTGCTGGGCAATAGCCCTTAACTGCTACACGATCCAGCGTAATCCGTGCCTTTGCTAGCGGCTGCGACAGCAGTGCCGAGCGGGTGGGCGCCGAAAGCGTTGGGCATAATCCAGCACACTATCTTTAACCTACGAAGTGGAGTTCGTATGAATAAGAGTGAGCGCGCCGTTATCGGCCTGCTGCAATCTATTGCGCTCAAGATGCCGACGTACAAGCTGTATGCCACTCTTGGAAGCAGTGTGGCCGGGCGAGATGCCTGTGCGGGTAGTTACCGCACTTTATGGCGCAAGAACCTGGAGTTGGCAGGATTCAAGGCCCTGGGTACTGGTGCTTTTGGCATCGCCGTGAGCAGTCCTTGCCTTGAAGGTAAGGTCGTCAAGATCGTGCCGGGCGAGGACTGCTGGGTGCATTATGCCCGTGTTTGCTTTGCCCGCAAGGAAGAGCTTGAGCGTAACTGCCCAGGTATCAGCGCTTACCTACTGAATGTCCAGTACTTGGAGACGTTTTCCGGCTGCACCATTGGCCTGATAGAGCAGCTAGGCTCAACGCTGAATGAGTGGCAGCAATTAAATCCGCTTACGATGCAGGAAGAGAAAGCGCTTACCGAGAGGCATTGGAGTTTGCGCTACGGCTTGTCTGGCTCTATGAGCAAACACGAAGAGTACCGCAAAGAGTACAACATCGGCAAAGCCCTTCGAGGTTTTGCCCCACCTGGCGCCGGTGCAGATTTGCACGGCAACAACATCATGCTGCGCTCAGACGGTCAGTGGGTAATCACTGATCCTTGGTCGTAAGCAGGCCATAGCAAGCGGCCATCCACATAGCTTGCTGCCGTAACGCCTAGTTGCGCCTAACTAGGCCGCACGGCGCTGCATCTTGGACCGACTATCGTGGCCCGTGGAGGCCCCGGTGCTAGGTACTCCACCCAGGGTGCAGCGCCGTGCGCTGTGCACGTTCCAACGAGGACACATCATGCAACTGACCAAAGAACAACGCGCCGCCAATGCCGAAGCCCGTCCCGCAGTGTGGGCCATGAACAAGGAAGAGAACAAGACCCGCAAGCATCGCAGCAAGCTGGCCGCAGCGTTCCTGAAGGCCCTGCCCACCAGCAACGCCCGCTGGATTCGCCGCATCAGCGACAGCGCCCGCCGCTGCCGTGTGCCGATGTAATGGCCGGGCCCAAGTGGTACGTGCAAGAAGAGGTTGCCCCTAACCAGTGGGAGCGCCTCTTCGAGGTCCCATCTGTAGACCAGGGAGCCCGCGCTGCGGGTAAGCTGGCTAAGCAGAACGACGCCAACTTCAAAGTGGAAGGCCCTGTGTGGCCTTGCCCGCTTGTCCCTTACAAGCCGCCAATGCGCGGCGTTCCCCAACCCCGTGATCTGTCGAAAGTGACGCAATGAACCCAACCAAGACTACCGACCCCAAGCACAAGTACATGCTGGTGGGTGTTGGAACCAACGGCCTGTTCGCCATCATGCGTAGCGATGGCCAATATCTGGCGGCCCGCGGCCGTAACCACGCCCTTCAGCAGTCAGTGATTGTCATGGCCCAAGCGATGGCCTCGCTGGAAGCAGGAAACTTTACCTGTCCGGTGTTCACGCCAAATCTGCACGAAGTGCGCCCTGCAACCCTGACGCTCACCTACGACGAACTCCTGTTGATCCGGGCGTTCATGGGAGTCACTAGCGGGGAATCGCCTGTGCTGACCTCGCTGCGGAACAAGGTCTATCCGCTCATTCCGAAAACGACACGGTGCCGTCGTTCTACCCAGGCCGGTCGGTCATCGTGATGGCCGACTTCCATCGCTGATCCCAGCCGGTTGCCCTGCGTGCAGGGCTTCCGGGTGCGATTATCGCACTATGGGCAATGTTGCCCTGGACAATTACTTAGGAGTCCCTATGTCCGCAAAAGCCAAACTGCAAGCCACCATCGACGCCATCGCCAAGCTGCAAGCCAAGCTGCCCGAACTGGAAGCCGCTGCCGCCAACGAGTTCGACACTTCGGTGGTGCAGCCCGGTGTCCGCGTCGAAGTGAAGTTCGGCCGTGCCGAGAAGGTCCGTACCTACATCGGCACCGTGATCGCTCGCAAGTCGCAGCCCAAGGGTGGTGACGTGCTGCGTGTCCAGGCCGGCGAAGGCTTCGACGCTACCATCATCACCGTGGCCCTGGCCAACGTGATCCGTGTGGTCGGCGCCGACGAGGCCGACAGCACCGGCATCAGCGCCGACGAAGCGCTGAGCACGCAAGGCTAATCAGCGTAGCCGGTTGCCCTCTACGGAGGGCTTCCGAGTGCGCTGTGCACTGTATGGAGTACCCAATGAACACGCAAATCCAATTCTTCCGTCTGCGCCTCGCTGCCTACATCACCGATCTGGCGTACCGCGCTGCCCGCACCGCTCGTAAGAGCACCCAGGTTGCCCGCAATGCGGTCATCGAAGCCGAACGCAGCAAGAACCTGCGCGCCGAGGACGAAATCTACAAGCAAGCCGAAGAGGCCAAGGAGCACGCCCTTGCCCTGGAGCAGCAAGCGCAATCCCTGCGTGAGCAAGTCGTCAACCTGATGGACCTGCACCGCGAAGAGACGGCCAAGCACATCGCCAAAGAATCGGCCCTGGCCGAAGCTGTGAACAAGGTGGGCGTTTAACATGCGCAACAAGCAGAAGGCATGGCGCAAGATGGCCAACAGCGCGAAGCTGGCCGCCATCGAAGCCGGTACCCATGAGCGCGGCCAGCGCTACGGCCGCTGGTACAAGTCCGTCTTCGTCAAGGTGCCACCGTTCGTGTCGCCCTTGATGCTGGCGCTGCGTGCCCGGTTCTGGAAAGAGAACCTGGGCCTGATGCTGCGCGTTGAAGACAAGCAGCTGGTCCAGTACGACAGCAAGGCGTAACAGTGCCCTACAAGACCTCTGAGCTTCCCGACTCAGACAAGACCCCGTGGCAAGAGGGTAATCCTCCTTGTCCGGGGTTATGGGAGCGTGAGAGCAGTCTAGGTGGTTGCGTGCTGGGCTATTGGGACGGTAACAGGTGGTACCGTTCTTCCTACGGGAACAAAACCGCGGATGCCGTAAGCTACTATGAGCGGGATTTTTATTCCCTCATAGCGGGAAAGCGCTGGCGCGGTCTGAACTTCGACCCGGCTGTGGGACGACAATGAACAACTACGAAGCGCTTGAGTTTGCAACCCGTGTGCACAGGCATCAAGTCCGTAAGTACACCGGGTTGCCCTACATCACGCACCTTACCGAAGTTGCCGGGCTAGTGGCTAGCGTCGCTCCTGCCGTTCATCTGAACAGCATGGTGCAAGCGGCCTATTTGCACGACAGCATGGAAGATCAGGGCGTTACCGAAGAAAAACTTAAACTTCGGTTTGGGCCTGCGGTTGCGCACATGGTCAAAGCCCTGACCAATTACGTGGGCCCAGAGAACCGGGCCTACCGCAAGAACAAAGACCTTGAGAGGCTGTATCAGGCACACTCGATAGTCCAAACCATCAAGTACGCCGATCTTATCAGCAACACACGGGACATTGTTAAGCATGACCCGAAGTTTGCTGTGGTGTACCTGAAGGAGAAGGATGCGCTGCTAAAGGCCATGACCCGCGGAGATCCCCGCTTGCGGGGAATGGCCCAGGCGCAGCTGCGGCAATGCTACGACAGTTTGAAGTCCTGACAATAGGTGGACGCCGATGGCTTACAGTCGTTGACACAACACGTTACGACTTTGTCTACGGCTTCCGCCGCATCATCAAGCCGCTTCCATGAGCCTAGACAAAGGCTCGTGGGAGCATCACGCTACCGGCCTAGAGATAGGAGAACTCAAGGATGTTGAGCACAACTGCGGGGATGGACGTAAACTCCGTGTTTCACGTAACGCGCGGGGCTACTCTGCTTGGTGCTTTCGTTGCAGTGAACCGGGCTTCCTCCCAGTCAAGCAAGACTTTTCAGAACTTGTCGCCAGCCTTGCAAAACTTTCTGAAGAAGATGTTGTTTGCACGGGCCTACGGGATTTCCCAGGACCGGCTGTGTATGCTGTACACGATTGGCCTGTTGGAGCTAAGCTCTGGTTCTACAAAGCCGGACTCAGCAACGCAGACATTGGGCGGCTTGGGGCCTATTGGCACCGCGCAACGGCACGGGTTGTTATACCAGTCCGCAGCGACCCATCGCTAGGACCCATCTACTACCAAGCCAGGGCGGTAGACGGACGCAAGCCTAAGTACCTGGCACCGACACCCCGACCCAAGGACATGCTAGTGTCCTATGGCTCGGGGCCTTTTCCCGTTTTGACCGAGGACATTCTCAGCGCCTACAAGATAGGCTTAGTGGGCGAAGGCTGGCCCGCAATGGGAACCAACGTCCCCGACGCTTACGTTGCAGAGTTCATGCGTAGGCGTAGGCCAGTAGCCGTGTGGCTGGACCCAGACGGGCCCGGCCGCAAGGCTGCTGCAAGATACACCAAGCAGCTGCGGGCCTACGGCCTGACCGTAATAGACATACGCTCAGAGAAAGACCCAAAGCTGCACACCATCGAGGAAATTCGTGCGACACTGCACTCAGCAATATGAGCCTTGACCTTACCACGCTGCGCCTGCTCAAGTACCGGGAACGGTACGAAAACTTGGCGCGTGCCATCCCACGCAAAGCGCTTGACACGCGCACGCAAATCCTGCTTACCGACTACGGTCGGTACTTCAAGGAGTTCCCGCAAAGCTCCCGGATTCACCGAGAGCCTTTCAATATCTTCTTCAAGAGCATCCATCCAAAGCTCAGCGACGAAGACTTTGCAGTGTACGACCAGCTGTTCCTGGACATTCAGGAAGACGTTAGCGAGGACATTGCAGAGGGCTTGATGAAGCGGCTGGTAGAGACGGCCACGGCCTACGACGTTGCCAGCATGATCGAACGCTTCCAAGCCGGCGAGGAAGTGGACCTGCGGCAGGGCCTAACGTCCTACCTCGACGCCTACGATCAACAGATCGACCGTAAGGTGAAGAACCCGCAGGTTCTCGACGCCATCGAAGACCTGCTCAAGGAAGAAGAGGACGACACCGGCCTGCACTGGCGCCTGCCCTGCCTTAACCGGCACATCAAGCCGTTGCGCGCTGGCGACTTCGTAGTGGTAGCAGCACGCCCAGACAAGGGCAAGACTACCTTTGCGGCCAGTGAGCTTACGTTCATGGCAAGTCAGGTGGATGCCCTGTATCCTGGCGAACGGCGCAGCATCCTGTGGTTCAACAACGAGGGCCCAGGCAAGCGCATCGTAACGCGCTGCTTCCAGGCGGCGCTGAACGCTACGACCGAAGAGCTTGTGGCTAAGGCCAACGCAGGCACCATCCGGGACGAGTACGCCGCTGCTCTCGGTGGCCGTGGCGGTACGCTGCGCATCTTCGACATTCACGATATGTGGAACCACGAAGTCGAAGACCTGATGAAACTGCACCGCCCGGCGGCAGTGCTGTTCGACATGGTGGACAACATCAAGTTCGGTGGCGAGGTCAACAACAACGGCCAACGTACCGACCAGTTGCTGGAAGCCATGTATCAGTGGGCCCGTGTGCGTGGCGTTAAGCATGACTGTGCCGTTATCGCTACGTCGCAGATCAGCGCCGACGGCGACGGCCTGCAATACCCAACGCTGCCCATGCTGAAAGACAGCAAGACCGGCAAGCAAGGCGCGGCTGACGTTATCATTACGTTGGGCGCAGTCAATGATCCAGTGCTGGCCAACAGCCGTTACATCGGTACCACCAAGAACAAGAAGGTGCGTACCGGTGTGCCAGCATCCCCGCAAGCAGAAGTCCTCTTCGACGGTAACCGAGGACGTTACGTGGAGTTTGCAAAGTGAGTCCGCTAGTCACCTTCAAAGAAGCGCAAGCGAAATTCTACAACGACCAGCAAGAGGAGCGATTCAAAACGCACGTTGCCCTTAACGCTGACGTTATCAGCAAGAAGATGGGTAAGCGTGGCGTGGCCTTCTTTGACGGTAACGATCTTCCGCGCATGAAGCGCTTGCTGGAAAGCTACGGGTACCGTGTGTACTCTGGCGACAATGGCATGTACCTGGACCTGACATGAGCACGGGCGATCTAAGCGCGCTGTTGACAGTGCTGGCCGTGCCGGTGGGCGGCATCATAGCAGCGCTGATTCTGCACTTCTTGTTCAAGGACGGTGACCGGTGAAATTCGGTGTACTCTTTCAGCCGGGCGGCCTGTGGGTGGGTGCTCACTGGAGCAAGCACAACAGGCGGCTGTGCGTTAACCTGTTACCATGCTGTACCTTCTGGGTGTGTTTGCGTGGGGGCAAGACGCCGTGAGCATTAGTAACGACGCCTTGCGCAAGTACGGGCTCCTGCCGCTAAAACACAAACCACACCTGGTTAAGCGTGGGGACGTTTGGGAGTGCTTCGGCAAAGTGCGACGAAGCAGTATTTCGGTAGTGCCACAGTACCGGTGGGCGACGTGCTATGGTCACACCGCCAAAGAAGCCTACATAAACTTGATGCACCTTAACTGGATAGCCACGTAAGGTTTAACGGTGAACCTCTTGGTGCGGTACGTTAAGCCTGACGGCACCCGAAGTGACCGCGCTGTGCTTATGTGCAGCGCTACCGACACCGTGTTTAAGGCATACTGCAAGCTGCGCGGGGAAGCCCGCACGTTCGCATGGCGCAACGTACAGCGGGCAGTGTGTGCCGACACCGGAGAGATACTGTTCGACAAGGACTTACATGCAGGCATTTGCCCTAACCTTTTGCGTTAGTTTTGCGTTCGTCGCACTGCGCGCATTTCAACAACTCAATGTCCAGCACAGCCGCTACTGGTGGGTCATGCCTACTAGCATGCTAATGGCGGTGTGCGAGATAACGATTGTCACGCAGCTGGTCAAGACCGGCCTAGCCCTAGCGATTCCGCTGGGCTTGGGTGCAGGACTTGGCTGCATCGCCGCCATGCGGCTACACACTTACTTGAGGAAGTCTCGTGGCCACTGAAGCCAACTACACCGACGAGTACACAAGCCAGTACACAGGCAAGTCATACGAACGCGCCCCTATTAAAGGCGACAACTCTAACTGGTGCGAAGGGTGCGACATGCGCCACACCACCGATTGCTTGATCGGCGACCATAACTGCATGGTCGGTACCGTAGGGGCCCGTGATGGTATGTCCATCTGGGTGCTCAAGCAAGCATGAAAGGACTCCGCGCATGGGACACGGAGACTACGACCAAGACGCTTAACAAGCGCCTTGCCTCGCCGTTCCATCCCGAGAACTGGGTAGTAACCCACGCCTTCGAGGTAGAGGGTAAGCCCACGGAATACCGGTTCGGTAAGCAACGCCCTGGCCCAGGCTGGCTTAAGCCTGTGCTTGAGGGTGCCCGCCTGCTTGCGGGTCACAACATCAAGTTCGACTTGCTACACGCACTGCAAGACAAGGAAAATCTTGAGGCGTGGATGGAGTTTGTGGCCGGTGGTGGCATGGTGTGGGACACCCAGCTTGCCGAGTACCTGCTCAACGGCATGGGCCCACGTGAGCACATGCTGGCGCTGGACGAGGTAGCCCCGCGCTACGGCGGCAACCTGAAGGTGGACGAGGTTAAGGTTCTGTGGGCGGCAGGCGTAGACACCGCCGACATTGAGCCCGCGCTGCTGTCCCGCTACCTCATTGGCGGTCCCGACGAGAACGGTGACTTCCAAGAGGGCGACATTGGCAACACCCGCCGCATCGCTCTGGGCCAGCTGGCACGGGCCAAAGAAGCTGGCCAACTACGCAGCGTGTTCCTCAACATGGGCAGCCTTATCTGCTCCATCGAAATGGAACGTAACGGCATGTTTGTGGACATGCCGCTAGCGCTGCACCTTGCAGAAGAACTGCGCAAGAAGATCGACGTAGTGCGGCTGGAGCTTGAGAAGTTCCTACCAGAAGACCTACCGTTCGAGTTCAAGTGGACCAGTCCAATTCAGAAGTCCGCGCTGATCTTTGGCGGTACTGTCAGCTACGACAGGCGTGAGTACCTGCTGACCACTGGCGAATACACCTTCGAGGAAGGCCACCCGGATCAGGCGTATAGCCAGATGGATGTGGTCATGTGTGAAGCTGCGGAGAACTACCGCGGCGACGAAGGTGCTGGCGACCTCATGCCCGTAGACGCCGCCCGTACTCTGGGCATCCGGGTTGTGCGCTACGCCAGCGGTAAGAACGCCGGAGAGATCAAGACCAAGAAGGTCAAGTGCCCGGATCTCAGCAAGCCCAAGTCCCGTATGGGTAAGGACACCTACACTCTGCCGGGCTTTACCTGGGCTGAGCGTAAGTGGGAGAGCAGTACGCCAGGCGTGTACAGCACTGCTTCTGATGTGATCGAAGAGTTGGGCAAGCGGGGTATCCCGTTCCTTACCGTCATGGCTGAACTCCAGACTATGACCAAGGACCTCAGCACGTACTACATTGTGACCGACCCAGAGACGGGTAAGTCCAAGGGTATGCTGGCGCTTGTTGACGAGCACGGTCTGATCCATCACCGGATTAACCACACGAACACAGTCACGGGACGGTTCAGTAGTAGCGATCCGAACTTGCAGAACATCAGCAAGGGCAGCTACGACGAGCTTACCGGGAAGCAGAAGGGTTCGCAGATCAAGCGCACGTTCGTCAGCCGGTTCGGCGCCGACGGCGTTATCTGCCAGTCCGACTTCACTGCGCTGGAAGTGTACGTCCAGGCCATCCTTACCCGCTGCGAGCAGCTGATCCTCGACTTGCGTGCAGGCTTGGACATGCACTGCGTCCGCGTGTCCCAGAAAGAGGGCATGCCGTATGACGAAGTGCTCAAGCTGTGCAAGGGCTACAAGGCAGAAGACGGCACCTGGGTTGACGCTGACCCCGAGTGGGACAAGAAGCGCACTAAGGCTAAGGTCTTCTCGTTCCAGCGTGCCTATGGTGCCGGGGCCAAGAAAATCGCAGAGTCTACGGGCATGCCGCTGGAAGAAGTGGAAGCCCTGATTCTGGCGGAGTCTACCCGCTACCCAGAAATCGACCTGTACTATGAGCAGATCACGGAGCAGATCAAGGCGAACCGCCAACCATCTGGTACCGTTATTACCCACCCGGAAGTACGGGGTGTGACCTGCCACATCGGTAAGTCCCACTACCGTACACCCGACGGTAAGCTCTACGAGTACACCGAGCAACCTAGTCCAGAGTACCTGGTCAAGCGTGGCATCTTCACTAGCTTCTCCCCGACGGAGATTAAGAACTACGTCGTGCAGGGCGGTGGCGGTGAGTGGGCTAAGGCGGCCATGTACTTGGCTGTCCGTAGCTTCTACGCCAGGAAGAACTTTGGGCACAAGGCCCTGCTCGTTAACCAAGTTCACGACGCGCTGTATGGAGACTTCCACAACAGCGTAAAACGTGAAGCCGCCGCGCTGCTGCATGCTTGCATGGAAGCAGCCTCGGACTACATGGAATACTTCTTCAGCTGGAATGTGCCGGTACCCGTACCGTCAGACACCACCTGGGGCAAGTCCATGATGGACGAGGGCCGTATCGCTACCGTCAGAGAAGACGCCAAGCCTTACCGCGACGAACTCCGCGCCCTCTACATGGGCAACTACAAACCTTCCTTTGAACAGGCACAACAATGACCATCATCGACTTCAAGGCGCTGGGCGCCAAGGCCGCCGCAGAAGGCGCAGACATGACCAAAGCCAAGGCTGGCGGCGGTGACTACACTCCCCCGGCGGAAGGCTTCTGCAAGCTGCGCTTCATCGGCTACATCGAAGTGGGTAAGCATACCAGCACCTACAAGGGTGTGCCCAAGACGCAGGACAAGGTGCAGCTGATCTTCGAGGTCAGTGGCCCTAAGCACCAGCCCCGCGTCGATGACAACGGCAACAAGATCCCGCTGCGCATCACCATCGAAGAGAACCTGAGCCTCAACGAAAAGGCCAACTTCTTCAAGCTGTTCCAGCGCATGAACTACGCCGGCACTGCTACCCACATGGTGCAGCTGCTGGGCGAAGCGTTCCTCGGTACGATCTACCACGACAAGTGGAAGGGCCAAGACGGTAAGGAACGTGTCACCGCTGTTCTGCGCAACCCCGCAGACGGCGCGTACAGCATCCGTCCGCCGCGTGTGGACGACCCGGAAACGGGAGAACCCCGCCCGGTGCAAGTCGATCCGGTCATCAGCCCGCTGCGCTACTTCCTGTGGAACTACGCAGACAAGGCTTCGTGGGATAGCCTGTTCATCGACGGCGAGTACCCCGAGCGCAAGGACGAGAAGACCGGCGCCGTGACTGCTCCCGCCAAGAGCAAGAACGTTCTTCAGAACAAGATCAAGTCTGCCGTCAACTACGAAGGTAGCGGCGCGCAGCAGGTGAGTGGCGGCCAGCCCGCGCTCGACCTGCCCCCGCCTGAGTCCGGCCGCGATGCGCTGAGCACTAAGCCCAGCGCCCCGACCAGCAACCAGACCGGTAGCTACACGCCGCCGGAAGACGACGACATTCCGTTCTGATGTTCAACTCTCCCGCTGTTGCCAAGGCAGTGGCGGCGGAACCGCAAGCTACAACTACCCTCCCGGCAGTGCCGGGTAGGGTGTTGTTTTCTGACGGTGACGCCCTGGCCTACACCTGTGCAGGTAACGAGGAATGTTCACCGGGACAGGCCCGTATCAACCTGATGAACACGCTGGGCGCTGCAAAGCGTGCAAGCGGTGCAGAGACGCATCGCCTGCTGCTGACTGCACGCCATTCGCACAAGGGCTACCGCTACGCCACGGCCACGGTCAAAGAGTACCAAGGCCAGCGAAGCAGTGGCCGTAGGCCCAAGAACTGGGAGTACCTGCGTCGTATCCTGGAGCAGGAGCCGCCGCTGTCCTCCGACCTGACCTCTGACGCCGAGGCTGATGACCTGTTCGGCAAGTACAGCACCATGCTGGGCTGGAAGAACGTGGTTATCCACACACAGGACAAGGACATGCGTATGGTCCCTGGCCTGCACCTTACCTGGGACACGATGCGCCTTATCGAGGTGCCGCCGGAAACCTGGGAGCTTGTGTTCAACGATCTGGTGTACGGCCGCAAGTGGTTCTGGCTACAGATGTTGATGGGCGACAACGCCGACTTCGTGCCCGGTCTGCCCAAGTACGTGAAGCCCAACGGTAAGGAAGGCTTGTGCGGAGAGGCTACCGCCATGAAGTTGCTGGCCGAGTGCCAGAACAACGAGCATGCGTTCATGGTTGTCGGTGGACTGTACAAAGGCTACTACGGCGACGCGTGGGACGTGCAACTGCTAGAGCAGGCTGTGCTCCTGTGGATGCGCAACGACGAGCGTTCGCGCGTCTTCAACGTATTGGACGACGGTAACCCGCTCGGTCATGTCCGCGAACTGTTCGGCAACGCCCAAGCAATCATCACCCAGCGCATCAAGAGCGCCGTGCTATGACCCGACTGAAGACTACCCAAGTCGCAGGCGTCCGCGAAGAACTGCGCCTTAAGCAACACTGCACGTGCGCCCTGTGCAAGCTCCCATGCTCTGCCGATCAGGCGGTGCTAGACCATGACCACATTACGGGGGCGGTGCGGGCAACCTTGCATCGCTCCTGCAATGCGCTTCTGGGCAAGGTGGAAAACAACTTCAAGCGTTACGGGGTGCAGAACCTCGCAGCGTTTTGCCAGGGGCTTGCCCCTTACTTGCAGCAGCACAGTGTTAACCGCACCGGGCTGTTGCACCCAACCTTCAAGACGGAAGATGAAAAGCGAATCAAACGAAACGCCACTGCCCGCAAAAAGCGAGCCGCTGCCAAAGCCGCAGGATGACGACGATTTTGCGTTGCCGCCTGTAGGCTACTGCAACACGGACGGGCCCTGCGAAAGCTGCCAGTGAGTGACGGACCTCGCATCCTTTACCTAGACATTGAGACTGCCCCGCTAGAGTCTATGCACTGGCGGCTCTGGAAAGAGAACATCGGCCTCAATCAGATCAAGGTAGAGTGGTCCATCCTGTCATTTAGCTGGTGGTGGGAAGGCGACAAACCTTCTGCTGCTGGCTACATGGACACCTGGGATCAAGAGGACCTGCGCGATGACACCCTGCTACTGCTAAAGCTGCACGCCCTGTTGGACGAGGCCGACTTCGTGGTTGCGCAGAACGGTAAGCGCTTCGACCTCAAGAAGATCCGGGCGCGCATGGTAATGCTGCGCATGCCGCCCTTCAGCCCGGTAGTCGTAATTGACACCCTGCTGATTGCAAAGGACAACTTCGGCTTCACCAGCAATAAGCTGGAATGGATGGCGGACAAGTTCTCGCCAATCAAGAAACGCAAGCACGGTAAGTTCCCCGGCTTTGAGCTGTGGGTCGAGTACCTTAAGCGTAATCCCGCAGCCCGCAAAGAAATGCGGCTGTACAACATCGACGACACAAAGAGCTTACGCTATGTTTACCTTGCGCTCCGGCCGTGGGCGGTCAGCCACCCGAATATCGCCGCTCTCTGGCCTGATGAAGACATGCGTTGCCCGCGGTGTGGTAGTAAGGCCCTTGGAAAAGACGGCTTCCAATACACCAACGCAGGCAAGTACCAGCGGTATCGTTGCACGCATTGCAAAGGCTATGCGCGCAGCCGCTACACGCTGAACTCCACCACCAAACGAAAGAACACGCTGCTGACATGACCACCGTAGCCGGCCGAAAAGACGACAGTGGTAAGCTGGACGTTACCCTACTGCTGGATGACTGCCCCAACGCATTGCTTGCCATTACGGAAGTGATGCAGTGGGCCATCACCCATAAGAAGCCAACCCCGTATGATCGCGGGTCTTGGCAGGGTGTCGCCCCAGAACGCTACCGTGCCGCTGCTGGCCGCCACCTGCTGGCCGCCGCAGTGCAAGCCAAAGACCACGACACGAACCCTGCTTACGAGCGGGACGCAGAGACTAACCTTCTGCACCTAGCCCACCGCGCATGCTCAGCCGTGTTCGAGTTGGAGTTGGTGCTACGCCAAATGAAATCGGAAAACTGATGCACCCCTACGCCCTTACGTTGACGCTGCTGATCCAAGCAGAGAAGTTTCAAACGAAGGGCCTCGAAGAAGCCGCCTATGTCGTTATCGACAAGGCGGTTTCTCTTGCTGGCTACAGATTCGAGCGCAAGGCCGATCTGTACGCCCGCATTGCCGAGGCCGTCACCGCTAAAGACAGCCTGATCGACATGCAAAAGAAGATCAGCGCCTGCTTGGAAGCCAACGACAAAGAGTACCCGCATGGCTGACACACAGCTTAACTTCCAAGTCTTGGTGTCCCGCAACGTTACCTACAAGGACTTGGTAGTGGATGCCTGTATGGAAGTAGGTGGCCAAAGGTACGTTTCCCAAGAACGCGCACCGTTCCAAACGCTAGCGTCCGCAGTTTACCCACAGGCGGTTATCAAGCATCTTGTGGTGCGGGCAGTATCAAACGCAGTAGCGTCGATGGTTGACCAAGAAATCACAAGGGAATCATGAAATACAACATCCTTAAGGCCGTCGAGTTCGACGCCTGTTCGGCTAAGTTCCGCAAAGAGCACGGCAACGTACAAGCCCTAGTCGAGAAGGGCTGGTGGGTTCAACCCAAGTACGACGGGTGCTTTGGCAAAGTCTACATCAGCGAGAACCTGCGGGAGTGCTACATGGTGTCCCGCACCGACGAACCAGTAAGGTCGTGCGATCACCTGATCGAAGCCCTGTGGAAGAAGCACACCTATGCCCGTGCAGCTTTCCCGGCAGTCTACCTGGGCGAAGTGTGGGCCCGTGGGGAGCCGTTCCCCAAGATCAGCGGCGCCTTCCGCCAGCACTCGCCCGCCCCGTGGCTGGAGTTTGTCGTTAACGACATGATCTATGGGGACATGAACTGCCGCTTCATGACCAGCGGGGACAGCTACGCACACCGCTACAACGCGGCTTGGGGCGTGTGCGTGGTCCTTCCAGAACTGGCCGAGGTCACCATTGCTATCTCGCATAGCGGGCCCAAGCTGCGCGACTTCGATGTAGCACGCTACGCCCTGTCGCTCAAAGAACAGGGCGGCTATGACGGCGCGATCCTGCGCAACCCGGTGGCTCCGTATGCCCCGGTGGTGGCCAAGGACGGCCAGATCGTTAAGGTCAAACCCTCCCTGTCCCTGGACTTGGAAGTTGCAGCGACGCATGCCGAGCAGCGCGATACCAAGCTAGGCGGTCACCTTACCGTGCTGCACCGAGCAGGTGGTCCCAACGGCGCCATGATTAGCACCAACGTGGGCAGCGGCGTGACGCAGGCCATGTGCGGGGAGATCATGTCGGTTGCGGGCGCGTTCATCTCACAGATCGCAGAGATCGAGTTCATGGGCTACACCGAGGATGGCCACCTGCGCGAACCCCGCTTTAAGGGTTGGCGCCACGACAAACTTTCACCGGACGTTTAATGGAGCTACTCACACAAGTAGAAGTAGAGCGCCGTATGTACTACGGCGGTATCAAACGGGCAGAGAACATGATGGTCCGCGCAGAAGAACAGGGGCGTGCGGCTAGTAACCCGTACTCCAAAGAGTTGCTGCGCGAGTACGTTATGCCGATGGCCAAGGCGCTGGCGTGGGAGCTTGACGACACTGCACCTGGGGCTAAGCGCGCCCACGTGCGGTTGCTTGCTGGCCTGGAGCCGGAAGCTGTCTCGCTACTTGCTGTGCGTACTGCCATCAATGCTTGTTTCGACCCGCGAGTTACGAGCGACGACCGAACCATCAGCTACAAGATCGGCACCGCTATCCATGCGGAGCTGGTCTTGTCGCAGATCGAGCTAGAGTACCCGGAGCTTTACTTTACGCTCACCCGCGACTTGGCACGGCGCATGTCCAAGAACGAGCGGCACCGTGTCACGACTATCCGCATGCAAGCCGAGGCTGCGGGCTTCTTCGTACCCGAGTGGCCTGTTGGTTCCCGCGAACAGGTGGGCTCCTTCCTGCTGGGCATGCTGGTTACGGCAGGCATGATCGAAATTGGCGAGGCCCCGATTGCCAACGGCAAGCGCGGCTATCGGCCCGTGGCCCTGTCACAAGAAATCATGGATCGCATCGCACAGGTCAAGTCCTACGTGGCTATGACGGCGCCCACCTACGGCCCATGCGTTGAGCCGCCCTTGGATTGGGAGAGCGCTTTCGGTGGCGGGTTCCATACCCGCGAACTGCGTAAGGCGCACCCGCTACTGGTAGCTTGCAGCGCATCAGCCCGGCACCTGTACCGCGACGTGTCTATGCCTGTTGTGCTGTCCGCTGTGAACGCCCTTCAGCGCACGGCATGGCAGGTCAACGAGGCCATCCTAGATGTTGTCCTTGGCCTCAGCGCGGCTAACGTCACCACTGACGAAATCGTGTCCACAGGTGAACAGCCCCGCCCACCCAAGCCTTCCTGGCTGACGCCCGACTTCGACAAGAGCCTTATGAGTGGCGCCCAAGAGGTAGAGTTCCTGGCCTGGAAGCGGTTGATGAACGAGTGGTACACCAAACGCAAGCTGCTGGGCAGCAAGTTCGGGCGGTTCTACTCTGCCACACGGGCGGCCGATATGTTCCGCGGTTACCCTACGCTGTACTTTGTGTACTTCGCAGACAGCCGTGGCCGCCTGTACCCTATGACCTACGGCGTTAACCCGCAGGGCAGCGACCTGCAAAAGGCGTTGCTGCGGTTCTCTGTGGGTAAGCCGCTGGCAGACGATACGGCAGTGGGCTGGTTCCTGGTGCAAGGCGCTAACAAGTGGGGCTTCGACAAGGCCACACTAGAGGAACGCCAGCAGTGGGTGCGCGATAGGCACGAGTTCATCATGCACTTTGCTGCTGACCCTATCAACCACCGCGGGTGGCTCGATGCCGACTGCCCGCTACAGTTCCTGGCGTGGTGCCTGGAGTACAGAGAATGGCAACTAAACCCGGATACGTTTTTGAGCCGCCTGCCGATTTCTATGGACGGCAGCTGCAACGGATTGCAGAATCTTTCTGCGATGCTGCGCGACGAGGTAGGTGGCCGCGCCACGAACCTTACAGCGAACGCAGTTATGGAAGACATTTACCGCCGAGTAGCCCAAGCTGCGGAACAGCGACTCTTGAGTATGACGCCGGAAGACGATGCTACTGCGTCACTGCGTCAACGCTGGTTGTCGCACGGTATATCGCGGAGCGTTGTAAAGCGCTCAGTGATGACGACTCCGTATGGCGTTACGCTGAGGTCGGCAACGGACTATGTGATTGAAGACTACCTCAAGGTAGTTAAAGACCACCCGTTCGAGAAGCAGGAGTACCGCAAGGCGGCAGCTGTCCTGATGACAGCAGTGTGGCCAGCCATTGGCGACGTTGTTGTTAAAGGTCGGCAGGCTATGGACTACTTGCGCAAGGCAGCACGCCTGATCGTCAAAGAGAACAGCGAAGACGAGCCCATCATCTGGTGGACTAGCCCTTCTGGGTTCCCTGCCTCCCAAGCGTACTTTGAGGTCGAGGTACACCGTATCAACACTAGGCTTATCGGGCCTGAGAAGATCCGTGTACTGTCGGAGACTGACGAGGCTAGCCCTACCAAGCACGCCTCTGGACTGGCTCCCAATTTTGTGCACTCTTGCGACGCTGCACACTTGCACTTAACAGCGGCAGCTGCTGCATCAGCGGGGATAGATTCGCTGGCCATGATCCATGATGACTATGGCACTCATGCCGCCGATGCCCAGAAGCTATACGACCTGATCCGCTCAGAGTTTGTAGCTATGTACGAGAAGCACTCGCCCTTGCAGGAACTACGCGCCAAGTACCCCTTCTTGCCTGCACCACCGGCAAATGGAACCTTGGACATACGCGAAGTCTTGCAGAGCAAGTTCTTCTTTTCTTGATTGTGTTACCGGTACTGGTTCTTGCACTGCTTGATCTGGTACCGGTATAACTCACCATTACCCACCTATGAACGAAACCAAAGAGAACAACCCCGAGTCCCAAGTGGTTACCGTACTGGCGCCACACGTACTGGCCCGCCTAGAGGGCAAGCTGCCTCGCGCTATGGTTCCCAAGTCTGACCTGGAAGCGGCCTACCTGCTAGGTATTCAGGCTGTGCTCAAGATGCTGCGCGATGGTATCTAATCTACGGCTGGCGACCCAGCACGACGTTCCGCAGATCATGCAGGAACTGGCCAAGGTTAAGGAGAAGTCCGGTACCGGCGGCAAGTTCGGTGATCTGGTGGAGTGCGAAATCGCTATCCGGTATGCAGTGCATCAGGAGCGGGCGTACTTCTACGACAACGTGTTCATGTTCTTCGAGGTAGGGGAACTGTGGTACAGCAACACACGCACGCTGTTCGAGCAGCTTGTGCTAAGGCTGGGCAAGATGGAAGGCACCTTTGCCGACCTCGTTGCGCAGTTCGACGTAATCGCTAAGCAACATCGCTGCTCCGCAGTAGTTGTGGGCGACTCTCAGGCGGGGACTATGGTGCCCCGCTACGAAGCAGCTGGCTACACCAAGTCAGCTATCCAACTCTACAAGGAGGTCGCCTAATGGGTGGACTCGTTAAGTCAATCGACAAAGAGCTGCGGCGCTTTACCGGTGTGAAGGGACAGGAGGACGCTGCAAAGCGTAACGCCGATGCCCAGATCGCCGCCACTGAGCGCGCAGCGGCTGCCCAAGAGCAGCAGGCTAGGGAAGCTGCCCGTGCTGCGGCCAGCGCCCAAGCCATCATGGAAGAACGGCGCAAGGTGGAAGAGCAAGTGGCCGCGCTTGCGGGAACTTCTCAAGAGCAGGTGCAGATCACGCTGGCCGCAAGCGCCGGTACGGACTCTGTGGCAGGTGCCACGCGCAAGCGTAAAGCCAAGTTCGGAGTGACTGAACAAGTCATCGTCTGATGCAAGACGATACCGCACCGGCGCTTTGGTCTACGCTTGACGGCAAGAAGACCTCGCTAATCACCCGCGCAGAGCGCTACTGCGAACTCACCATTCGCAAGCTGCTACTGGAAGACGGGCGCAACAAAGAGTCCGAGGGCCTAGCCCACGACTACCAATCGCTTGGCGCACAAGCGGTCAACCACCTGACCAACAAGATCATGTTGGCCATGTTCAATCCCAGCAAGCCCTTCTTCCGGGTGCAGCTTGGTCGTAAGGCGCGCCGCGGTATGGACCCGGCACAGCTTACGGCACTGCAACCGGCACTCGCTGAGATTGAGAAAGAGGCAGCGCGAGAACTGGACGCACGGGGCCAACGCCCTAAGTTGTACTCCATCATTCGCCACCTGATCGTGGTCGGCAACGTGCTGATGGTTCGCGCACCTACCGGGCTGCGCGTCATGTCTCTCAAGTATTACTGCTTGAAGCGTACCATCGACGGTCGCATCCACACGCTGGTCACCAAGGAAAACCTAGCCTTCAACGAGCTAGACCCCAAAGTGCAAGAGGCCGCTACTGTGGCCAAGGTGCGCAAAGAGGGCGAGGACAAGGTAGACTACTACCAAGTCGTGCGTCTACAGCCTAACGGTGGCTACATCACCGAGCAGTGGGTCAACACGCTGAAGCTGGACCAGACGAAGTTCGGTGGTCGGTACACGGAGAAGACCCTGCCGTTCCATGCACTCACCTGGGACCTCGCTGACGAGCACGACTACGGCAGTTCCTTGGTAGAGGATAGCCACGGCGACTTCGAGGCGCTTAGCGCACTGGCAGAGTCGGTGGTCGATGGCAGTGTTATCGGTACCGAACTGCGGTGGCTGATCGACCCGACTGCTACGCTAACGGCCAAGGACGTTAACGAAAGCAAAAACGGGGACGCCCTGCCCGGCCGCAAGGACGACATGGTGCCGATGAACGGTGGCAACCCGATGGCGGTGCAGCAAGCCCTTGCTGGCATGGAGGCGTGGGAGAAACGACTAGCCCGTAACTTCCTGCTACTGTCAGCAGTAACGCGCAACGCTGAACGGGTGACCGCAGAAGAGGTACGCCTCACTGCACTGGAACTTGAGACTGCGTTGGGCGGAGTGTACTCTTCGCTGAGCGCGCAGATTCAAGCACCTATCGCCAACTGGCTGCTCGACGAAATCGACATGACCATCGACGGCACCGACTTCCAAGTGGAAGTGCTGACCGGCCTGGATGCACTCAGTCGAAACGGTGACCTTGAGAACTTGCGTATGGCGCTTGGCGACCTTGCACAGATTACGGCCTTGCCGCCGGGTCTGCAAGATCGCATAAACTTCGCCGCCATCGCTGCCTACATCGGCGCCGGGCGTGGCGTGGACCTTACCCCTTTCCTGAAACCCGAAGCACAGTATCAGCAAGAACTCGCCCAACGGCGCGCTGAAGCTGTGGCACAAGAAACCGCAACCGCAGCTGGACAAGCTGCCGCACAAGGAGCAATGCAATGAGCGACGGCACCAACCAACCCGCAAGCACTACCACGGCCAGCACCGAGGGCACGACTGCCGCAACTACGCAGCAGCAGACCCAGCAGGCAGTAACCGACATTGGCGCGCAACCCGCCGACACCGGCTTTACTGCTAACACCACGGCAACGGAGACTTCCTCGGCCCAAGCCGTAAGCTACGAGAGCACGGGCCATGCTGGTCTGGACCTGGCCCTGTCGTTCATCGGCAACTTGGGTTATGGTCCCGAGGACGCTGCTGTTAAGGCCGCAGAGAGAGGTGACTTCTCGCTGCTGAAGGCGCGACTGGCTACGAACGATAAGGCCAAGGGCTGGGAGCAGATCGTGGCGGTGGCCGAGCGAGACTTTGCCGCCATCACGGAGAAGGCCAAGGAAGCTGCTACCAAGCTGGAAGCCACCCTGTCCGAAGCTGTTGGCGGCAAGGAAACTTGGACGGCCATCAAGCAGTGGGCAAGTGCCAATGCGGACGCCAACGAAAAGGTGCAGATCAACGCGGCCCTTAAGGCTGGTGGTATCGCTGCCAAAGCAATGGCGGTCTACATGACCCAGCTGCACAGTCGGGCTAGCGGCGTGACTCAACCGGGCCAATCCGCGGTGCTTCCGACTGCGGCAAGCAACAGCCCGGCCAGCAGTGCGCTGAGCCCGCGGGCATACGTTGCTGAAGTTCAGAAGCTGCGCGCAACGGTGCGCGGGAACGTCGAAGACAGTCCCGAGTACCGTCAACTGCAAGCGCGGCGTCAAGCCTGGAGGGGCTGAACCTTACCGGTACTTGATCTAGTACCGGTATAACAGAACCCTCCGGCCTGTCCCTCCCTTTGATGGCGAGCACTGGTCGGAACCCTCGCCATCAATTCACATAAGGAGGCAGACATGCCGCTTGACGATACCTTTAACATCATCCGTCCGGGCCAAGAAGGTGGCACCGGTTCGGTTTCCGCTCTCCACATCGAAGAGTACACCGGCGTCGTGGAATCCACGATTGCCCGTAAGTCTGCACTGCAAGGCTGGATTCCTGTGCGTACCGTGAAGGGTACCTCGGTGATCCAAAACTTTGCGGTCGGTGAGAGCACCCTGCAAAAGCTGACCCCTGGCGCTGCGCCAGACGGTACGGTTAACCGCTTCGGTAAGAACACGCTGACCATCGACACGGTGGTTCTGGCGCGTTCCGTCTTCCCGCTGCTGGAAACCTTCCAAACCAGCTACGACGCCCGCCGCGAAGTCGGTGACGAACACGGCAAGAAGATCGCCAAGTTCTGGGACCAGTCGTTCTTCATCCAAGCTGCCAAGACTGCTGCGCGTACCACGCCTAAGCATACCGGCGTGTCGGGCCAAGGCCACTTCGGCGGTTCGCAGAGCACGTTCGCTGGCTCGAACGATCACTTGGACCCTGCCAAGCTGTACGCCCAGATCGCGGACCTGTTCGTGAAGATGGAAACGAAGGACGTTGATCCTCGTACCGACGATGTGATGATCGCGGTGAAGCCGGCTGAGTTCTACACCCTGATGCAGAACGAACAGCTGATCCGTATGGACTACAAGACCTCGCTCGGTACGAGCATCGAGGCTTGGGCCCTGAAGACCTACGGCGTCCCCGTCATCAACAGCAACAACCTGCCCGCAGGTGAGAACATCACCGGTCACTTCCTGTCGAACGCCGATAACGGCAACGCCTACGACGGTGACTTCACCAAGCTGGTGGCTGTGGCCTTCTCGCCCCGCGCTCTGCTGGCCGGCGAAACGATCCCGCTGACTACGGAAGTGGTCTGGGACCCTGTGTACAAGCACTGGTACGTTGACGCGTACTTGAGCTACGCTGTGGGCCCGAACCGTCCCGAGTTCGCCGGCGCGATCTACCGCCCGTAAGACTAACGCAGGCAGGCCGTGCCATAAGACCTGCACCCAACATTCCCCCTTTGCTCCGGCATTGGGGGAATTTTTCTGACTTAACATGCAAACTCTCACTGTAGTTAACAACATGCTGGCGACTCTCGGTGAGACGCCTTTGCAGTCCTTGCAGGACACCCACGAATTTAAGACGGCTGCTCTCAACTTTCTCGAAGAGCAGAGTCGCAATATCCAAGCGCGTGGTTGGTGGTTCAACCGTGTGCGTAAGACGCTGCCACGTGCCATTGACCAGACAGTGGTAGTGCCAACCAACTTGCTGGCTTTCTACCCGGACGACAAGACCTTGATCCGATTGGGCGCCTACATCCACGACACCGTGAACGACACTGGCCTCCTGACCAAGGACGTTGAGGGTACGGCAGTGGTCCTTGTGCCCTTCGAGGACCTTGACGAGACGGCTGCCGCCCACATCGCAGCCTCCGCTGTCCTAGAGTTTCAGATCATGTACGACGGGGATCGTGCTAAGACGGAGGTACTAGGCGGCAAACTTGGTCGCACCTTGGCGGCACTCAACGCAGAGAACACGCGGCAAGTGCGACCCAATCTGATCGACAACAACGTGCGCTTGCAACGTGTTAAGCGTGCGTTCACCACCTGGAGGGCGCGATGAAAGTAACCGGCTCTTACCCTACGCTACTGCGCGGCGTCTCGCAACAAGCGCCACAAGATCGCCGCCCAGGTCAGCACACCGAACAGGTCAACATGCTGCCTGATCCGGTCAACGGTCTGACCCGGCGCTGGGGCTCCCTGTTCCTAGCAGAGCAGTCACTGCCGCTGTCCCCCGTAGCCGCAGACTTTCAGAACTACCGTAAGTACGAGTACGCCAGTCAAGGCGTCGAGTACGTGCTGCTATACCGCACGGCTGCTACGCCAGCGGGTAGCACTTTGCCACCGCTTATTGTCTACAACAAGACGGCGGCCACCTTCGTACCTTACGCCGGATGGCAGGATGCCGCACACGCTGGCGGCTCAGCTGCACACTTCGCCAAGATCGCAGCCAATGGCCTCAGTAGCGTTACTGCCGTTGGGCGATACCTTGTGCTGGCGTGCAACAACCACAGCGGTACAGTAACCTCGGTGGACAATCTGGCAACTAACCAGAACCGTGGCGCGGTGTGGTTTAAGGGTGGGGCGTATGCCCGCAAGTTCACGCTACGTCTGAAAAAGACTGGCGTAGGCATAAGCAACACCTTCGAGTACACGACGCCCACGGCTGCCTATCCGGGCACGTTAGACACTCGCAGCGTGTCGCCGTTCATGGCAGATATGACCGGGGCCACTACTGGCACTGCACCCGCAGGAACTCCGTACACCGACAACGTGCCTAACGGTGCTGGTGGCTACATCGTTCCCGGCTCCACGTACACGCTGGCTAACAGCCCAAGCACGGCAGTCATCACTCAGGTATTCGCAAACCGCGAAGGCCCAGGTTCCAACTACCTGTATGAAGGGGCGGACTACACGCTAAGCGGCGGCACCCTGACCTGGACTTCTGGTGTGGGCATCGACTCCACGTTCAACGTGCAAATCAGCTACACTGTCCCCGCTGGCGGTACCATACCGACACTGGTGTACCCGACGCAAGAAGACACTGAGCCACTGTCTGTCAGCTTGGTAGATGGCTACGGCCGCGCCGAGTTGACCTGGGCAGCATGGAACCCGGTGTCGCTGACGGTTACCAACTTGCAGCTTACTCTGACGAACGTACACCCGGCCATGCCGGCTAACTCGTCCCAGTATTCTTGGGCAGGTGGGAATACGCCTATCTTCTTGGTCAGCGGGTACGCTGGCTATCAAGGCTTGACGGCAAGGTACACCCACACTAAGACAGTCCCCAATCCGCAGTACAACAAACAGATCAACGACCTGACTGCTGCGTATAACACGGCAGTTAACCAATGGATAGCAACCGCTGGTGCAGCTGTTCAGCCGGCGGCTATCGCAGAGCAGTTCCGTCAGCAGGCGGCCGCAGTGGGCTACACGGCCCAGCGTGAAGGTAGCACGTTGATCTTTGACAGCATCACCATGCTGACGGCAGACGACGCAGGCGACGGGTCGTTGGTGGCAGTAGCGTTCGATACGGCTACGAGCACAGACGAACTCACACCGTACCACTACTACGGCAAGGTGGTGGCAATTCGTCCTCGCGGCGGCAATGAGACGTACTACATGCAAGCGCGGCTCAACAGTGAGACAGTCGGCATTACCGGGCAGGCTGGCGCAGTGCAGTGGTTTGAGGGCGCTGCTGTGACGTATACGCCACAGGACACGTTCCTCCTGGCAACGGTGCACGCAGGTTCACTGGGCGTATACACCGCTAACGCTGGTCACGGGGCACCCGCTAACGGGCTAATCCCACCACGTATCAGCAGTAGCCTAGTGGGGGACGCAGATACGTCACCACCCGCACCGCCACTTACTAGCCAGATTCACTACCTGGCAACGATGCACGATAGGCTGCTTATCGGCACCGGCACCAAGCTGGCCGTTAGCAAAGTGACGGACTACTTCAACTTCTTCCGCAGCACGGTGCTCAGTGTTCCGGCTAGCGATGCGTTCGATGTAGCGCCACCCGGCGCGGATGACGACACGTTTCGCAACGGTGTCATGTACGACCGCAACTTGGTGATCTTTGGCGACAAACGCCAGTACGTCATAAGCGGTAGGACGCCGCTGGCACCCACTGCCGCAAACGTGCAGGTCATGGCGTCGCATAGCGATGCAGGGATTGTTCCGGCTGTGGCTGCGGGTAACTTGATCCTGTACGCAAAGCGCGGGGAGATCGGAGGATCGCTGTGGCAAGTGTTGCCTGGGGACAACCCGGACACCAGCCAGAGCTTTACGGCATCGGCCCAGCTGACCGACTACCTGCCGCCAACCGTGCTCGACATTACCGCAGTAGCCCAGCCACAGGCAGCTCTGCTGCGGGTAGCAGAGCAGCCCCGCACGCTGTACACGTACTTCTACCGCGACAGCCAAGAGGGCCGTGTACAAGAGGCGTGGTTCAAGCTGACTTACCACTTGGAGATTGGCTCCCTGCTCGGTGCAGTAAACCACAAGGAAGGTGCCATACTGTTCAGTGTCCGCAACGCTGCGGGTAATACCTGGGTGGTAGCAGATTACCAAAGCCTTAACGGGACTACGCCGCTGCTGCCTCACCTAGACAGTGCGCGTCCCTGGACTTCGGTGGCAGGTTCGGCAATCGGGGCTGTGGACGCTCACGCTGCCTATGCCCGTCCGGTAAGCTATCAGCTGCGTGGTGGGCATATCGGGGATGCGTCCTTAACCTCCCTGGTTACTCAGTACGGAAGCTCTGGGCTGTGGCAAGGTTTTGTGTCCCCGGCCAGCGTGTCGCCTACTAACCCCTTCATCCGGGATAGGAACGACAAGGCCATCACCACGGGGCGTCTTACGGTGACGAAGCATCTGCTGGCAGTGGAAGACACGCAGCGCTTTACGGTGGTAGTGAACAACAACATCGTGGATCATACCGGCATCACGGAAGGCGATGCTATCGGCACGGTGGTACTGCGAGACAAGCAGGTTACTGTACCTATTGGCAAGGAGTCGCGTTCCTACACGTGGTCCGTAACGTCTGCTAGTTGGTTGCCACTAACCGTGGCCGGCATCGAGTATGTCGGACAATACTTTAACCGCGCACAGCGCATCTAAGGAGAGCCTATGACTTGGTGGAACGGCATTGCCGGCGCCGCGTCTGAGCACATGGAAGGCAACGCTGTACGGGCCAACACCCGTGCAGAAAACCGTATCCGCCAAGCCAACGCCTCAGCAAGTAACCGGGTGCGGAGGGCCAGCAATGCGCTGGCTTCCGCCCGCGGCAACCTCGCCCGCTACATGCTTTCGGTGAACAACCAAGAGAGCATGCAAGCTGCTGGCAAGGCACAAGACGAGAACACGCGGGCTGGTATTAAGGCCCAAGAACAACTGTCGCGTAAGGGCTTGTTCGATCAAGTTGCCTACGCAGAGCAAAGCGGCCGGGCGTTTGCCCAACAAGGCGCCCTCGGTGTTCGTGGGTCGGTAGTGGACAACGTTAACGCTGCCACGGCATTGCGCGCCGCTCTCGTAGCGGAAGGCGTAGCACAGCAGAAGGTTGATGTTTCTTATGGCATCGCGTTGCGTGCCCAGACCATTGCATCACAGATGACCCGCTCCCTTGATGGTAGCGTTATTCTGGACAGCATGGACTACAACGAGGATGTTGCCCTGGTGCGTCAAGAGTACAGCAACTTCCAGAACGCCCTGCGAGGCTTCGCAAAAGGTATGGGCCAAGGTGCTAACTTGTTCGACGGACAGAACGCTGGCTCCCCGCAGCAGTACAAAGTTACTCAGCAGGACTACGATGACTTGCGAGTGCGGCAACGTGCGTCTAGCTACACGGAGCCTACCGACTACGGCTTTAGCCGTGACACGCAGCTTGGCAGCGGCGGCAGCGACACCTTCGGTATCGTGGCTACTGAGCAAAGCAATCCCTACGCCATCGACTATGGTGGTAAGGTGAAGTTCAATCTCAACGTTGACTCTAACTTCGGAGGGCTCTGATGGAGCAAGACAACACTCTCGGCGCCCCAACTGAAGGCTTGGGGCAGACGCCTACCTTCGTCCCGCAGGTAGACGCAGCGCCGTCTATTGGCGGGGCCGGTGACCCTGGGCGCAGCCGCGCTCAGGTTCTCGGTGGCTTTGGTCCCGCCGTGCGTCCAGCGCAGTTCATGCCCTCGGAAACGGGAAGCCCCACGGCACAGTTCATTGCTAAGACGCTGGCCCGCACCGGCGAAGCGTACAGTAAGGACGCCCAAACCCGCAACTTCCTGACCGGCGTGCAGCGTGCTATGGCTGGCGAAGCGGTGGAAGACATTGCTGCCGACCAGCCTTGGTACTCCCGCATCTTCGGCGAAGCTGATGTTGTGGCAGGCGCTCGGGCATACAAGCAAGAGGCTAACGTGCAAAACCTGTTCGCAGGCTTTGAACGTGAAATGCCCAACCTCCGCCAGCTGTCTGTCGAAGACGCTAACAAGTTCTACTCGGAGCGCCTGCAAGCATCCATGACCGGGCACACCGCTACGGATGCAGCCATCGCATCGTCGTTCATGCGCTCTCTTCCGATGTTCGAGAAGACCCGTGTTAAGGAGCAGTATGCTTTCATGCAACAAACCGCTGCCGCTGCGCAGTCCGAAGCCGTGCTATCTGCTGCTGCCCGTGTGCAAACCGCAGCAGAGTCCTGGCAACGTGGCACTATGGCCACAGAAGACTACCTCACCGTCGAGGCAGAAGTTGCCGACATTGCTACAGGCGCCCAAGGACAACCGCTAGAAAGCTGGCAAACCCAGCGCCTGCAAGACTTCAAGTTCTTGGCAGAAAGCGGGCAGTTCCACGCGCTCAACAGCTTCGAGAAGCTGGGCATTGTCCAGAACCTAACGGCCGCCCAACAAGCGGAGTACACCCGAGTACGGGAAGCCAACGAAGCGCAGCATCGAGTGCGCCTGGGTAAGGACTATATCGGTGCGCTGTACTCGTTGAAGAACGATGCCGAGCGCCCACAGGAAGGCTGGGGCGTAGAGGAAACTATCGCCAAAGCAGAAGCCATCAACACCAGCTACAAACTGCGGTTCGGTGTTAAGGGCGATCTGATCCCGCCAGAACTGGTGGCGTCTTACGGGGAGCGCACCCAACAGGCCATCGACGCCGTTAAGGCGCACAATGCCGATGTGCTGGCCCGAGCCCTCAAAGCCCGGACGGAAGGGCTCGACGAGGCCTCAGCGCGACAAGTAGCCTTGTCGGGTATCTCGGAGTACCTTATGAGTGGCAACCTAGCTAAAGCGCGATTGGCGGCTAGCGAGCTAAAAGGCGTGTCTTCGTCAGATGTGGATATGCTTCAGCTACAGCTGGCTAAAGAAGTGCTAACTGCTCCGGCATCAGCGGCCGCCGACCGGGGGTTCGACATGATCGCAAGGATAGAAACTTCTGGGGAAAGCATCGCCCCGGCACTACGCGAATCCCTTTTGCGTACTGCGAACTCCGTGCTAGTTGAGGGCAAGGCTACGGAGACTTTCGACGTTGCCTATGCCGCCTGGAGGAAGCTGGAAGCCCGAAGCCCCGTCGCCGCAGCCCGTGTTTATGGCGACCTGTATGATCGCTTTAAGCGGTTCTCTATGCTTGCTCCTGACGGTATGGCCGGCAGCAAAGGCGTCTACGCCGCGTTTGAATCCTCGTTCGGGCGAAACTCAAAAAGCAAGCCGCGTTCCTTCTCTAAGGAAGAGACCAGTGCATGGCTGGGTGCTGCTATTAGCAACCTGACGTTCTGGGACCCGACGCAGTATGATTTGCGTCCGAGTCAAAAGGAGCACCTTCAGCGCATACTGGAACCATTTGCGACTGCGCACACCGCGACAGTAAACATGGTAGAACTTGGTGAACTGGCGCTTGCTAGCGCGAGGGCTTCCGGGCTACAAGTTTACGGCGGGTATGCCTGGGTGTCAAAGGAGCCTAACGAAGGCACGTTCCGTAGCCGTGTGCAGAACATCCGAAAGGACGTTACCATCCCGGAAGGTACAGAGTTCGACAAGTATCTTGCGGACTTCATCGCTGCCCGTGCAAAATCGGTAGGGGCCGAACGTGATCCGCTGATCGTGGATAATGGTGACTACATGGAGCTTTCTAGTGTGGATAGAAACAACCGCCCTGTCGAAGTGCGGATGGCCCTACCCGAGATAGCGAACTTTGTTGCGACTAAGGTTATCGAACAACGCGTAACCTGGCGCAACATGCACGACAAGATCAAAGCCAAGAGGGAAGCCGCTAAAGCAGCGGGCAAGCCTACTCCCTGGAAAGTAAAGGAATAACCTAATGAACATCGACGACCTCAAGAAACTGGCCCCTGCTGACGCCATCAAGAAAGCAGCAGAGTACGCTGGCGTGCCTCCGTCGGTGTTGGATGGTATTTGGCGCGTGGAGTCTGGGCGGGGCACGAATAAGGGCCCATCCCGCGCCGGTGCTGTGGGCGATTTCCAGATCATGCCCGCAACGCAGCAGCTACTGGAGAAGAAGCTCGGACGCAAGTTCGATGCCTCCAACTTCTACGACAGTCTGGTTATGTCCGCTGAACACATCAAGGACGATCTGGCCCGTGAAGGCAACATCGCGGACGCTCTGCGGGCATACAACGCAGGCCCAGACCGCAAGCGTTGGAACAACCCCGAGACGCAAGCCTACGCCAGTAAGGTGCTGGCTACTGATGTGCCGGAGTACACGCCCAGCTTGCAGGCTGATGACGGCAAGATGCCGGCCAAGTTGGAACGAAAGGGGGACGGTAGCGGCATGCCTAAGACGGCAGCTGCGGCTACCGTCATCGGGTTTCTGCGGTCTGTTTCTGGCCCTGGTCAAGCGCCGGGAGAGTTTGAAGCACAGGCAGTAAAGGATCAGGCTACCGCACAGGCAGCCGAGAAGGAGCGCCAAGAAACTGGCTTCCTCGACACTAGCCGTGAAATCTTCCAGAGTTCCGGGCTTAGTGCGGCCATCATGACCCTGCTGACCCGCGAGAGCAACCCGCCTACCCCAGGCTTCAAAGTGCCTGAAGAAAAGCTGGTTGGCCTTACGGTCGATCAGGCGGCTCATGTGCTGTCTGCAACTAACGAGAAAGACATGGAGCGCTACCTGTTCGAGGTAGACGCCGAGAAGGAAAGCATGCGCCGGGCGGGTCTTAACGGCCCGTGGTTTGCCCTGGCTGCTGGCGTGTTTGCTGGCTTGCCGGAGGCAGTGGTTACAGGTGCGGGAGTTGCCCGTACTATGTCCTTGGCCGGGTACGGTAGCCGCATGGCAGCCGCTGCGGGCAACACCCAGCGCGCCGTGGCTCTGTCTGCGGTGGAGAACGTTGGCGGTAACATCCTGACCACCGCGCTGGAAGACGCCTTGACGCACCGAGTGTCTGTTATGGACTACGCATTTGCTGCCGGTGCCGGTACGCTGGCGTTCGGACTGGACGCGCCGTTCAAGTTGCGGGACGCTGCGACCGCCCTGGAGGTCCGTACCCGTGCAGCTGCCATCGAGCGCCAAGTTGCTATGGCCCGCCAAGCGGAAGCTAACCTGGGCCCTGCGGCAACGCCTGAGCAGCTGCGCGCTGAGATTAGCCGGCTAGAATCCGAAGAGATCGCAGGTCAAATAAATACGTCTACTGCCCCTGTGGATTCAAGCCGCAGGCTCCTGAGTGAAGACGTTAACGCAGCGCTCAGCGGGGAAATCGAAGTGGTGTCCCGCAAGTCGGCGGTTGATGGTATCTCCGACGACACCGCGCCAGAAATGCTGCCGGGCGGCTACGGTGTTCTTGACCTCGACCGTGAACGGCTTATTCGCTGGGACGGTGAGCAGGTTCGTGTGGACGATAAGTTGAAGTACCTGGGCTTCGATCCTGACGAGGTACGCGCCGGGGTTCCCGGTATTCGTACTACGGTGGACATTCCCAAGGAGTTCGTAGATACCGCCGGCTGGTTGCAACGCACGTTCGGCAAGGACATGCAAATCCTACTGACCCGGACTGGCCCCAAGGATGTGGGAATCTACGGGTCTGCTACGCCCCTGGGCAAGGGCACGGTTTTGGTGAAGCTAGACGTTAACCAACCCCGAGCAATGCAGACGCTGCTACACGAAATCGGGCACGCTGTGATGATGACTCAGTGGGGCAAGGTGGCAGACCGCATGGGCGCACGCTTGGAGAGCTTCCTTAAGGAGTTCCGAGAACTGTACGTTGCAGGTGACCCGAAGAAGGCTGCCCTTATGCGCGGCGCAGTGTCCTCGCCCTACACTCCCCAAGTGGTGTGGAATCCCGCAGCCGACAAGGCAGGCACCACGATGTTTGACATCATGCGCGGTGCGTTTGACCAGCTTGGTAACAAGGTCACACCGACTCTACGCGGCGAGAAATCTGCCCGCACGTACACGCCCAACGCCGATGAAATGCTGGCCGAGGGATTTGCCAAGTACATCGAAGCCTCCGTTAGCGGTAACAACAAGAAGTGGGCCCCAGTGGCCATGCCTGCCCCACTGGTAGACTTTGTGAACCGTATGTTCAAGATGGTTAAGTCGATCTACGACTACGCCATGAAGAACGATTTGATCGCCCCTGACACGCGACTGGTGGAAATCTTTGAGGCTATCCGAAAGGTTAACCGTGCGGAGGAAACTAAGCAAGCCCGTGTTGCTGCTGGCTTGCCTCCAGACCGAGACATTGAGGTTGTGACGAGGGAGGCACAAGCTACCGGCTTTGACGAATCTCGGTATGGTATCAACCTGATGCCAGAAGCAACGCCGATGCAGCGGGCGGAGAAGAAGGCGATGATCGAACTCTACGAGCGTGCAAGTAACGCTGACGCCCCGTGGAACAACATCGACCCGAAGTTTGTCAGTAGCCTCACCGACAACAACTTGGTGCAGCTGGGGTCTACCGGTCTACTGCTGCTGAAGTCGCAGAACCCTGTGGCCCGCATGATCGCCCACGAACTGCTGGAAAGCACTACTGGCGCTACCGGTCGTCACAGCACTGCTGCACTGGCCAAGCACTTGGTTGAGCGTAAGCTGATGGGCAACATCGTCAACGAGTTGCAGGACAACTTTGGGCAGTGGGCAACTGCTGCCGGGTACAGTCTGCATGAGCGTTGGCTAAAGCCTGAAGCGTGGGACCGGTTTAACGTAGCCGTAGCCGAGCACATCGAGTCTATCCGCACTGGCCGTCAGTCTAGCGACAACGTGCATATTCAGAACGCCGCACTGCGCATGCAGGGCGTCTGGGAGCGCATGCGCCATGCTCAGATCAACGCCAAAACCCTGGGCTATGCAGCCCTGCCGGAAACGTCCGCTGGCTACATGCCGCACCGCATGAGCCCTGCCAAGCTGCGTAACCTGACGCAGCCGCAAGAGCAGGCCATCCACAGTGCGCTAGTGGATCAGTTCGTGACGGTAGAGGGCTGGGACCTTAGCTTCAGTGCTAACCTCGCATCCAAGTACCTGGACGCTATTCGCACCCGTGCGAACGGTGGCTACAACGCTCCGCTTGGGGCTCAGGACACCGGCGCTGCTGAGCTTATCCGCAGGGCTCTGGAAGACATGGGAATGTCGGAAGACGAAGTGGCCGCGCAGATGAACCGCTACACCAAGGGTGGCGCAAGCCATACCAAGAAGCGGCTCAACTTGGACCTGCTCAAGGAGTACGACGACGGCGCTGGCGGCACATTCCGCTTGCTGGACCTGTACGAAACCGATCAGCTGGGCCTTGTCCGTCAGCAGGTTGGTCGAGTTAGCGGGGAAGTCGCCTTGGCGCGCCACGGTATCATGGGCCGACCCGGCCTGAAGGTGCTGCGCAAAGCGCTCGACTTCGGTGACACTAACGGCAAGGTGCAGCCCAAAGAAGTAGAAGCGTTCGACCAAGTGGCTGCTGAGTTCCTGGGCGACCCGTTCGGCCAAGCTAACAAGGCGATGGACAGGCTGCAACAGCTTAACTCCCTGGCGCGGCTGGGTGGTATGGGCATTACGCAGTTTGCCGAGTACATCAACATGGCAATGCACGTTGGGGCGTGGCGCACGCTGTCCTCCCTCGGTGACGCTATGCGGCTGCGTAAGGAGGTCAAGGCGCTGGCTAAGGGGCAGGCTGTAGACAACCCCATCCTCAATAGCCTGGAGTTCATGGGCGGCGCCGAGTTCGGTACCGATGCGTACAAGATGGTCTTCCCGTTTGACCGTCCGGACTTGCAGTATCAGATCAACACCGGCGACACGATCACGGTGTTCGACCGCCTGCTGCGGGGTGGTAGCCACCTGCAAGGCAAGCTCTCGTTCTGGCGCACTATCCACAGTGTCCAGCAACGCGGGGCCGCTGAGCAGATTGTGCACAAGGCATTGCGCTACATCCGTGACGGTGCGGAGAGCAAGGCCCTGGACGACATGGGGATCAACGAAGCGCTGCGTAACCGCATCCAGATGCAGCTTGACACGGCAGCCACCTGGGAAGGTGGTAGGCTCGCCAGTTTCGACGTTACTAAGCTGGACCCCGCCGATGGGCGTGCCTTCATCGAGGCCGTTCATCGCGGCAGTGCTCAGATGATTCAGGGCACCTTCATCGGTGAGACTGGCAAGTGGGCACACGACGGTTGGCTGCGACTACTGTCGCAGTTCCGCACGTTTAGCATCACTGCGGTTGAGAAGCAATGGGGCCGCCAGCGTGCCAGCCGTGGCATCTACACGGCACTGGCCATGACGCTGGGCGCTATGAGCATTGCTATCCCGATCCACTTGGCGCGGGTGTATGCCATGAGCGCCGGTCGCCCTGACCGAGAAGAGTACATCAAGAAGCAGACTGAGTGGGACGTTCTGGGCCGTGCGTCCATGAACTACATCGCTACGTCTGGTCTGGCTGGTGACTTTATCGACGCCCTCTCTGCCGTAAGTGGCGTAGGGGCTCCACAAGGTGGTCGCAATAGCGGTGGCCAAGAGTTCGTGGGTAGCGTAGTGCTTCCGGCCGCTGGGCTGGTCGATGACGTTTGGAAGGGTGTGCAAAACACCCGTGACGGCACTGATCCGCACCAGCTGCTGAAGGCTATGCCCTTCTCCAACCTGCCTATGTTCAAGGTACTCATAAACCACATGGCCGACTGAGTATCAGTACCGGTATAACAGCCTGCAAGTCAGGCAAGGAACAACATGACTTATCTGACCAAAGTGCAGTACCTCCACGCTGGGGGTACTGTTACCTACCCGTTCAACTTTGTTGGCGGGTATCTCGACCCGGCCCACATCAAGGTTGACGTAGAGGTTGCAGGCAACGTTACCACCAGCACGGCCACCCTGGCCAGTGCTGGGTCGGTATCCGTGACGGCTGTAGCCGGCGCTATCGTAACCGTGCGGCGAGAAACGCCCAAGGTTACCCTCACCAAGTTTCTTGAAGACACTAACTACGACGAGAAGGCCCTAGACACAGCGGCTCGACAGGCCCTGCTGTTCTGCGGCGAAGTCTACGACCAGCTGCAAGATATTGTGGCACCATCGGGGTTTGCAGAGCTTGTTGGCGGTAACAGCTTCCAAGGCAACCAGAGCGTTGGGACGGTTACCCTTACAGACGCTGCGCAGATCGACATTGACGCAGCCTTGTCCAACAACTTCCAGGTAACGCTGGAAGGAAACCGACTGCTGAACAATCCCGACAACCGCCGGGATGGCATGGTCATTAACATCTTCATCAAGCAGGGTGTCGGTGGCGGCAAATCTCTGACCTACAGCGGTAAGTACAAGTGGCCGGGCGGCGTGCCTCCTGCACTGAGTACGGACGCTGGCGCAGTGGACTTGCTGGTTGCACAGTACAACTACGACCTCGACATTTGGGCATGCAGCCTGCTTAAGGACTTCCGCTAATGTGGTGGCTTGGTCCAGCTATTCGAGGTAGCAGCGGGCCAGCCTGCCCGCCCTTCTCTGTAGAAGTAGGCACAGCCCTACCAGACCTGTGGTACCGCCTAGCGTCAGACGCTAACTCCGGTAGTGCTGCCGGTGTAGCCGCGGTGTCCAACGTTACCCTAAACCTGACCGGTGCCGGTGCAGTCCCTGGTGGGCGCGCTGGCGCATTTGGCGGTGCAAGTAACCCAGGGCGGGTAGTGGGCAGCACTACGAACTACGTGGACGCCTGCACCATCGCTGTGCTCGTAACGCCAGAGGCGTCAGGGCACGGGACGGATGGCCTGTGTCATCTGGCCATCAAGGGTAACTACCCGGCCAGTACGCCAACCGACTTCCCGTTGGTGCTGGCATACATTCCCGCCACCCGTCGCGTAGAGTTCCGCATCAGTCCTGGCACGACGTTCTTCACGTTCACCACGCTGCAAACGCAACCGCTCACATCGGGCACAACGTACATGATCCATGCGACGTACAACGCCCAAGGGCAGTGTGCGCTGTACGTTAACGGCGAACTGGTAGCCTCGACGTTTATCACGTTCACTGTGCCGACAACCGGGTTCCCGTGGTCGTTTGGCCATCCGACCCTAAACGGTGTCGCCGCCAGCACTACGGCGTTCAATGGTCGCCTTAGCGAATTGGCCGTGTACCCGAGAGCGCTGACTCCCACAGAAGTTGCCCTGCAAGGCTACGCTGCCCGCGGGCAGTGCTACTTTGCAACGCCTGATCCGCTGCTCAATTACCGCACGCTGTTCTTGCAGTTCGATGGCAATAACAACAGCAGTGCGTTTGTGGACAGTGGGCCGCTCAACCTGCCAATAACTGCGGCACCCTTTGACGCCCAACCGGTGCAGCGGCATCACCCCAAGGTGTTCGGTGTTGGCTCTCTTCGTAAGGAGAGCAACGGGGCAGTCCTGAACATTCCAGACAACCCAGCAATGCGCTTCGGCACTGGAGACTTCACCCTCTCCATGTTCGTGCGGCCAGACTCGTTCAGTGTTCCCCGCGCCATCTTCGGCAAGGATTGGAACTTCGGCTTGTCGTGGCCAGCGTGGGGCATACAACTAACCGCATCCGGGCACGTGGGCTTTGAGATTGCCACTACCCTCACGGGCGGCATCGGGGTGTACTCGCCCACTCCGCTGACCCTAGGGAAGTGGAGCCACATCGAAGCCAGCCGCGCTGCTGGGATCATGTACTTGTTTGTAGACGGGCAGCTGGTAGGTACGGCAGCCTGTAACCACAACATCACCTACGGGGATACGTCCTCGGCAAACCGCTTGACAGTGGGCTCCGCAATCCTGCTGTCTGGTACTTCCGGCTTTCACGGTAACCTCGACCATCTAGAAGTTCTATCGGGTGCCGCACGGCACACCGCTCCCTTCATCGTACCTACAGGACCTTACTAATGTCTAGTCCCCACCCCGACCTAGCGGCTTCCGCTATCGAAGTAGCCAAAGCCTTGCCACCCATCGGTGTGGGTGGTATGGTTCTCTTCGGTATCCCAGTAGAAAGCTGGCTTATGTGGGCATCGTTGCTTTGGACGGTGTTCTTGTTAATTGACAAATTTCCCACCGTAGTGACCCGTTTCCGAGACGGTTACCGGTGGGTCAAGGAGAAACTGCGTGACAACCGCAAGTGACAAGGAACTTGGCGCGCTACACGCTACCGTAGCAAAGGTACTCACTCAGGCCATCAGCGGCGAAGAGTGCTCTGCTGCGGTGCTCTCGGTAGCCGTTACGTTCCTCAAGAACAACAACATCACCGCATCGCCTACGGACAACGCCGAGCTTGCCGAGCTTAACAAGCAACTGGCCCAGCGCCGTGCTCAGGGCAAAGAACGGCTTAAGGCCGACCTCGGGCAGGTGGACGACCTGATGCAGCGCCAATACGGCGACATGGCTAACGGGCTGCAATGAAGCCTCAAGAATCAGCCGCCCTAGCGGAAGCCCGCTGGGCGCGGCTGCGTCTTGTCCAGAACCACTACTCCGACTTCGTTCCGTTCCTTGAGGACGTAATGACGGAGTTGGGCTTCAGCACTACCGAGATTCAGAAGGACATTGGGCTGTTCATGCAGCACGGTCCACTGTATCTTATGGTGCAGGCCCAGCGCTCTCAGGCCAAGACTACTATTGCCGCTGCCTTTGCGGTATGGTGCCTTATCCACAGCCCGTCGCACCGCGTCCTGATCCTGTCAGCAGGCGGTACGCAGGCCAGCGAAATCAGTACGCTGATCGTCCGCATCATTATGACGATGGACGTTCTGGCCTGCATGCGACCTGACCGCATGGCTGGCGACCGCACCAGTACGGAAGCGTTCGACCTGCATCACAGCATCAAGGGCCTGGACAAATCGCCGTCTGTGGCTTGCGTGGGCATCGACTCTA
>JACCDR011450046.1_pt1 | contig 43851 bp, 59 predicted proteins | sample 7446431 | NCBI WGS metagenome assembly JACCDR01 (sample SAMN15323443, study PRJNA562643) | freshwater metagenome | isolation source: river surface water | place: USA:Blue River Watershed | collected 2017-08-17
CCTTGGCCAGCTTGCCCTTGGCCCCGACCATGGCGGTGCCAAGGCCGATGGGGGTGGCGGCTTCGGTGGTTTCAAACAGGCTCATGCGTCGATCACCGCTGCGAACAGATTGTCGCGGCAGATGGCCTCTATGGCGTCTGCCAGCAGATCGACGGGGCGTTGCTGGCGCGCCATGGCGGCGTTGATCAGTGCGGCGGCGGCGTTGCCGCGCAGGGTGAGGTTGATCATCAATTTGGGGCCGTCCGTCTGTGGGCCAACCAGAACGCGGGGGCCGTTCATGCGGTTTTCTCTGGCCGATCCCGATCGCCGGCGGGCGTGGCTGGCATCCTTGCGATGGCGTCATAGGCTGCGGCGATCAGGGCCATGCTGTTGGCGAGGCGGCGCAGGGTGACGGTGCGGGTGCGCCCGCAGAGGCGCTGGGGGAGCGTGCTGGGTTCGCCGCGCAGGCTGTCCAGCGCCATGATCAGCCTGGCCTGGGCTCGTTCCGCGATCAGGCAGGGGCCGATGGCATCATCGCTGGCGGCGGTGTGGCCGTGGGCGATGTGCGCGGCGCGCAGGGTGAGCGCGTCGGACCATGCTTGTGAAAAGAGAGGGTGCGGCAGGCCGGATTGTACCAGAGCGGGGACAGGGCCTGCCGCACCGGCACCGACTGACCTTCCAGTTTCGGTCGGTGCGGGAGGGGTGATGGTGGTGGGGGCATTCATGACGGAAACCCATCGTGCGCTTTGTCTGGCGTTCCCGATGGAAAGCCATCGTGCTGGACGCCATCGAGCAGGCGACCGGCGCGGGCTTTGCCGATGCGGTAAAGGTCGGGTTCGTCATCACAGTGGCCATCGACCTCCGACCAACATTCGTCCCATCGGCCATCGAACCACGAAACGCCTTTCGCTGCGCGTTCGGGGTTGAGATAGTCGCCAGCAATTTCGCCGGGCGCCCACTCCCCCCACTGTTTGAAGTGGAACGGCACTTTGGCCGCGGCGCATTGATCGCGGAGGCTGCGGGCCCAGTCGGGGTGCATCGGGCGGGCGTTGGGGCCGGATTCGCCGCCGACGATTACCCAGTCGAGGCCAGACCATTTGAAGGACTGGACCCCGGCGAGCGCATCGATGGTGAAGCGCATAGTCTTTATGCCATCAAGGCCCGCGCCGGGAACCGGCGTAACTTCGCTCTCGCCCATGCATACGCGCGTCAAATCCACCGGCCCCAGCAGCGGCTCGGCGCTGATGAAGCGGACGGCGGCGGGGGTGGCGAGGAGCGCGGGGATGCGTTCGTCGGCGCGGGTCTGATCCTCCACGCTGGTGCCCAGCCAGACGTTGGGGAGGGGCATCTTCAACGCACCATGGCGATTGCCCATCCCTGCCGGGATATCATTTATCGCCCTGCAGATTTGAGCATTGCCCATCCCGTTGCGCTCGGTCAGATACTCCCGCATCCGCTCGGGCCGCTTGGTCAGGACCATGTGGATGTGCTGCGGGGTGAGCGCCATGACGGCGAACTGGCGGTCGATGACATCGTCGGGCACCGCTTCATGAAACAGGTCGCCGTGGGCGTTCCAGAAGATGCGGCGGGGTTTGGCCCAGCCCAGCACGTCGGCCAGCACCTTGTCATTGGTGCGGATCGTGCCGTTCCAGACTGGGCCGGCCTTGGTATCGTTCGTCAGCCCTGCGCGGGTGGGGTGATGCTTCATCCGCGTGCCGGCGAGGCGCATGGCGTAGCAGTTGGTGCAGCCGGGCGAGACGACGCTGCAGCCGTTGACATAGTTGGCGGTCGCGTCCGCCCATTCGATCTTGGTGTTGTCGCTCATGACAGGATGCTTTCGACGCAGGCGAGAAGGGCCAGCACGGTGGCGGCCATGACGGCGGCAACGCAGCCCCATGAGGGCTGCTTGGGCTGGCTGTCGGCAAAGGGCGGGCGTTGGCGGTGCATCAGTCGTGGTCCCCCTTGGTGTAGGGCAGGATGTCCCGCACCAGCTCTTGCGCGAGCAGGGCGATGGCGCCGATGCCGATGGCGGCAAAGGCGATGGTGATGGCGATGTGCGCCCAGTAGGTGGCGGGATCGGTCACCGGCGATACTCCCCGATGGCGATGTCCCGCTCGCAGAACGGGCAAAAGGTGCCCTTTTGGCAGTCGGGCTGCTGGTACTGGCATTCGTGGGGCTGCAAGCCGGTCAGATTCATGACGTCAGTGACGATGGCGAAAATGCCGCGCGTTACGAGGCCGACGACGCAGCCGATGCCGATGGCGGCGGTGACGACGAGGATCCAGCTTTCTATGCTCATGCCCCTGCCCTCCGCTGGCGCTGGTTGCCGAGCAGGGCGGCGGCGCGGTGGTTGAGCATTTCCCGGGTGCGCTGTTTGCGTTCCGGTTCGGTGACGGGCGGGTGTGCGGCGGGCGTGGTGCCGCCGTTGTCGAGCCATGCCAGCACCTGCCCCTTGTCCCACAGGCTGGCGGCGCAGATGCGTGCCGTGCCAGTGGCGGGCCTGCCGCCGATGATGCGCGGGTTGACCGGCATGGGCAGCCCGGCATGGGCGGCGAGGGCGCGCAGTTTTTCTATGACGACGCGAGGGGTGTGACGGTCCAGAGCGAGGCGGTGCGCCAGATCCATGACGGTCCAGAGCGAAGCCCGCGCCAGCGGGACGGCGGGAGGAAGGGCCGGCGCTGGCGCGGGGATGCCCCGCGCAGCGCCAGCCCCGAGGGGGTCAAAGGCGACGCTGCGCGGAGCAAGCGGGAATGCGATAAGGGTGCCCAAGGGGAACGCTCCATCTGATCGGTGTGGAGCGGTTATGTGTCAGATAGTCACTTATGACGCAAGCCCAAAAGTGACAGATGGGCATCAGGCTTGCGCGGGCGCAAAAAAAGGGCGGCACGATGGCCGCCCGAATCAGGGAGAAGGATGGCGGGTGGTGCTACCCCGCCTTGCGCTGGCTGGCGAAGGGCAGCACGTCGGCCTGGCCGCGCCAGGGGCGGATGGTATCGGCCACCGCCGAGAGGGCGGGGAGAATATCCCCGTCGGTGGCGCGGACGCGATCGATCAACGCCTTTTCCGCATCGTCGAGGGCGTAGGGGTTCTGTTTGTCATTGAGCAGATCGGCCACGCTGACATCGAGCGTGCGGGCGATGCGGTCCATCCATTCGATGGTGACGTTGCGCCCGCCGGTTTCCATCCGCGTCAGATAGGTGCGGTTCATGCCGATGATGTCGGCCACCTCGTTGATGGTGAGCCCGCGCTGCAGCCGCCAGTAGCGGATGCGGTTGGGGAGGCCATCTGTCGGTTTTTGTGAGGGTTTCCGTGCCATGACGGGCAGGAATAGAATGTCTCCCATGGTCCTACACTCCATTAAGTTGTCGCTTTTGACAGTGTGTCAGCGAAGGTGGCTTGCCATATAAGTGACAAATAGACTACATCAAAAACATGACCAGCGCCGCCGCCGCCAAAATCCTTGCCTTTCGGCAGGCACAGACCCCTCCGCTGTCCCAGCTGGACTTGGCCCTGCGATATGGGGTGTCCCGCTGGGCTGTCCATGGGTGGGAGCAGCTGGGCAAGCAGCCGCGGCTGCGGATCATGCTGAAACTGCAGGAGCAGGGCATTTGCAGCTGTGAGGACTGGACGCTGCCGGCAACACGCGAGCAGCTGGCCGCGCTCGATCTGGCGGCCTGACCGGCATGGCGGGGGGTGTTCGCACGGCGGAAAAGGGCCGCCAGTTGCAGGCGCGGGCCGAGCGGGTGCGTGCGACGGTGACGCTGTCCAGCGTGATCGGGCGGGCTGTGAAGCTGCGCAAATCGGGATCCGAGCAGACCGGGCTGTGCCCGTTCCACAATGACACGCGCGACGGGGCGTTCATGGTGAACGACGGCAAGGCGCTGTACAAATGCTTTGCCTGCGGGGCGACGGGCGATGTGATCGATTTTGTCGTGGCGCACCGTGGCCTGCGCTTCATCGAGGCGCTGGAGGCGCTGGAGAGCGATGCGGGCCTGTCCGCCATGGACTTTGCCGATCCGGCCAAGCAGCGCGAGGCCGAGGAGGCGCGGGCGCGGCGCGAGGCAGAACAGGAAGCGGAGAGCGACGCGAAACGCAAGCGCGGGGCGGCGATGTGGATGGGCGCGGCGGAGCTGGCCCGGACCCCTGCGGCAGAATATTTGAGGGCGCGCGGCATAACCATCGGCCAGCTGGGCGCGTGGCCGGGCAGTCTGCGCTATGTGCCTGACGCATGGTGCCGCGAGTTGCAGGACCGGGGCGTGGCGCGCGACCAGTGCAAGATTCCGGCGATGATCGCGGGGGTGTGGCGACTGGACGGCACGATGCTGGGTTGCCACCGCACCTATCTGGACATCAGCGGCCTGTATGCCGAGCCAAAGCGACCGGTGCGCAAGGCGGCGCTGGAGGATGCCAAGCTGACGCTGGGGCCATCGCTGGGCGGGTACATTCCGCTACAGAAGGGCGAGCATAAGCAGCCGCTGGCGCGCATCCCCGCGGGAACCGACATCTATATGAGCGAGGGCATTGAAGATGGCCTGTCCGTGGCGCTGGGGCGACCGGCGGCGCGGGTGATTGCCGGTGTGTCGCTATCCAAGCTGGGGGCGGTGGAGTTGCCGCCGCAGATGGGGGCGCTGGTGATGATCGCGCAGCGCGACCCGGTGGACAGCGCCGCCGCCGCAGCCTTCGAGCGGGCGATTGCCGCGCACCAGGCGCAGGGGCGGCGGGTGCAAATCCTGTGGCCGCCCGAGGGTTTCAAGGACTGGAACGATTTTCTGACCGGCAAGAGGATGGCGACATGAGAGGATTCGGACTTTCGCGGGTGGTAGCTGCCGCCGCTCTTTCAATGGTGGGTACGCCGATCGCAATGAGCCAGCACCAACCGGCCATCGTTGCCTCGCCAGCGCCGACAACCCGCATCAGCAGGCGCCAGCATCAACGCCTGTTTGGCTGGCGCGGCACATTCACCACTAAGAACCCGCCGACCAAGCGACGGTTGAAGCGCAACCGCCTGCATGTGAGCCGCCGCGCCCGCCGCCGCCATCGTCGGGGGCGGTGATGCCGCAAATCTGCACTTATGGCTGGTCCCGCCGCCTGTTGCGCATCGTGCGCCCGCGCGGTGCCGACCTGCGCAAGCCGCGCGTGGTGCGGGCGATGGTGACGCCGCCGCCCGCCGCGAGCATGGCCAAAGCCAGCCCGCCGCGCCGCCCGCTGATCGACATCAGCAAGGCCCCGTCTGCGATGGAGCAGGCTGTGGAGGCATGGCGGCGCAATGGCCAGAAGTAAGCCGCCATCGACAGACAACCCCGTCGACCTGATCGCCGGAGCGGAGCCGCAGGACGCGCCGGACATGCGGCGCGGGGGCGATGCGCGGCGGCATGACGAGGCCGGGGTGGAGCCGGGCGGGCATGGCTATGTGATTGCCACGCTGCCCGACGAGTGCCCGGTGACGCCGCTGGGGCACAAGGGGCAGATCAATTTCTTCCTCGACTATCGCGGGCAGCTGATTCCGCTGGGCACCGATTTCCGCAAGGGCGAGGTGATGCAGCTGTTCGGCAACCGGATGGGCTGGCTGATCGACGTGTTCCCGCAATATGGCAAGCCGCAGGGGGCTGGCCCAGCGCCGTGCGTCGGTTTCGACCAGAAGCGGGTGCAGGAGGCGCTGATCATGAAATGCGCCGAACGGGGCATATTCGACCCGACGGGCCGCGTGCGCGGTCGCGGGGCGCATCGCGGGCCGGGCGGCGAATTATATCTGCATTGCGGCAATGCGGTGTTTGTGGCGGGGGAGCGCACCGCCGATGGCACGCCGCGCAAGCAAAAGGTGCGCGAGCTTTCCACCGGATTGCAGCAGGGGCTGGTGTTCCCGACCGAACCGGCGATCGACAAGCCGGACCTGACGGCGGCGCCGGTGGAGGTGGGGCAGGAATTGCTGGAGCTGTTCCGCAGCTGGAACTGGAAGAACCCCTATTATGCGCATCTGATATTTTGCTGGACGGCCACCGCCATGCTGGGCGGAGCGTTGAAGCACCGGCCATCGATCTGGATCAACGGGCCGTCCGGTGCGGGCAAGACGACGTTGCAGCAGCTGATCCGCGACATGATGGGGCAATGGGCGATTGCCACCGAGGATGCGACCGAGGCGGGGCTGCGCCAGTTGCTGAACCAGGACACGCTGGCCGTGCTGTTCGACGAGATCGAGCCCGACGAGGGCAATGCCCATGTGCATATGAAAATCATCAAGCTGGCGCGACTGGCCTATTCAGGCGGGGAGGCGCTGCGCGGATCGCAGGACCATAAATCGCAATCCTTTCAGGCGCGCAGCTGTTTCCTGTTTTCATCCATCCACCACCACCAGCTGCCGGCGCAGGACCGCAACCGCATGGCCATCGTCCACCTGTCCAAATTCCCGCCGCGCACGCCGATGAAGCCTTTTCCCAAGATGGTGAAGCTGTGGGGCAACCAGATACGGCGGCGGTTGGCGGAGCAGTGGCACCGCTTCCCCGAGACGCTGGACGCCTATGCCATGGCGATGATGGCCGAGGGCATGAGCGGGCGCGAGCAGGACACCTATGCCACGCTGCTGGCGTGTGGCGACCTGTTGCTGGCCGATGCCGCGCCGAGCTGGGCCGATGCCGAGGCGCAAGGGCAGCCGTGCCGCACCGCCGAGCATGTGCGCCATCTGGCGGGCATATTGGACCAGAGCAGGGGCGAGACGGAGGACACGACGGAACGGTGCCTGCGCTACCTGACCAGCCACCGCCTGCCCGCCAAGAGCGGCGAGGACCAGCTGACGCTGGGCCGGTGGATCACGCGGGCGATGATCGCGGTGTTCAACAGCGGGGCCAAGGGCGACCATGCGGCGCAGAAGCTGCGCACCTATGGCGTCAAGCTGGTGCATCATGAGGCGGGCAAGGAAAGCGCGGGGGTCGACGCCTATCTGGCGGGCACGCCGGTGCATGTTGCCATTGCCGGTGCCACCCACAAGGCGATGCTGGACATATTCAGCGGCAGCATGTGGCAGGGGGGCGTGTGGACGCAATCGCTGGCGCTGACCGAGGGGGCGGTGCCCGCGCGCAAGGCGCGGTTCGACGGGCAGCCGCACCGGTGCATCCTGATTCCGCTGGAGCAGATGATCGACGTGCAGGCGGCGCGGGAGGAAGCGGCGGACGTGGCGGCGGCGAGGCTGGCGGGGTGATTGCCCTGCCCCGCCGTCGCAGTGTCAGCGCCGGTTGAGCATATCCACCAGCGCGGTGAAGCGCATGATGCGGTCCATGGCATCGACTGGCGGCGGATGGCGACCAGCGGCCAGCGCCGCAACCTCTGCCGTGCAGGTGGCGAGAAGCTGCATCGCATCGATGACGCGGGCGTGATCGATGGCGGCAGCCGGATCGACGCCGGGCATGGCGATGATGTGCGCGCTCATTGACCGGTTTCCATCGACGGCAGCACGCGCGACCAGCCCCATATCAGCCCCTGACCCCGCCGCATCCGCCGCCGGTCAAAACCGAGCAAGCGCAGCGCATCGCCGAGGCGCTGGCGCAGGTGCTGATCGGGGCGGGCGAGGCCGAGGCCGTGCGCCAGTTCATCGGCGGTAAACCGGTCCCTGCCCTGCACCCATGCGGCGATACGCGCGGGCAAATCATCCGCGGCATCGGCCATATCGGGCGATGGCAAGCCGAGCCGGTCCCACAGGGCACTGGCAGCGGCGGTGCCGCGCAGGCGGCGCATGAGCGACACGGCAGACAGGGCCAACGAGAAGCGAGTAGGATCGGCATCGTCGAGCGTAACGGCGGGGCCGCTGGTGAAGGTGCCGGTGCGGCGCAGCTCCGGCAGGACGGTGCCGGTGACCCAGCGGCGAAAGGCGCGGGCTTCATCTCGCCGCGAGCGAAAGATGGCGTTGTAGAGACCGGATTCGGAAATGATGAGCATCTGCTGATCGCCGCCAAGGGTATGCAGATTGTGCATACCCTTTTCGTCATCGTCGAGATTGCGGGTCATATCGGTGGCGAGGCTGTAGCCAAGCACCGATGCAATGTCGGTAGCGACAAACCAAGGTTCGCCGTCCAGCGTGACGACGCGGACGGCAGATTGCTCAAAGTCAAATGTAATCAGTTCCATGGCTCTAACCCTCTCGGGGCCGGCACCAACTTGCTTTTGGTGGCCGGACGTGGACAGGTTTGCAAGACCGCTAGAGCAACGGCAGGGCTTTCGCCCTCCCACCCACGCCCGACCATAAAAAACGCGCTCCGGCGATGCCGTGCGCGTCGAGCGCGCTCTAAGTCGGGCTTGCATTCCCGGCGGCGCGACTTGCCCCGCGTCGGGAGTGGTGGCAGACCGTGGCGCGATTTGCAAGGGAGGCTCGAATGCTGGTGATGGCCTTGATGCTGCAGGCCGCTTGGCAACCCGATCCGCAACATGTGGTCGATGCCGCGCTGGCCAAGATCGCGTGGCAGGAATGCATCGACGCGGCGGCAACGCGCAGCGCACGAGGCCGAGATAGCGCCAGCGACATCGCCGAGGGCGCAATATTCAGTTGCGACGAGGCGGGCGACCGTGCCGAAGAACTGACATACATCGGGCTGGAGCCATCGCCGCAAATCAGCATCGACCATGCCCGGCAGATGGCGCGCGATTTCCGCCAGCGCGACGAGCAGGAAATGCGGCGGCGGGCCATCGCCAAGGTGCTCGAAATCCGAGCCGAACGATAGGCGCTCATAGCAGCAAATCGCCCTGAAACATCGGCAGGCCGGTGACGTCGGCGCTGTGGCGCCCGCTGCGGCCGCGCATGGGGGCGGCGGCGCGCAGGGCGAGCAGCTGCGCCTGGCGCGACAGGGTGGCGGGATCCACCAGCGGGCCATCGATGGCGGCGGCCTGTGCCCGGTGATCGTCCAGGGCAGGGATGGCGGGTTGTGCCGGCGTCATGGCTTGGCCTTTCGCTGGAACGCCTCCCGCTCGATCGCGCGGGCGACCTTGCGGGGGATGAAGTAGGATTCCGCGCCGGTGGTGACGTGGATGCGGGCGGCGTAGGGCTGGGCCGTGAGGGCGCGGCGGATGCTGGCAAGGGCGCTCATGATTGCACCTCGACATCATAGCCCGCTGCGCTTGCCCGTTCGCGGACATAGTCGACCTCTGCGGGCAGCAGTTCAGGGACAGTCGCCAAGCCTTCGCGGATGCGGCCCATATCGTAGAAGTCGCCAATGCGAAGCATCTTCGCATCGTCGTACATGATGGGGAACGCAACGAAGGTGCGTTGATAATCGGGCGTCACCTGTTCCGGCTTGTGGCGTATCCATAGCGCGCTCATGCCCGTGCCTCCCGCTGGGCCAGCTGGCGCGCGTGGCGGGCCATGCCCGCCAGATCGCGGCGGATGGTGGCGACGCGGCGGCGCTGGGCATCGGTGGCGGCGTGGGCGGCGTCCAGCGTGGCGCTGGCTTCCCTGACCCGCTTGGCGGCGTTCACATCCCGCGCGGCGGAGCGATAGGCGATGCACGCGGCGCGCGCGGCGGCGGTGGCGGCATGCTCCACCGCCTCCAAGTGGTTGAGGCGGTCAATCGCCTCGTTCAAAATCGGGTCCATAGGGTCGGCCTCCTTTGCCGGTGTTGGGGTGGTAGCGTGCCGGTGGCCGCACCGTGGCCCCGTGGCGCATGGCCACGGGGATGGGGTGCGGTCAAAGCAGGCGCAGGGCAACGGCAGGCTGTGCTGCGGGCGGCATCGCCGCCGATCGTGCCGGATTGGCAGGCGCGCCCCATGTGCCGGAATCATAATTAGGCAGGGCGCGGATGGCGCAATTGCGGATGTCAAAGATGATGCGATGCGCGGCGCTGGCTTCATAGTCGCGCGTTTCGCAGGCCTGATAATCGAAATTATCGCAGGCTTTGATCACCTGCAGCGCAGCCTGGCGCCAGCAATCGAAGCGGTGGCCGGTGTGTTCGCGGAACCGGTATTCATGAGGCTCGCTGTTGTCGCCATAGCGGGCGGTGAGGCTGGCATAATTGGCATCGATCAACATTTGCCCGATCCAGTCGGCAAAGCTGCGGCGGGTGTGTGCCTCGCAGATTTCCTGACTGCACGGCATCCAGCCCTTGCCCTCGATATAGACGGACGATGGTTGGCGACTGTGGCGCATCATGAAGGTAAGGATGTAATCGATCAGGTCATCTTCAACGAGATATGCAGACATTGTTTCGGCCTCCTTTGCCGGTTGCTGTGATGGGGCCGGATGGCCGCACCGTGGCCCCGTGGCGCATGGCCACGGGGATGGGCTGCGGTCAGGCGGGCAGGATGTAATCGGCGGCGGATTGTGCGGCGGCGGCGGCCTTGAAAACGGCCTTTTTGTCGGTGCGCAGCACCTGCAACCAGTTGTCGATATAGGCGGCGTGATTGTCGAAATGATCGCCAGCGATGCCGAGACGGGCACAGATGAACGCCGCGCCCATTTCCGCGACCAATTCCTCCCGCGCATAGACCGGCGAACCGAATCCGCCGGACATTTCCCGCGCAAGGCGATGCTTTGCGCCGGTCCAGTGGACCAGCTCGTGCGCCAGCGTCGCCAGATAACCGCCGGTCGACATGAAGGCCGCGAAGAGCGGCAGCTGGATGTGATCCTGTGCCGGGCTGTAGAAGGCTTGGCCGCCCTGTTCGATGATGGTGGCACCGGTGGCTCGCAATGCCGCCTCTGCCCGTTCATCGCGCGCCTTGGCGGGCAGATCGTCGATTGCGGGGGCGGGGAAGCGTTCCGCCAGCCCGTCGCATTGCTCCACGTTGAAAACGGTGTAACCGCGCAGCATGGGGATGCTGCGGGCTTCCTCACCCTCACCCGCCTCGACTTCCAGCTTTTTGAAGAAAACGATGGGGGTGCCGCGCTGGCCCTTGCGGACATTGCCGCCCAGCTCTTGCGCCTGTTTGAAGGTGAGCCAAGTCGGATGCGTGAAGCCTTCCGCCTGTGCGGCGAGCGACAGCATGATGAAATTGATGCCCCGATAGGCTTGGCCGGTGGAGCGCAGCGGTTCGCCAGCGGCGAGCCAATCGCGCTGCCATGGGCGCGTGCCAGCCTCCAAGGCGGCAATCATGCGGTCGGTGACTTCCTGATAGAGATCGCGGTGGGGTTTCATTGGTTCGGCCTCCTTTGCCGGTGGGTGCCGCCGTGGGGCGGTGTGTTGAAGTGTCTAATGGTCACTTATAGAACCTGTCAATAGGCAACCAGAAAATAAATTATCAGCCGCGACAAGCGGCTGATTCCTTTTGCTTTTCAGCGCCCGCGCCCGCTCGGTTTCCGCCTGTCCCTCACCCGTACCCGTGGCGCACGGTCAAGGGGTGGCGGGCTTGATGGCAGGTTGATCGGGTCGGGGGAGTGTTCCGGCGCTGCTGGATTGTTCCGGCTTGGCGGAACGTGTAATGCGTTGATTTTCCGCCATTATCGGGCGCGCTGGGCCTGTTCCGTCTGTTCCGGCCTGTGCTGTCCATCCGTGCGCGATGTGCGCATGCGCAGCACGCGCGCGCGAAGCATCGGACGGTGGAACAGGCGGAACATTGCCTAACCTATCTATAGTGCATTGATATGGCAGGGCTTTTTCTGTTCCGTCGGGCGTTCCGTTGTGGATCGGAGCGGAACAGCTTGCAAGGTCGGGTGACTATGTGGCACCTCTCCGCGCCGTGCCGCTCGCTCTGCGCCTCTCCGCCGAATTTAATATGGGGTCGATATTGGCCGCCGGTGCCGCGCGCGCCGCTGAACGGATGTTGGGCGGGCGGGAGGGCGCGGCTGGGGAAGTTTTCGGGCGTGGATCGGGGCGGATCGGCGTCGGCCTGGTGCAGCTGGGCCAGCTCGGCCGCGGCGGGGAGAATGGCGGATTTCTGCGGTTTTTGGTGCCGGTGCGATCGGACGTCGCATGCTCGAGCGTCGCATGGTGCAGCAAGGGCACGGTTTTCTGCGGGTTTGAGGCGCGCCGTCGTCTAATGGTCAATCAGGCGCGGGGCGGATCGCCGGCGGGCGCGAGGGCGACCCCCCCGGCCCCCCTTTCCGATCTGCGCGCGACCCCTATCCCCCTGCCGTTCACGGCACCCAGCGTTGGGGAAAAGCGCCGGTCCTCGGCCACCCCCATCCTGATGGCGGATGCCGACGCTGGCCGGGGGCGGCCAAAAATTGCGACGGCGAATCGGGTCCGGGTGCGGGGCGCGAGGCCGCGCAAAGGGTCAGCGGCGCGACTGGGGCGCGGCTGGCGACGGGTGCGGGCTAGCGCAGGGTTTCAGGGTAAAATCTCCGCCCGGTCCGGTGTGGATTCGATCAGGCTGGCGCAGGGGGCGGGCGATGTCAAGCGCGGCTGATGGCCTGATGGGCGCTGTGACCGATCGCGCCGGGCCGGTGCGGGCGCCCGAGACGATGTTTCCGCCGGTCGAGCAGCTGGACATGCTGCAAACCGGCTCGCACCCCCTAACCGGTTTGGAGCAGATGCGGGAATTGCGCCGTCGCCATGAGCGTGGTCGCCCGCCGGGATCGCGCAACAAGCGCAACCAGAAACTGGCTGACTACATGGTGGCCAAATACGGCGACCCACTGGCGGTAATGGGGGAAATTTACTCCATGCCGCTCGATGCGCTGATGACCATGATGATCGCGCTGCAGGGGTGCGACGACAAGCACAAGCCGCTGCGGGCGGTGGATGCCATCCGGTTGAAGCTGGAAGCGGCGGAAAAGGCCGCGCCCTATGTCCACGGCAAACAGCCGATTTCGGTGGAAGTCAGCCGCCGCAAGGACGGCATCCTGGTGTTCGAGGGCATGGTCGACGGCGGCGAAGCGACGTCGGAGGATATGGCGGCGCTGATCGAGGAATTCGGCATGGCGGCGCTGGAGGAAGGCGACGGCAAGCTGCGCCTGTTGAAGCGCGAGGAGCTGATCGACGCCGATTTCGAGGATGTCGAGTCTGACGACGGTGCAAGCGCATGAGCGCGATGCTGCATGACTTCGACGGTAGCGAGGGCGTTGCCCGGGTGCAGTCGTTCAAGCCGGTCGGTCCGGTGGCGGCGCGATTCCGCGACGACAAGACGTTCATCACGTCGATCATGGGGCCGTATGGTTCGGCAAAAACGACGACGTGTTTCCAGAAAATCATCAATGCGGCGATGTGGCAGCGGCCTGACCGCGACGGGGTGCGGCACAGCCGCGGCATGGTGGTGCGCGCCACCTATGGCCAGTTGCAGACCAACGTGATGGAGGACTGGTTCGCCTGGTTCCCCAAGACGGCGGACAACTGGAACGGCGACAAGATGGAGCATGACCTGTGGCTGGAGGTGCCGAATTTCGGCACGCTCCACATTCAGGTGCTGTTCCGCGCGTGCGAGGACGAAAAGCGGGCCGAGGCGCTGTTCAAGGGCGTCAACCTGACGTGGGTGTGGCTGAACGAGGTCGATACGCTGTTGCCATCGGTGCTGCGCTTTGCCCTGCCCCGCGTCGGCCGATTCCCCGGCACGCGCGAGGGTGGTTGTGCATGGTCCGGCGTGTTTGCCGACATGAACGCGCCCGATGTCGATAACTGGACCTATGACCTGCTGGTCAACCGCAACATGGGCATCGCCGAGGAGACGTTGCAGGTGTTCCGCGACGCCTATGGCCCGCTGTTCGGCATCGGATTCCACCGGCAGCCGGGCGGGCTGGAGCCGGGGGCGGAGAACAAGGCCAATCTGCCGCCGGGCTATTACGAGCGGTTGATGATGACGCTGTCCGCCAACGACAAACGGCGGTTTGTGGACAATGAATTCGGCGCGGTGCGGTCCGGCCAGCCCGTCTATCCCGAGTTCAACGACCGGTTCCATGTGGCGACGGATGCGCTGGCGGCGCTGCCCGGCAAGGGCGCGATACTGGCGCTCGACGGGGGCACGACGCCGGCGGCGGTGCTGTTGCAGCGCGACGATGCCGGGCAAATCCGCGTGCTGGACGAAATTGTCGTGTTTTCCAACGATGCGCAGACGGCGCTCGAGCGGATGGGGCCGAAAGGCTTTGCCCGCATCGTCAAGCGGCACATGGACGATCAGTGGCCGAAGCTGCGGATCGACGACATCGTGGGCGACCCCGCGATGTTCTATGGCGAGCATGACGACGATCTGGCGTGGGCGAGCGATTTTGCCGCCGAGTTCGGGCGCAAGGTGCGACCGGCGCCGGTGAAGGGCAACCGCATCACCCCGCGACTGGAGGCGGTGCGCAGCGGGCTGGTGCAGAATATCGGCCCCAATCCCGGATTCCTGCTGTCCCCGCGCTGCAAGAAGCTGCGGCAGGGGTTCAACGCGGGCTATGTCTATACCCGGATCAAGCTGTCCACCGCCGGTGGGCGGTGGAAGGACGAGCCGGAAAAGAACGACTTTTCCCACGTCCATGATGCCCTGCAGTACGGCTGTTGCTGGCTGACCAAGAAGGGGCAGGCGAGCGAGGACAGCGACGAGGAGCGCGCGGCGCGGCGGGCGGCGCGGGCCAAGGGGCGCGGGCGCGTCCAGCTGGGCGACTATCAGCAGCAACGGAGGGTGGCATGAGCTTTGTCGGCAAGATCGCCAAGGCGGCGGTCGGCGTGGTGGGCGGGCTGTTGCTCGGTTCCAAGAAAAAGACGGCGGCGGCCCCGCAGCAGGGCAGCGCGCTGCCGACGCGCAATGCGGCGGCGGAGCTGGCGCGCGGGCGCGATGCGCTGGCGCGACGGCGGGGCACCGCCGCCAACATGATCCTGGGCGCGCGTGGTGCCGAGGCGAGCGGTGTGGGCGCGAAAACGCAGCTTGGCACCTGACAGCGAAAGGACGGACAATGGCGAACAAGAGCAAGGCGGCGGATGCCGCAAAGACCGAGACGGTGACCGGTGATGCGGCAAATGCCGATGCGGTGACAGCCGATGCGGCGATGACTGGCGAGGTGCTGGGCGATGCCGGCAACGATCCGGCGCAGGCCGTGGGCGGCGAGCCGCCGGCGGAGTATGCGATGACGGTGCAGGATCCGCTGCCCGGCGTCGAGAATGCGGGCGCAAACCCCGAATTGATCGACCCGGATCGGTTTCAGGCGTTCGTGCGTGGCGTAGTCAACGAGGTTGTGCAGGAGGCGCTGGCCGACTTCCTGCTGAAACTGCCCGAGCTGGTCGGAAAGATCATCGCCACCCATGCGGTGACAGCGCCGCTTGTGATCCATCCTGCAGCAGAGAGCGGACCCAATTTTGATGAAGTGATGGCTGCCAAGGCCGAGCACGAAGCAGCGCAAAAGCGTGAGCAGCAGCGACAACGGCGGATTGCGCGCGAGGCAGCGGAGCGGGCGGAACAGGCGCAGCGGGTGTTCGAGAGCATGCCCGATGCGCCGGTGGTGACGCTGGACCAGTTGTGCCGCGACCATGCGGTCGGCCTGTTCCTGTCCGATGGGCAGCGCATCCACCCCGACATCCGGTTCGAGGCACCGGGCACGGACTTTGCCAGCGATGGCGGGCCGATGCGGGCGACCTATGCCAAGGACATCATCCTGCCCGGCGACAGTGCCGATTTCCGGCTGACCGATGTGGTGGCGGTGACCCGATTGGGCATCGCGGTGGCGTCACTGGGGCAGGACCTGCCGTTCGGCAACGGGCGCGAGGGCAAGTTGCCCGGCGGCAGCCTGATTTTCCGCACGGCGGAGCCGGTTGCCGCGCCGGAACCGGCGGACGCCGACTAGGCACAGCATAGCTGAAAAGGGGCAGGACCATGTTCGACGTTGCGATGATTTTGGCGAGGCAAAGCGAGCTGGAAAGCGCGCGATCCAGCTTTGCCGCGACGTGGCAAGAGGTTGCGGACTATGTCCTGCCCCGACAGGCGCACTTCCGGGGGGCGAACAGCACGCAAGGGGTGGAGCGGACCCGCCGCATCATCGACAGCCATGCGATGCTGGCGCTGGACAAGGGTGTGGCGGCGTTCGAGGGGCTGGTGATGCCACGGGGCACGCGCTGGCAGTTGCTGCGCCCCGCCGACGAGGCGCTGGGCCGCATCCAGCGGGTGGCGGCGTGGTACGAGACGATCACGCAACGGCTTTTCCGCCGCCGCAACGACCCCGAATCGGGGTTTGTCGGCCAGGCGCATGAAAGCGTGGCCAGCCTGCTGGCGATGGGCAACCAGAGCATGTGGGTTGACCTGCGCTACAACCAGTTCGGCCAGCCCGAGGGGCTGCGATACCAGAGCGAGCATCTGGACGCGGTGACGATCGAGGAGAATTTCCAGGGTATCGTGGACCGGAGCAACCGCAAGATGCGGCTGTCTGCGCGCGAGGCGCTGCGCAAGTTCGGGCGGGCGGCGCTGGTGCGTGCGCCCAAGGTGCTGGACGCGGCGACGGACCCGAACAAGGAAACGCGCGAGTTCGAGTTCCTGCACGTCATCATGCCCAACATGCGGATCGAGGAAGGGCGGATGGACTGGCGGGGCAAGCCGTTCACCGGCCTGTATATCAGTTGCGAGGACAAGGAAATCATCGACACCGGCGGTTTCCGGTCGAGCCCGCGCACCTACAGCCGGTTGGATAAGGCGAGCAACGAAGTCTATGGCCGGGGGCGGGCGATGGATGTGCTGCCCGAAATCCGCGAGAGCCAGCAGGTGCGGGCGGCCATCGTCGCCGCGACGGAAATGAACGCGATGCCGCCACTGGCCGCGCATGACGACATGCTGGACCAGACCATCCACTACAGCGCCAATGGCATCACCTATGGCGCGGTGGACGATCGTGGCAATATGCTGATCCGCAAGCTGCTGGAGGAAGTGGACCTGTCCGCCATGTATGCGGGGCTGGAGGCGCTGCACGGGACAATCGACGAGGCATTTTATGTCGACATGTTCATGGTGCGGCAGGAGGTGAAAACCCACGTCACCGCCACCGAAATCATGGAGCGCAATGCGGAAAAGGGGCTGTTGCTGGCGCCGCTGGGGCGGCAGGAAACCGAGTGGTTTTCCCCCATGCTGGACCGCGAGCTGGACCTGATGGCCGAGCTGGGCGACTTTGACGATATGCCGCCGGAAGTGGCCGAGGCGGGCGGGGCGGTGCAGATTGTCTATGACAATGACCTGAACCGGCTGATGGCGAGCAACCAGGCCGCCGGCTATTACCGCACCGCCGAGCAGGTGGGCGCGCTGGCGGCAATCTACCCCGATGCCGGGCCGGAATTTGCCCGCATGTACCCGCTGGCCAAGGTGATTCCGGCGATTGCCGACATCAATGCGGTGCCAGCGACGTGGCGGGCGACCGACGAGGAATTGGCGGATGCCGAGGCGCGCGATGCCGAGCAGCAGCAGCTGGCGCAGCTGGCCGAATTGCTGCCCGCCGTGGGCGGGGCGGCGCGCGATTTGAGCGTGGCGGAAGCCAACGCCAATGGCTGATGGCACGCCGATCACGCGGCTATCGCCTGCGCGCCAGCAGATCGAGAATGCGCGGGTGCAGCGGCAGGGGCTGATTGCCCGTATCAAGGCCAAGCAACAGAATTACCGGCTGGCCCGCCGCCTGTTCGCGCATGACGACGGGACGCTGACCCGCGACGGCCATGCATTTTTTGCGCTGGTGGCCGACATGGCGGGGATGGGGCGGCTGACCCCGCGCGAGAGCGACCGCGAGGAAATATGGGCGGCGGCGCAACGGGCGCTGGCGCTGAAAATCATGAACCTGATCCATGTGGACGAGGTGCAGATGTTGCGCCTGTCCCAAATAGCCGAAGGAGCCGAAGATGACTGATTCCGTTGCTGCGGCGGCAATTGCCGCTGCCCCTGCGCCTGCCGATGGTGGCACTGCCAATGGCGGCGATGCTGCTGCGGCCGCCGCCGCTGCTGCCGGTACCGCCGCTGCTCCACCGGCGTGGCTGCAAGCGATGCCGACCGAATTGCAGGCGGACCCGACGCTGATCCGCTACGACAGCCCGGAGGCGCTGGCGCGCGCGCATCTGGAGGCGCACCGGCTGGCCAAGGCCAAGGCGGGCGTGGCCCATGACGCGGTGTTCGAGGGGTGGGATGCGTTCAGCGCATCGCGGCCGCCGGAAGCATCCGCCTACCAGATCGATGTGCCAGATGGGCAACCGACCGACTTTGCCGATGCGTTCCGCGCCAAGGCCCATGAAATCGGCCTGCACCCCAAGCAGGCGGCGGAAATCGCGGCGTTCAACAATGCGTTTGTCGAGCAGCAGCAGGCCAAGTTCAAGGCCGATGGCGAGGCGGATGTGCAGGCGTGGCGGGCCGAGCTGGTGCAGCAGGGGAAGAACCCCGACGAGGTGCTGGGATCGATCAGCGGCCTGTTCGAGAAGTTCGGCATTGCGCCGGAATTGGTGGGTGCGTCCGCAACCGACATCGAGGCGAAGCTGGGGAGCAAGGCGACGTTGAGCCTGTTTGCGCAGATGGCGGCGGCGTTCGGAGAGCAGAAGCGGATCGACCCCGATAATCCCGGCGTGCTGGACTTTGGCGCGATGGCACCGGACCAGGCGCGGCGCGTGCTCGACACCAAGATGCAAAACCCCGAATGGGTGAAGCAAGCCAACACGATCGGCACCAACGAGAACCGCGAATATGAGGCGATGAAACGGTCGATCGCGGCGAGCGGCAAAAAGTGACTTGACAGGCACCTTTAGCTGACGGATTTAGAAGCCCTCGCGGGACCGGCTTGACCCTTTGAACGGCGGTCCGGTCCCGCAACCCCCTCCGGCCATCCCGTGGCGCAAGGCACGGCCCCGGATGCACCCGCGAAAGCAGCGGCGCACAAGCGGAGCGACATGCCGCCAGACGGCCCAGCGCAAGCTGCCATCCCGTCGAAACAACCTGACCAGCTGTTTTGACCAAGGAGGGCCCCAATGGCCGAGAATTTTGCAGAAGTCACCCGGACCGTCGATTACCAGCTCAACGTCGAAATGGCGCTGGCGGAAAATCGCGGCCTGTTCCGCCCGCTGGCGATGCAGGGCAATCATGCCGGCAGCAAAAAGACCGAGATCACCGACCGGTTCAGCCGCCTGAAAATGACCGACATCGAGGAGCGGAACAGCAAAACCAGCCACACCGACCCGGATGTGGAGCGGCGCTGGATCGTCAAGCCGAAGCGCGCCAGCCTGGCCGTGCTGCTCGATCCCGATGATGCCGCCGCCACCAGCGTCGGGCTGAAAAGCCCGCTGGTAATGGCCGTAGCCGATGCCAAGCGCGCCAAGGATGACGATGCGTGGCTGGAGGGCTTTTTCGGCCCCGCGATCACCGGTGAGGAAGGCACGACTTCCGTGCCGTTCAAATCGGCCAACATCATCGCTGCCGACTATGGCGAGACATCGACCAACTATGTCGGCTTGACCGATAAGAAGATCCAGCAGCTGCAGTTCCTGCGCCGCCGCCGGTTTGCCAAGGTGAAGCCGGGCGACCGGCTGCACGTTGCCATCACCGCCTATGAAATCAAGGATCTGTTCAACATCGACCGGTTCGTCAACGGGGACTATCGCAGCCCCGAGCTGAAGCCGCTGGAGAATGGTGAGCCGACCAATTACATGGGCATCCAGTGGGTTCCAGCGGAGTTCGATGACGCCGCCAACTATCCCAAGGGTGCGCTGGTCGCGGTCAACGGCAGCGGCCACCGCCGCCTGCCGTGCTGGCTGCCCAGCGGCATGCACTTCGGCACCTGGCTGGAGTTCAAGGGCTATGACGACACCCGCCCCGACATGAACCACAGCGAGCAGATCGCCGGGTACACCACGGTCAAGGCCACCCGTCTGCATGAGGACAAGTGCTTCATCATCGAGTGCGCCGGCAGCTGATGCCGGGTCGCGCGGCGGGGTGAGCGACACCACCCCGCCGCTTTCCAGTTGCAATTGAGCCCATTGCGCAGGGCGCGGGCGAGGACAAGGACAGGGACATGGCACAGGGTTATAGCCGGGAATATAAGGCTTCGGTTGTCGATGGCGGCAAGGTGGAGGGCAGCAAGGTCAATGCCGAGCTGCGCACCATCAGCGTCACGCTGCCGCTGGACGACACCACCAACTTCAAGGGCGCGTCGGGCGATACCGACCTGATTGCCCGCCTGCCACCGGGCGCGGCTGTCCGCCGCATCGATGTGGTGGCGAGCGTATCGCTGACCACCAGCCAGCTGGCGTTCGGCTATTCGGGCGCGGCGACCGCTTATGGTGCGGCCAAGGCCTATGGCACCACCGCCAATGCGCTGATCAGCTGGGTGTCCAGCACGGCGCGCGCGGCGGCGGCCAATGCGGCAGCCACGGACGTTCTTATGACGGTCAGCAGCGCCGACCTGCCCACCACGGCAGGCGCGACGGTGACGATCGACATCATCTATTCGGCGCGCGGTTAAGGGGTTTTCGGCCCCCTGACATCGCGCACCGTGGCCCGGCGGCAGGCTCCGTCGGTTCGGTGTGGAAACTAGCCCATGTGGCCCACCCGCCGGGCAACCAGTCAGCCCGTCGTCGCTCTCCGCCGAGACGCGGCGGCGGGCTGCACCAGTGAAAGGGAGCGGGCATGGCCGAGGTGACGCAGACGCAGATTGCCAACAAGGCGTTCATCCTGCTGGGCAGCGCCAACCGCATCGCCAGTTTTTCCGATTCCTCCCCGCTTGCCGCGCAGGTGGCCGATTTGTGGGACGTTAATGTTCGTGACATTTTAGCCGAGCATCCGTGGAAGTTTGCGCTGGCGCGGGCCGAGGTGCAGCGCGATGCCGACTGGACGCCAGCGACTGCCGAGGCGCTGTACCGATACACCCTGCCCTCCGATTGCCTGCGCTGGTTACCGCCGGACGCGGGCGATGCCGATTTTTTCGAGGCGCAGGAGGAAGGCGGCAAGCTGATCAGCGACAGCGAGGGGCCGGTGGTGATCCGCTACATCGCGGACGTGCGGGACATATCCCGCTGGCACGCCAATTTTGTCAACGCGCTGGCCTATCGGCTCGCTTATGAATTGTCCGAGTCGGTTTCTGCCAGCCAATCGCAGCGCGACAGGATGCAGGTTGGTGAAGAAAAAGAGATAAAAAAGGCGAAACGAAATAACGCGCTGGCGAGCGGGCGGCGCGACAGGGGCAGCCTGTTTGACCGTTCCAGATGGCTGCGCAGCCGCAATCGTGGCGAGGATTGGCAGGACCACTACCGCTTTGGTGGCGCATGAGCCAGGTCACCCCGATCCAGACCAGTTTCAACGGCGGGGAATTGTCCCCCCGGATGCACGGGCGCATCGACCAGGCCATCTATGGCATCGGCGTCAAGCGGATGCAGGGGTGGCTGCCGACGTTGCAGGGACCGGCGGAGGCCGCGCCGGGGACCATCCATGTGGCCGGTGCGGCGACGGCGGATTTCCGGTTGATCCCGTTCGGCTTTACCGTGACGCAGCATTATGTGGTGGAAGCGAGCGACGAGGCGCTGCGGTTCTACACCAATGAGGCGCGGATCGAGACAAGCCCCGGCGTGCCATACGAGATTGTTGCGCCATGGACGGCGGCGCAGCTGGCCGAGCTGAACTGGTGCCAGTCGGGCGATGTGCTGTATCTGTACCATCCCGATGTGCAGACACGGAAACTGTCCCGCACCAGCGCCACGACATTCGCGCTGGAGGCGGTGGAGTTTGCCGGTGGGCCGTTCGATGCGCGCAACCAGGACGAGACGCTGACGCTATCCGCCAGCGGGGTGGTGGGCGATGTGACGGTGACGGCGAGCGCCGCGCTGTTCGCCGCCAGCGACGTGGGCGGGTTGCTGCGGCTTGAGGCGGCGGACCTTGGGCTGATTCCAGCATGGGAGCCGGGATTGGCGGTGACCGCGGGCGAGCTGCGCCAGTCGCCATCGCTGGGCATCGTCTATCAGGCGCTGACCGGCGGGCGGACCGGCACGGTGGAGCCGACGCACCCGGAAGGGGCGGAGTGGGACGGCGCAGCGAGCGGCACGGACATCAACAGCAATGCCGCCGGCGGGATTCAGTGGCTGTATCTCCACGATCGATATGGGTTGTTGCGCATCACCGCCTATACCAGCGCGACCGAGGTGGATTGCGAGGTGGTGCGCCGCCTGCCCTTCACCCTGTCCAGCGCGCCCGCAATCGTGCCCGGCGCGGGCGGCAGCGGTGGCGGCTATAATCCGTGGGAGCCGACACCCTACGACCCCGAAACTTATGAATATACGCCGCCGGGCGATGCGACCTTTACCCCCGGCACATGGCGCTGGCAGTTCGGCAGTTTCAGCAACCGGCGGGGCTGGCCCGCGTGCGGGGCGATCTGGAACGAGCGGCATTGCCTAGGCAAAGACAATGTCGTGCATGGCAGCGTTGTCGGGGACTTCGAAAATTTGGCGCCGCTGAACGAGCTGGGCGACATCAGCATCGACATGGCGTTCCAGTCGATACTGGCGATGCCGGATGCGGTGCGCTGGATCGTGGGCGACGAACGGCTGCTGGTCGGCACGGCGACCGCCGAATATGCGCTGGGCGCGGCGAGCGCCGCCAATGCGCCGGGGCCGGGCAATATCGCGGTGGCGAGCCAGAGCCGCCAAGGCGCGGCGACGGGCATGCCGGTGGCGCTGGACGGACGGGTGCTGTTCGTCCAGTGCGCGCGGCGCCGCATGGTGGAATATGGCTATGCGCTGGAGCGCGACCGGTTCGACACGCCGGACCTGTCCCGCTTTGCCGAGCATATCGGCCAGCCCGGGTTCGTCCACATCGCCTATGCCGGGGAGCCCGGCCATCTGTTGTGGGCGGTGCGCGATGACGGGGTGCTGACCGCCGCCATCTATGAGCCGCGCGAACAGGCGCTGGGGTGGGCAACGCGGGTGCTGGGTGGCGGGATGCTGGCGACCAGCGTGTGCGCGATCCGCGACAGCAACGGCGAGTTCGACCAGCTGTGGGTGGGTGCGACGACGGCGGACGGCAGCGAGGGGCATGTGCTGCGGATGGCGCGGGTGCGCATCGGCGGCGAGGAAGCGGTGCGGCAGGTGATGCTGGACGCGGCGGTGATCGAGGAAGGCGATGCCATCGCCAGCGTGACGGCGGCGCATCTGGCGGGTCGGACAGTGACCGCGCTGGTCGACGGGGTGCCCTACCCCGGACTGGTGGCCAGTGGCGCGGGGCTGGTGACATTGCCGGTGGCGGGGGACGAGGTGATCGTCGGCCTGCCCTATCCCGCCGTGCTGACGCTGTTGCGGCCCGAGGCGGGCGGCGACAATGGGCCGGCCAAGGGTAAGCTGGCGATCATCAAGCGGGCCGCGCCACATCTGCACGCATCGCGCGGGCTGGTGCTGACGGCGCAGGGGGTGAGCCAGTCGGTCGATGCCATCGGTGGCGAGGTGCAATATGACACCGAGTTGCAGGGCTATAGCGGCGTGGCATGGATGCAGACGGTCGGCAAGTTCGACCGGACGGCGGAAATCAGCATCGAGCGCACCCTGCCCTATCCCGCCACCATCCTGTGCGTGACGGCGGAAATCGACGTGGCGCAGCATGGCGGGCGGGGATGATGCAGGTTCTGCCGTTCGTTCCCGACAATCTGGCCGCGCTGGCAGTGCAGCCCCGGCAGGCGGCGATGGCCGAGGCCGGGGTGGCGATGCCGGCGCTGCTTTCCGCCAATCAATGCTGGACGGTGAAAAGCGGCGAGCGCGTGCTGATGATCGGCGCGGTGCATGATGTGTGCGAGCGGCACGGGTTGCTGCTGGCGTTGCTGGCCGATTCCATCGGCAGCAGCATGGTGGCGCTGACGCGGGTGACGCGAAACTGGTTTGCGGCAATGCCCTATGACCGGCTGACCGCGTGGGTGGATGCCGACCATGAGCAAGGGCTGCGTTGGGCAGCGATGCTGGGCATGCAGAACGAGGGGCTGATGCGCCGCTGGCGCGCCGATGGCGGCGATATTTTCCATTTCGGTTGGTTGAGGGGAGAGCGGGCATGAGTTTCCTGCCAGCAGCGGCGGTGGCGGTGCAGGCCGTTGGCCAGGTCTTTGGTGCCGTCGAGCAGAACAAGGCCTATCGCGGTGTGGCGCGGGCGGAGGAGGAGAGTGCCCGCCGCAGCGAGTTGCAGGGGGCGCTGGATGCGACCGCCGGGATCCGTGAAGCGCGGCAGGCGATGGGGGCCGATCTGGCGGCGATGGGCAGCGGCGGTGCATCGCTGGGTGGCAGCATTACCGACATGATCGTGGCGCAGTCGATCGAGACGCAGATGCAGGCGCTGAACACGCGCTATTCCGCAGCGCAGGAGGCGGCGAATGCGCGGCAGCGTGCGAAGGATGCGCGCCGTGCCGGGCGCAATGCGCTGATCGGCGGGGTGCTGGGTGCGGTGGGCAGCGCGGTGCAGGGCGCGGCGGACATGCGCAACACCGCCCGCAGCAACGGCATGCGCGCCAAAGTGCGCGCCGCCAGCATTCCGCGTGCAGGAGGCTGACCCATGGCTGAATTGAGGATTGCCACGCCGGTCCGTCTGCAGGGCGTGCAGCCGCGCGATACGCGCAGCGCCGGCGTGATTGGCGAGAGCGTGGCGCGCCTTGCCGGAACCGTGGGGCAGGCCGCCGCCGACATGGCGGAAACCGACCAGCGGATATTGGACCAGCAGGCGGCATTGAAGCGCCAGCAGATCGAGGAGGAGGACCGGCGGCTGACGCTGGCGCAGGCCGCCGACCTGGCGGCGCGGGCCGAGCGGCTGCGGACGCGGGTGGCGGAGCGGCGGCTTGAGGCCGGGCCGGGTGCCGCCGGATTCGAGGAAGCGGTGGCGGCGGAGCTGGACAGCGAGCTGGCCAGTTTCGACCTGAATTTCGGCGGCAATGCCCGCGTGGCGGAGCAGTTTGCCGACAATGTGGCGCAGTTGCGCGGGCGGGTGCTGGGCGAGGCGCGGATCGAGACGATGCGCGCCACGGCGGTGCAGCAGGGCAATGACTGGGCCGCCATGTCCGACACGCTGATCAACGGCGTGTTGCGCGACCCGACACCGGCGCGGCGGGCCGAAGCGCTGGAGATTGCCGCCACCGCCATGGCCAGCCTGACCGGCCTGACGGCGGAACAGCGCAGCGAGGCGGGGCGCGAGTTCAACCGGCGGGTGACGCTGGCGCTGGCGCAGGGGCAGATTGGCGCGGGCAATGACCAGGCCGTGGGGCAGATGGTGTCCAGCGGCCAGTTCGATGCGATATTGGCGCCCGAGGACATCGGGCGGATCACCGGGCAGGTGGATGCCGCCGCACGCGCGCGCGAGTTGGAGGCGGAGCGGCAGGCAGCCGAGGCGCAGCGGGCGGTGCGCGAGCAGGTGGCATTGCTGAAAGCGCGGGTGGATGCGGGCGAACAGCCGAGCCCCGCCGAGTTCGAGGCAGCGCGTGCGGCAGCGGCGTCGGCAGGGCTGGACCCGTCCGACGTGTACCAGATCGGCGTGATGGCCGAGGATGCGCTGGACAATCGGGCGATGGCCGGTGCCAGCGCCGGAGAGCTGGAGCGCGAGCGGGCGCGACTGGAGGACAAGGCCGCGCGCGGCGAAGCGAACCAAACCGAGTTGCGGCGGTTGAACCGGCTTGGTCCGATGGCCGAGGCACGGCGGCGCAGCGAGGCTGGACGATACCGCGATACATTCCAGGCCGGGGCGCAGGGGCGGGCGACGGTGGCGCAGCAGATTGCCGCCGACACGCCGGACCCCGCCGAGCAGTTCCGCCGTGGCGAGGCGCTGGAGGACGGATTCGGCTATATCGTCACCCTGCCCCAGCAGTTCCAAGGGACAGCGATCAACGGGCGCGAATTGCTGCGCACCGATTCCAGCATCGCGCCCGACCAGCATGTGCGCCGCGAGTTCCGCCGTCTGACCGGCGGGGTGGGCGACCGTGGCGCGTTGCGCGCGTTCCAGCCATCGGCGCAGGAGGGGGTGCAGGACACCGCCACCGCGCTGTATGTGGGGCGCGGTGGGCGGTTCGACGGACAGGGGCAGCCGACCAATCCGCGCGCGTGGGACCTGGCAGTGACCAATGCGCTGGGCGGGACGCGGGGCAATGGCGAGCCGCGCGGCGGGCTTGCGACATGGCGCGGCGAGCCTTTCGTGCTGCCGACGTTCATGACGGCGCGGCGGTTTTCCGAATTGATTGCGGCGGTGCCGTTCAGCGAGGCGCGCTTTGCCGATGGCACGGCGGCGACGCGGGCGCAGGTGAGCGAGATGACCGTGCCCGTCTATATCGGGCAGGCCGAGGACGGGGCGGCGGAATATGTGTTCGAGGCGCGGCGCGGGCCGAATGCGGTGGGACCGGCGGCGCGATTGAAGCGCAGCGACGGGGCCGATTTTGTGCTGCGGGTGACGCGATGACCGGCCTGCTGGCGAGCAACCGCCGCGCCGAGACGGGGGCCGCGCCGCCGATTCCTGCGCCCGTGCCGGAGCCGGGGCTGGGCGAATTGTTCGGTGCGACGTGGCGGGTGACCGAGGATGACATCGGCACGGTGAACGAGCGCCGCCTGTTCGACGGCTATATGGAGCTGGAGCGGCAGTTGATCCGCATGGGGGCGAACCCCGAAAATCTGCGCCACCGGTCCCTGCCGGCATTCGGCCTGTTCGAGCAGAGGCTGGAAAGCCGCACGCCGAATTTCGATGCGATCTGGGCGGAAACCGAGCGGTTGCGGCGGACCAACCCCGATGCGTTCCGCGAGGTGGCGGCGACGCGCGAGGAGTTCGAGCGCCGCATCACCACGCGCAACGGCGGGCAGGCCCGCGACATGGAGGTCATGAGCCGCAGCCGTGGCGTGGCCGGTGCGCTGACCGGCTTTACCGCTGCCGTGGGCGCATCGATGACGGACCCGGTGAATATCGTGACTCTGCCCATCGGCGGGCCGAGCAAGACGGTGCTGGGCGCGGTAGGGCGAGGCGCGCTGATCAACGGGGTGGTCGAGGCCTATCAGCAGCCGGGGCTGGAAGATACGCGGCGGGTGCAGGGCCGCGAGCTGACCGGGCAAGAGGAGCTGCTGAACATCACCTTTGCCGCCGTGGGTGGCGGGGTGCTGGAAGGTGGCGGGCGGGCGCTGGCGGATATGGCACCGGCGGCGCGGGAGGCGGTGCTGGCGCGCGTCTATCCGCTGTTGCCGCAGCGGGTGCGCGACCGCTTTACCCGATTCGAGGATGTGCCGGACGATGTGCTGGCCGATGTGCTGGAGGAGGTGCGCGGCCCCGACCTGTCCACCGACGAGCGCGGGGCGATCAACCTGATCCGCCGTCAGTCGGAAATCGACGCGGCCAACCCGTTTGCGCGGGGACCAGCGGGCGAGGCAGCGCATGCCGACAATCTGACGCTGGCGTTGCAGCGGATATTGGATGATGCGCCGCCGGCCAATATGAGCCGTGGCAGCCTGTCTGCCGGGACGTCGCTGGGCAGCGGGCGTGGGCCGGTGAGCGCCGGGCAGGTGGTGAGCGATGGCGTGCCGGTGGCGGGCGATGGCCGCAGCCAGTTCAAGGCGCGGGTACGGCGCAGCGAATCGGGTGGCAATGACCGGGCGCGCAACCCGAATGGCAGCGCGTCTGGCCGATACCAGTTCATCGAAAGCACGTTCGTTTCGCTCTATGCCCGCAGCTATGGCGTGAGCGCCGCCGAGGCGCGGGCGGCGTGGAACAGCGACCGCCGCTTTGCCGGTGACGTGCAGGAACGGTTGATGGACGCGGCCATCGACCAGTATCAGCAGGTGTTCAGCCGGGCCGGTGTGCCATCGACCCCCGGCAACCTGTATCTGGCGCATTTCTTTGGTCCCGACATGGCGGTGCGCGTGCTGCGCGCCGCGCCGGATGCGCCGATCCGTGGCATTGTGGGCGATGCTGCGGTTGCCGCCAACCGGCGGATATTGGAAGGCAAGAGCGCCGCCGAGGTGATCGCCTGGACGCGCAACGCCATGGGCGACCCGGCGAGCGGCGCGACATTGGCGCGGGTGCAGGATGGCGTGGCGGATGATGCCGACCTGTTGCTGCAGGCAGAGCTGGACGCCAATGCGCGGCGGCAGCAGGAACTGGACGATGCGGCAGTGCGGGCGCTGGCCGAGGATCCTGACGCGCCGCCGGAAGTGGCCGCCTATGTTCCCGCGATCGACGGGACGCTGGACGATGTGGTGCCGGTGCCCGAGACAAGCATGGTTCCGGCGTGGCGACCGTCAGCATCGCCGCAAACCCCGTTCATGCCGGTGCGCCGACCAAAGGCGGAAGGCGACGCCGCACCGGTCGCGCCCGCTGCGCCGCCCTATCGGCCCGAGACGCTGGCGGCGACGCGGCGACTGGTGACGGGCAGCGATGTGCGGTTGAACGATGTTGCGGCTTTGGCGGCGCGGGTGGATGCCAGCGAGGCGGAGATGCGGGCGGTGCTGGCCGAGCTGGCCAAGCAGAAAGTGATCGTGCAGCGGGTGCGGCGGTTGAAGGGGCGCGATGGCGCGCCGGACACGTTGGCGACCAGTTACCAGCGGGTGCCCGCCGACACGCGCAATTATGCGCAGGCGCTGATTGCCCGCAATGGCGGGATCCGCGACACGCCATCGCAGCGGGGGCGCGGCGAGCATGACATTGCCACGCGGCTGCAGCGGCGTGACGGGCGGGGCAGTGCCTTTGTGCCCGGCATCGGCCCGCTGGTGCGGCGGATGGATGACGAGCGGGCGATGACGCTGGACCAGGTGGGCGAATTGCTGTTCGAGCGCGGTTACCTGTACAGCCGCGAGCCGGGTAATGAGCGCGGGCGGCCATCCATATCCGAGGTGCTGGACTATCTGGAGGAAGGCATGGCCGACCCCAAGGCGCAGCTGCCCGAAAGCGAGATTGCCGACATGCTGCAGGCGCGGGCGGAGGGGGCGGTGCCCGACCTGACCCCCGAGGCGCAGCGGGCGTGGTTCTGGTCCGAGGAAACGGGTGCGGCGCTGGATTATGGCGAGGCCGAGGATGTGGGCCGCATCATTGCCGAAAGCGAGGCGCGGGGCGAGCCGATGGAGGTTTCCGCCGCCTATGCGGAAATGGTCAACCGGCAGCTGGTGGACTTGGCGCTCGATCTATGGGAGGAGTTGGGGGATGAAGCCGACATTGTCGCCCGAATTGCGGACATCGCTGATGAAGCTGGCGGCAGACCGGCAGGACGATCCGCGTCTGACGGAGCCGACGCGGGCGCGTTTGAAACGGACGCTGGCGCACGCGCAGCGCGTGACGACTATTATGAGCAATGGGAACCCGCCGACGACGGGTGGCGCAGCCTAGACCCGCCGGAGAGCGACGGGCCATGGCAGGACACGGCGGCCAGCAAGGCATGGGATGATCCGGCAGGGCCGGTGGCGCGCGAGCAGGCGGACAGCTTGGCGCATGATGCGCGGGTGGCGGCAAAGGGCGATGATGTCATGGTCGCCAATGAAGATGGCGAGCTGACACCGGCGTTTGAACGTGAATTAGAGCGAGCGACAGCTGCGGCGCAAGCCTTGGAAGCGGAAGGTAAAGTGCCGCTGTTTCACGCCACGTCTGGCCCATGGAAAAGTGAAAATCCAAACGGGATGGGTATGGTGTTTCATGCCGACGATTTGATGATGGCGGCGCGCTATGCTGGTGCGGGTGGCGGACGCCGAGCAGTGGGCAATGCCGGCAGAATCATTGTTCGTGAATTGCCTGCTGATGCCAAGATCATCGACATAACGTCGCGTGAGGGTGTTGATGAATTAGCACAGTTGCCGCTTGCTGGTCGTCTTAGTGGCGTCATATTGCGAGACGCAAGAAAGGCGACGGAAACAGGCGATCTGGCGGTAGTCAACAATTCCTTTTGGACGATAACGAAGCGTGCCTCTGCCAATGATGCGGTGGAGATTAAGACCTTCATCGTCGATGAATTGCGCCGCCGAGGCTACGATGGCATCAAATTCGGTGACGATCGCCACGATAGTTTTGCGCTATTCGACAGAGCCAACGAACCGCCGCCATCGCGCGACCCCGCCGACATGTTCGGCGGCGCAACGCGCGACGAGGCGCGGCAGGCGCTGGAGCGGCGGGGCGAAGGTGGGCTGTCCAATGGTGCGCCCCAAAAACCGGCGGGGAGCGATGGCGGGTTGTTCGATGCCGGAACCGGGCGGCAGGCCGAATTTCTGCTGGACGCTGACGGCGCGCCGCGCACCATCAAAGACATCCTCGACGAAATCGACGAGGACCAAGCCGCTATCAAATCGATCAGGGACTGCTTGTAATGGCGCTAGGTGTGTGCATCCCCGACCTGATTGCGCAGGGGAAGATCAAGGGCGAGCGGGCGGCGCGGGCGCAGCAGCTGTATGACGAATTGCTGCTGCAATATGAGCGGCGGTTCGGGCGGGGTGCCGCTGAAAGCATGGCGACCAAGGCGACGGTCGATGCGCTGGAACGCGAGATGGTGACGCGCCAGCGGCAGTCGCTGTTGCAGGCGCAGGCGCAGGCGCGCATCGAAAAGCAAGCGCGCGAGGTATTCGACGGTGGCACCGGCACGGGCGGGCCGATCAATGGCGAGGCGATGCTGGCGCATCTGGTGCGCGACCATCGCGCGCGTGGCATAGCCAATGTCGAGTTCCGCGCTGCCCGCATTGCCGATGTGGCGCGGCGGCAGATGTATGGCGCGATCGACAAATATGCGCCGGGATGGCGGAGCGAGATCCGCAACAAGGCCGAAGTCGACGACGTGGTGCGCGAATTGTGGGGCGATGCCACCGGCAATGCCAATGCCCGCGAGATTGCCGATGCGTGGAAAACGGCGGGCGAATATCTGCGGCGCCGGTTCAATTCCGCCGGTGGCAACATTGCCAAGCTGGACGGGTGGGCGCTGCCACAGCACCATGATGCCGCGCTGGTTGGCGCGGCGAGCCGGGAACAGTGGATCGAGTATGTCGCGCCGCGCCTCGACCGGGCCAAGATGATCGACGATGCGACCGGCGAGCCGATGAGCGACGCGCGGCTGACCGAGATGCTGTCCGGCATCTATGACAGCATCCGCACCAATGGCTGGAACAATCGCAGCCCGACGGCGGCCTATGGCACGTCCATCGGCAACCGGCACATGCAGCATCGCGTGCTGCATTTCAGCAGCGCCGACGACTGGCTGGACTATCAGGAGGTGTTCGGCGGGACCAACGCCTATGAAGCCATGATGGCGCATATCGACCGGATGGCGCGCGACACGGCGATGATCGAGATATTGGGGCCGAACCCCTCCGCCACGATCAAGTGGATGCAGGGGATGGTGACCAAAGATGCGGAAACGCTGGGCGACGAGAATGCCGTGGCGGCCGCGACGAAATGGGCCAACCGCATCGACCAGGTGTGGCGGGAGGTGAGCGGCGACAATCTGCGCATCGACAGTCGCGGGCTGGCGCTGTTCGGTTCCACGCTGCGCCACCATCAGGTGAGCACCAAGCTGGGCAGCGCGGTGATCAGCGCATTCAGCGACCATGCGACGGCGGCAGTGACGCGGGCCTATAACGGCCTGCCTGTGATGGCATCGGTGAAGGGCTATTTTTCCAACCTGAACCCGCTGGACAAGGAGGACCGCGCCTTTGCCCGCCGGTGGCTCGTGATGAACGACGAGCTGGTGGGCCGCAGTGCCGGTGCCGGGCGGCAGCACATGGAGGAAATGTTCGGCCTGACGCCGCATGGCCGCACTGGTTTGAAGGGCAAGGCCCTGTCCGGGCTGGAGAGCGCGCAAGCCTTTTCCTCCCGCTGGTCCAACAGGGTGATGTGGTGGAGCGGGTTGAACGCGCATACGGTGACGTTGCGCGAGGGCGTTCACAGCGATTTCTGGAACGCCTTTACCACGCACCGCGCCCGCGACTTCGACCTTTTGCCCCAAGGATTGCAGCGGTTCTTCAGCAATTATGGCATGGGGCGGGCCGATTGGGACAAGCTGCGCGCCACGCCGCTGCACCAGCACAAGAACAGCGAATGGATATTGGCCGACCGGATCAGTGACGAGGCGCTGGCGGACAGGGTGAGCGAGGCCATCATGCAGGAGGTGGTCTATGCCGTGCCGACCGGCGGGCTCTATGCCCGCGCGCGGGTGAATTCTGCCGGCATCCGTGGCGATCTGGCGGCGGAGTTCGTCAAGACCGGATTCCAGTTCAAGATGTTTCCGATGATGGTGGTGGGCATGCACTATCAGCGGATGATGAGCCTCAACAATCTGTCCTCCCGCGCCGCCTATGCCACGTCCTATCTGGGCGCGATGATCGCCTTTGGCGTGGTCAGCTATCAGGTGGGCGAGATTGCACGGGGCCGCGACCCGCGCCCGATGACGGACCGCGAATTCTGGTGGCGGGCCATGCTGAAAAGCGGCGGGCTGGGCATCTATGGCGACGCGCTTGAGCTATCCAAGAGCGAGTTCGGGCGGTCAGTCGGCAACCTTGCCGTCGGCCCGGCATGGGGCACGGTGCAGACGCTGTTCGAGGGCGGGCAGGCCGCGTTCAACAGCGCGACGGCCAGCACCGAGGAAGAACAGCAGGCCGCTGGCCGTGAACGGTCGCGGGCGATCCGCAATCTTTCCCGCGAGGTGCCGGGCAACAATCTGTGGTACATCCGCGCCGCCTATGAACGGCTGCTGATCGATACGATCAACGGGTGGGCCGACCCCGATTATGGCGAGAGCATCCGCCGGATGGAGGGGCGGGCAGCGGAGACGGGGCAAGCCTATTTCCTGCCGCCGGGTGGCGGGATGGCCGATGCGCGGGCGCCGAACCTGGGTAATGCCTTTGCAGATGCACCCGAATAAGCACTTCCCATAAAAGTGCCTGTGTGGTAGCGCGGCTGCCACGCCCGTGATCCACACCGCGCTGGCGCATGATGACCGCGCGGGGTGGACAGACTATGGGCGTTGCCAGCACGATCAGCAGTCACAGTTTTGTGTCGGGCGGCGGGCTGACGCCGGTTTCCATCCCCTTTCCCTTTGCCGATGCCAGCCATGTCAAGGCCTATCGGGTCAATGCCGATGGCAGCGAGACTTTGCTGGTGTCCGGTGTTGCCTATGCGATCAGCGGCGACGGACGTGCCATAGCGGGCACCTATACCCCGCTGGTAGCGGTGACCAGCGGCCTGACGGTGCGGTTGCGGCGGATGACGCCACCGCTGCAAAGCTATGACCCGGTGCAGGGCGTGCCGCCCAATGCGCAGGCGACCGAGCGGGCGCTGGACGATGTGACGATGGGCGTGCAGGATGTGGCGCGCGACGTGGCATCGATCGAGGCACGGGCGATCAAATTCCCGATCGGTGAAAGCGCGGGGACGCTGGGCAATGCGGCGGCGCGGGCGAGCCGGATGCTTGGTTTTACCAGCGGCGGGGCGGTGGAGCTATTGTCCTATGACGAGCTGGCCGACCGGGGATTGAAGGGCGACCCCGGTGCGCCGGGTGGCAATTTCCTGTCCGCTGTCAGCATTGCCGACCATGGCGCCATCCCCAATGTGGACAGCGCCGATGCCAGCACCGCCAATATCGCGGCGTTCAGCGCGGCGGTGACGGCGGCGGTGGCGGCGGGGGTGGACGTGTTCGTGCCGTCCGGCACCTATTGGGTGACCGCCGACAACGGATTTTCCACCGGCCTGCAGATCAACCTGCCCGACAATGGCAAGGTGCGCATCATCGGCGAGGGTGGCAGCGTCATCAAGCGGCGGGCAGCGGCGACGATGGCGGCGACCAGCCCGCTGGTGTGGATGTGGGCCGACACCGGCGTCGAGATAGAATGGTGGTGGATCACCTTCGACGGCAATGAGGCCAATTGCCAATATGATGCCGGTGACCTGTATGCCGAGGAGCAATCGTCCAACATCAAATGGCGCACCGGCAGCGGCACGCCCAAGGCGCTGCGCTTTTTCTTTTGCGACGTGGCCAAGGGGCGGGTGGGCGACGGATATCATGCCAATGTGACCGTCGACCATTTCATGGCGCTGGGATGCTATACCACGGACACCAGCGTGCGGCGGGTGCGTGCCGACTTCCAGTTCAGCCGCTATGCCACCTATGACACGATATTGACCGGATGCGAGATCAACAGCCTGGAGAGCGAGCCGAGCGCGACCCCGGCCACCGCATTCCTGCAGGCGGCCAATGTCATGAGCCATTCGGTGCTGGACATTGCCGGCGATACCAACGGCACATCGCCGCGCAACCCGATCCGCGTGACGCTGTCCAACGTGCATTGCCCCAAGACGGCGGGCCGTTCCGGCCTGCCCTATGTCAATTTCTGGCGGGTGCATGGCGAGTTGAGCAATTGCCATATTCGCGGTGTCGAGCGCATCCAGCGCAGCAAGCTGATCTGGCGGGGCGGGACCATCACCGTCAAGGAAAGCGACGTGACGCCCGGTTTGGCCGATGCGGTGCAAATCTGGCACGATCAGGCCGGGATCGAGACGATTCCGTCCACCTACCCCGACCCCTATGGCAATTTCGTCGAGTTCAACGGCGTCATTTTCCGCTGCGACAGCGGGGTGACGACGGGCAGTTTGCTGCTGGTGGCGACGACGGCGACGGTGGCCGGTGCGCTGGGGCCCGGCGCGGAAATGGTGACGACGCGCATCATCAACTGCCATGTCGAAAATCCGGTCGAATATGTGATCAGCGCCAGTCGCGCGGGCGATGTGATCATCGAGCGCGGGCGGCTGCGCGCGTCCGTGGCCATCATCCTGTTCAACAACGACACCAGCTATTGCAACCGGCTGCACCTGTTGGCCAGCACGCGCTGGAACGCGCCGGCGCTGCTGGCGTTCAGCGCCGCCATCACGGTGACCACCGGCGTGACCGAGTTGAACATCGCGGGCGAGTTCAACGCCGAAGTCATGTCCCCGGTGGCGGGCAGCAATATCACCAGCGCGCCGTCTGTGGTGTGGCGGGTGGGCGCGGTGGCGCATGTCGCCAGCGACCCCGCCGGGCGGATCAAGACCATCCCCGGACTGACCGCCAAGCAGATCAAGCCGGTGCGCGGGGCGGTGAGCATCTGGCACGCCGGTTATGGCGCGACCAATGACGAGAGCGGCTATGGCGGGACGACATGGAACCGGGTGAGCCAGGCGCTGTTGCGCGGCACGGCCAGCTATAACCCGCCATCGCTGGCAGCGGGATCCACGGCGACGACGACGGTGACGATTACCGGTGCGGCCATCGGTGACCATGTGTTCGCCGGATTCTCGCTCGACCTGCAGGGGGTGGTGCTGAACGCGGCGGTGACGGCGACCGACACGGTGACGGTGACATTCTGGAACCCGCCCTATGCCGGCGGCGCGATCGATCTGGCGAGCGGCACGGTGACGGCGATGGTGAGGAAGCTGACATGATCGTCCACGACAATCTGACGGCGCTGGGCCTGTACAACGACTGGCAGGAGCAGGACCAGGTGAGCGGCGAAACCGTCTATGCACTGCTGGCGCATGCGGCGGGCAAGCGGCTTGGCAAGGGCGGGGTGCTGGCGGCCCGAGCGATCGACGAATTCATCCTGACCGACGAGCCGGACACCGATGCGCTGTGCGCGGTGATCGCGGTGACGGCGCTGGCCCCGGGCAATGCCATCAGCGCGCCCGACACCATCGCCACCGCCGCGCAGACAGCGATTGCCGCAAGCCGCGCGGCGACGATTGCCCCCGATGCCGACGTGAAGGCGGCGCTGGTGGCGCTGTTTTCCGCTGAACCATGAGCGAAGGAGCCTGACCATGCCGCCCGGAACCAAGCCACCCGCCCCCGCCCCCAGCCCGACACCGACGCCGACGCCGACCCCAGCGCCGACGCCGACCGACCCGAAGGAAGTGGGCGGGGAATGAACCTGTTCCAGCAATTGATGCTGCTGGCTTTGCCGCTGGTGCTGCTGTCCGGCCTGTGCGGGACGCCGTATCTGCGCGCGCTGGAGCCAAAGGCGCGGTGCTGGCTGGTGATGATGGCCGCGTCCCTTGCGACCTATGCGTTCAATCCGGTGGCGGGGGCTGTGCCGTTCATGGCCTATGCCTGCATCGATTCCCTTGGCTGCGTGGCGGTATCCGCCCGCCGCTATTTCTGGCCGCAGCGCATCATCGCCTGCGGATTCGGTTTCATGTTCCTGTGCGACATTGTGGCCCACGCCCGTGGCGATGATGGCACGGGATGGTTTCAGCTCACATCGGAAATTCTCGGCCTTGCGATGTGGGCGGTGCTGCTGCTGTGGAGTTTGCGCGATGCTGGCCGGGGCCTGCGCTATCATATCAATCGTTGGTGGAGCGGCGGCGTCCGTGATTTTGTGGCGGCGCATCTGCCGGCCCTTGGACGGAGAGGGCAGCGATGAACGCGCGTCCTGACAGCGGGCGGCAGCTGACCGAGGCCGACGTCGATGCGATCGTCGCCGGGCTGGAGGAGAGGCTGGAGGAGCGGTTCTACCAGAACCTGGGCAAAGGCCTGTGGGGCGTCGTCTGGAAAGTGGCGATGGGGCTGCTGTTGCTGCTGGCCGCCTATGGCGTGGGATCCAGCCAGCATGCCGAGATCATGCAGAAGGGGATAGGGCAGTGAGCTTGCTCAAGGACATCCAGCGCCATGTGGGTGTGACCGCCGATGGCGTGTGGGGGCCGAACACCGCCCGCGCCATCATGGACAGACTGGGCATGACGTGGCGCGATGTCGCACCCGCCGGTGGCGCGCCCGCCGAATATCCGTGGACGCTGGCGGCCAAGCGATACATCGGCACCCGGGAAGTGCCCGGCCCCCGCCACAATCCGGTGATTCTGGCATGGTGGAAGGCACTGGGCATCCCGGTGGCCGACGATGAAACCCCCTATTGCGGCGCGTTCATGGGCGCGATCATGAAAGAGTGCGGGATCGAGCCGCCGAAAAATCCGGCGTGGGCGCGCAACTGGGCCAAATGGGGCAAGCCGTGCGATCTGGCCTATGGCGCGATCATCGTGCTGGGCCGACCGGGTGGCGGTGGCCATGTCGGGGAGCTGATGGGCGTCAGCGCCGATGGCAGCCAGCTGTATCTGCTGGGTGCCAACCAGAGCAACGCCGTCACCATTGCACCGATGATCAAGGCGGGGCGGTTCATCGACGCGCGCTGGCCGGCGCATCTGCCGGTCGGTCCCAAGGCCCCGGTGATGTCAGGGGGCGTCATTTCGACGAACGAGGCGTGAGCGGGCGCGAGCAGCTGGTGGCCTATCTGGCCACGCTGGCGGCGCTGGTGGTGATCGTGCTGTCCGGCGTGATCGCGGCGTCGCAGGATGTGACGATAACCGAGGCATTCGGCATCGGCATTGCCGTGGGCGGATTGATCGGCGTGCTGAAAATCCCGTCGCGGGGGCAGGTGCCGCCTGACGGTGGTGCGGGCTGATGGCTGCGACCGTCGCGCCTGTTCGTCGCCGCTCTGCCGCCGCCACGGCGCGGGCGCCGTTGCTGCGCACTGCTGCGCTGCAGGTGGCGGTGGCGAGCGAGGCCAAGGCGCAGGCGGATGCGGTGGCGGCAGTGGAAGGCGGGGCGGCGACCGCTGCGGCGCTGGCAGCGATCGAGGAGCGGCTGATTTTGGTCGAGGGTGAAGTGTTCCCATAGGAGACGATGATGACGGTGCATGTGACATTCCACAGCCTGAACGATGCCGACCAGGGCAATGGCCGGGCGGTGGTGCGCGGGCCGCGTGTGAGCGACAGCCAAGCGTTGACCGTGGGCGCATCGGCGCAGAACGGCACCGCCAGCCCGACGACGGGGCAAGGCAAGCTGATTGCCCGGATCGTCACAACGACGACGCCGTGCCGCATCCAGGTGGGCGCGGAGGCGGTGGCGACAAGTGCCAGTGCCTATTTCCCCGCCGGATTCGTGGACGAGATTGTCGTCAAGGCGGGCGACCGCGTTTCCGTCATTCAGGTCTGACCGGTGCGCCTGCGCCCGCAGATCGGCATCGGCCACGCGCCGCGCCCGCGACAGGCGCGGTTGCCGGTGATCGCTTCCCATGACTTCATGGGGGGCACGCTGGACGGCGGCAGCCTGACCCGTGGCAGCACGGGCCGGCGGATCAACAGCAGCGGGGTATTGGTGAGCGAGGCGATCAACGCCGCGCGGTTCGACCATGACGGGCCATCGCTGGCGCTGCGCGGGCTGCTCTATGAGCCCGCGCGGACCAACGCCTTTCTGCGGTCCGAGACGTTCGACAATGCCAGCTGGACCAAGGTGAACGCGACGGTCACCGCCGACCAGGGCGTGGCACCGGACGGGGCGACGACGGCGGACAAGCTGTTCGAGAATGCGACCAACAGCAGCCACTATACCCAGCAGACATTCAGCGCGACCAGCGGCACCACCTACACCATGACGGTGCATGTCAAGGCGGCGGAGCGGGCCTTTTTCGGGCTGGCGTGCAACCAGATTGCCGGGGGATCGCCCACGGTGTTCGTGCTGTCCGGTGCGGGCAGTATCGGCCTGTTGCAGAGCGGGCATACGGCGGACATCGAGGCGCTGGCCAATGGCTGGTACCGGTGCCGGTTGACGGTGACGGCGACCAGCACCACGACGGCGAGTTTCCGCTGCCAGGTGTGCAGCGACTTCAACGCCTTCCTCTATGCCGGCAGCACATCCAATGGCGTGCTGATCTGGGGGGCGCAGATGGAAGTGGCCGCCAGCCCGAGCAGCTACATTCCGACGACGACGGCGGGCGTGGCGCGCAGCGCCGACGTGCTGTCGCTGACCGCACCGGCGGGGACGGCGACGGCGCGCTACACCTTCGACGATCTATCGACGCAGGACGTGGCGACCAGCGCGGGCGCGTTCAACGTGCCGACGAACCTGAACCGCCCCCGGCTGCGGCGGGTGGATTTCTACTGACGGAGGCGATGATGGCGGACCTGTTCGATGTGCTGCGCAAGGCGGCGATGCCGATCATCGGCACGATCATCCTGCTGGGCATCATCCTGTTCGCGTTCCAGCAGTGCAACGGCATGCGGGCGGCGCGCGACGCCGGTGCCGCCACCCAATCTGCCACCACGGCCACGAAAGGACTGTCCGATGTCGAAGCTGCCAACCGGGCTGCGGATGCTGTTGCCCGCGACGATCGCGTGCGCGATGCTGACTGCGTGCGCCACAGTCGCACCCCCGACAACTGTTAACGTCAGCTGCGCCACCTTCACCATCATCAGCTATGCCCAGCTGCCCCGCGACGAGCGGGCCAAGCCGCGCGAGCAGCAGGCGGACCCCGGCAACCAGGCCGACACGCCCGAGACGGTGGCGCAGATTCAGGGTTTCAACGCGCGATACGAGGCGATGTGCCCGCGCGCTCCAGTGGAAGGGAGGTGATCCGATGTCCGGCAGCTGATCTGCCCTCACCGGCCAGCTGACCTGTTTCCTTATGTCTGTTTGTTTCAGGCTGGCCCCGCCGCAGCAATGCGACGGGGCCTTTTTTGCGCCGTGCGACGATGGGCGCAATCAGGCACATCGTCGCGCAAGATGCGCGGGCTAAGTGTTTGAATTTAATGGGGTGCCGCCCAACTTACCTTTAGACGACGGGGCAATGGGAACGCGCCTCTATGGCGCAGAAAAGCTGGTGTCAAGCGGTGGTGGCGGGGGTTCGTGCGACGGGTTTGCCGTCGCATATGCGACGGCGGGGTGCGAATCGGGTGCGATTAGGACTGCATTTCCTCGTCGCGGATGCGCTGGCGCAGAGCAATGATGGCCACGCCAGCCTTCACATAGCGTTCGATGAACCGCGCCGGATTCTGCTCTATTTCCCGCTCGGTCATGCCAACCGCGCCAAGAATGGCTTTGTTCAAGTCTGGTGCAATCTGCGCCATCACTTGCTTCCCTTCTTCGCTCTCGCTGCCCTCGCTGCCTCGGCGCGCAGGGCGGTGGCCATGCCGGCGGCGGCGGCTCTGCCGTCTCTTGGCAGGTAGGTTTCGAGGATCTTGGTGGTGTAGGCGATGGTGTGGCCGGACTGGTCGGCTATCATCGGGATGGTCGCGCCATTGTCCCGCCACCAGCACATGCCGCTGCGGCGCAGGTCACGGAATTGCAGGTGGGTGAGTTGATCGACCAGCCAGTTGTCCCCCGCGCTGGCGGCGGTGGCGATCATGCTGTCTATCAGGCTGCGGAAATCGCGTTGCAGGCGGTGTTCGGGGCAGGTGCTGCCATCGTGTTGGGCAATGACGGGGGCGTCGAGGCGGGCGATAGGGCCGCTGCGCGCCAGTGCGGCGCGGACGCGATCATGGCTGGTGGGCGGGACGATGGCATCGACCCATGCGCCCGTCTTTTGCTGTTGAAGGCGCAGGCCCCATGGCTGGCCATCCGGCCCGGCCAGTACCTCCCGATCCTCTGGCGCCATATTGTCGAAGGTGCGCCAGTTGCTGCGGGTGGCGGCGAGCAAATCCCCCTCCCGCTGCATCGAGAAGAACCCCAGCTCCACGGCGAGGGCGACGTGCGGCAGGTCTGCCGCCAATGCGGCATCGACGATCAGGTGCGCGGTCTGGTGGAGGATGCGTTTCTTGCGCTTGGGCGGTTCCGGCACGTCAAGCGCGGTGGCGGGGTTGCGGGGAATGGCGCGGAGCGGCTTGACCGCATGGCCACAGAGGATGCGCAGCACGCGCAGGCGGGCGGCGGCGACATAGGGGCTGGCCTGTGCCACCAGCAGGTTGCGCAGATCAATGACGGCATCCTCCGTCAGATCATCCATCAGCAGCTGGCCATCATCGGCCCAGCTGCGCAGCCATTTGAGCTGCGAGCGATATTCCCGCTGCGTCTTTGGCGCGAGGCGCGGCGGCTGCCCATTGGTGCGGGTGAAGCCATCCGAGGCGAGATAGGCGTCGATCACCTCCCCCACCGTCCATTTGCGGCGCAGCGGGGCGGCGGTGCCGGTGACGGCGCGCTGCTGTTCCGCCGCCGCGACCTGGGCATTCAATTGTTCCGCGGCGATGATGGCCGGGGTGCGATCCAGCCCGAGGTCGACATTCTTCCACCCCATGCGGCGGAGGCGCGGGCTGGGTTTCCACCAGTAGCGGATGCGGCCGCCGGACAGCGGCGTGGGGACGAGGCCGGGGATGCGGTTGCTCACCGGTTCGGTTCCGGTGCGTCGAGCTGGGCCAGAATGCGGTCGCGCAAATCGATCAGCTTGCCGCCGTGCAGCCGCTCTATGGTGCGCAGCGACAGGCCGTGGCGGCGGGCGAATTCCGCGCGGTCCATGCTGTCTATCGCCTTGCGGATGGCGTCGCGGGGGTGGGGTGCGGTGTCTTTGACGGGCATGTCGGCCTCCTGTGCCGGAAGGGCGGGCGCGATGCTGCGCCCGCCCGGAGGATGGTGTCAATCAGGCGGCGAGGCGTTCCCGCAGTGCATAGCCTTCGAGCGGCCACAGTTGCCGGATGGCATCCTCGTAGGCAAAGGTGCGGCCCTTTTCCTCGTCGAAGTTCTCCGGCGATGCCGGCGCGCTCTTGCCGATGACGGTGAAGCCGTTGGACATCGTCAACAGGCAGATGGTGAGCAGGTCGAGCGGATGCGGTTCGTCGTCATCCTTCAGATCGGCCACGCACGCGCCCGCATTGATGAAATCCTTGCGAACGATCTTGGCCTCCATATCGGCCAGCGACACGCGCGGATGGGTGGAGCGGGCGGCAGAGTAATTCTCGGTCGCCTGCAGGCTGTCAGTGGGCATAACGGTCCTTTCAGTTGCGGGGCTAAAGAAAATCAGCCGAGCCCCATCGCGGCTTTTTAGTTGAGGCGACCGCATTCCCAGTCGCACCATTCGGTGCCTGCCATGCTGCACTGGCCGCTGGGCCCGAGGCCGCAATCGTCCCATCCATCATCATCGACGGCATCGGGATCTTCATAATCCCAATCGTCATAGTCGTAATCGGGACCATCGTGAGGTTCAGGCAGGGTGGCCATCAGTCGGTTTCCTTCTTCGCGGCCATAGCCGCCAAGCGCGCCTCCAGTTGGTCGATGCGTTGCAGCATCAGTTCCAGCTTGGCGAGCAGCTGGTCGAGTTTTGCAGTGTCCATTACACCATCCCCAGCGCGGCCATGTAGGTGTCGAGCAGGGCCTGCATTTCCTGCCGCTGGTGCGCGGGCAGTTTGCGCAGGGCGAGCACCTTGCGCATGATGGCGGTGTCATAGCCCTGTGCCTTGGCCTCCGCGAAGGTATCGCGGATGTCATCGGTCAAGCCCTTCTTCTCCTCCTCCATGCGTTCGATGCGATCGAAGAACAGCTTGAGCTGGTTGTCGGTGGGTTCGGCGGTGGTGGATTCGGTGGCCATGGTCAGGCTTCCTTTGGTTGCGGCTTATCGTGCCGGGGGTGGTAGTGGGTGGGTTTGACAGCCAGCGGCTGTGCCTGGCCGCCCGCAAGGCGGCGCTGGAATATCCATGTGCCGTCGAACCATTGCGCCGACTGCATGGTGCCCTCTCGCGGATCGACGACGATGTAGGCGCGGCCATCGTGGGCGCTGGCATCGATCGGCAGGAAGGTGAGGCCGTTGATGGTGACGGGCTGGAGCTGGTCTGCCGGATGCTCTGCCTCTGGCGGTTCGGTCCAGTCGGCGGGTTGTTCCGCGCCGGTGGTGATGTCAGGCATAGTCATGACGCCAACGGCGAGCCAAAGCCGGCGGCGTTGCGGTGCCCGCCGCCGCCAAATTTGGCGGCAACCTGCGACACGTCAACGCGGCTATCCTCCGATCGAAGTGAATAGCCGCGCGCTTCCTTGCCGTCGTTGTAGGTGGCGGCGAAGGGAATGCTGGGGTGAAGTTGCAGCAGTCGATTAGCGACGTCGCTGGCAAATTCCGGTGGGCAGTTGGACGCCATGATGAAGTGCCCGCCGATCCGCATGCCGTGTGCGCGATCAGCAAATTTGCCGACCAGCTGGTTGTAATATTCGAGCAGCAAATAGCCCTGGTCGAGTGCCGCTTGGGGCATGGAAATCAGGCTAGACCAATGGCTGAACGTCCGTGGCGCAGTCGCCAGCAGCATATGCACTGCACGGCTGTCGTCGCCAAATTTCCATTCCCACAGATCACGATCCTGCACAAATTCAATTAAGCGGGGGGATGGCGTGCATGGCCAACAAAAGTCCCACGCCATGCGAGCGCCCGAACGATCAAGATCGAAGTGGAAAAGGGTTGTATTTATCCGATCATTGTGTGCCCAAGCAGCATTAACATGGTCCAAAGTCATTGGTGAGTGCAACTTATCTACGAACACCCGCCAGCCTGCCAATTCGTCCTTGGCAGTTTTGTGATGATCAAGGATGACCATGCGAGCGACGGTCGCCGCCATGGCAGCAGTGACATCGCGCTTGTAGCTGAAGTCGACAATCAGCACGTTTTTGCCTGCAACATCGGGCGGCTGCTGGCCGTACTGCGCCGGGATATACTCTACCCCATCATCGCCCCAGCGCATCCAGCAGGCCAAAGCGGCTGCAAATCCATCATGGCAATCGTCGTGATAGATCACGACATCAGGCTTCCAACTCATACTTCCTCTCCTAACAAAGCAAATCGACCGTCGACGGGGCCGTCGCGGTTGAGCAGGTTGGTGATGCAGTGGCCGGTCTCTGCCGCGCGGTCCCACACGAACCAGCTGAACGTCATGACGGGGTTGCCGGCGTCCTCGAAATCGAGCCGCCATGTCAGCTTATGTTCGCGCGCGGGGCGGCGGCGGTTCCACAGGGGGATGGCTGCGCCCTGGTGCCACCAGTTGCCCTTGAGCAGCAGCGCCATGCAATCGACATCGAGGGCGAACAGCATGTGCTGGATGAAGGCGAGCGGGAAATTGCCATAGGGCGGGTTGGTGACGACGACGGGGGAGAGGGCGCGGCGGGCGAGCAGCGCGTTGAGCTGTGCGACATGGTTGGCGGGATCCGGCACCAGATCGGTCGCCACCATGGCGATGCCATGCTCCGCCGCGACGCGGGCGATGGCGCCGCCGCGCCCGCATGGCTCCCATGCGCGGGTGGCACCGTGGCGGGCGAGTGCGGCGCGGATGGCCGCGCCCTCCGCCAGCAGCAGGGCGTGGGTGGCCTCCGCCGGTGTCGGGTAATAATCATCCTTGCGGCGC
>JACCDR010797609.1_pt1 | contig 43711 bp, 82 predicted proteins | sample 7446431 | NCBI WGS metagenome assembly JACCDR01 (sample SAMN15323443, study PRJNA562643) | freshwater metagenome | isolation source: river surface water | place: USA:Blue River Watershed | collected 2017-08-17
CCTCTCCGCGAGTTTTTTCCAGATTTTTGATTTCGAGTTATCATTATGGGCCTGAGAGGCGTACAGCGCGACCCGACATCCCGGCGCGGGGCTATTGAAAACGGCGGGGTGATCCCCGAGCCAATCCAAGAAGACATCACGCCTCCCGCGTGGTGCAAGGCAGATCGGCTGAAGCTGTTCCGCAAGTTGGTAGCCGAGAACCGCGCCGCGGGCGTGGCGATCCGGCAGGTGGATGCCGACCAATACGCCGAACTCGCCGACGCCATGCTTTCGCGGCAGGCGGAAGATGACGGGCGAACCAAGTTGGCCTGGGGCCGGCAGATCGACGAACTACGCAGCCAGCTCAACATTGGGCCGCGCAACCGGCAACGGGCCGGAATCAAGGACACGCGCAAGCCGACGGCGCTTTCGCCGACGCTGGCGCTGATTCAACGTGCAAAAGAACGAGGCAATATGGTTTGACGCTGAAGCGGCGGCGGTGGCCGAGGCGTTCATCAACACGCTGACGCTGACCAAATCGACGCGGAGCGGTGGGCCGGAGCCGTTCGTTTTGCTCCCGCATACGCGGCGCATGATTATCAACGCCGTGGCGTGGAAACGGGCAGACGGGCGCCGGTTATACCGGAAGATCTTCCAGACCCTCGGCCGCAAGCAGGCGAAGACGCAGGGTGCCGCCGCGCTGGTCGTGGTGATTTTCTTCCTCGACTCCGAGCCCAAGCAGGAAATCTACTTCGCCGCCACAGACACCGATCAGGCGGCCATCTGCTTCGAGGCTGTCTACGACCTCATCACGACATCGCCCGAGCTGGAGCCGCTGGTAGAAATCACCCTCTCCCAGCGCAAGATCCGGCACAAAGAAACTGGCTCGATCATCCGCGTGTTGTCGTCCGACGGCAAGCGCAAGCACGGGTACAACCCGTCGATGGTCGTGTTTGACGAACTGCACGCCTGGGGGCCGGCGCAAGCTGAACTCTACGCCGCACTGACCACAGGCAGCAAGTCACGAAAACAGCCGCTCCGCGTCATCATTACCACTGCTGGTAGCGATCAGGAGACCATCTGCTATCGCGAGTACGAGTACGCCAAGCGCGTGCTGTCCGGAGAGATTGTTGATGAAACCTACCTTCCGCTGATCCACGAGGTTCCCGCTGAGGCGGATTGGACCGACACGAGCCTCTGGCCGAAGGCGCTGCCGCTGCTCGAAACCGGGCACCACTCGCTTTCTGATTACGAAGAAGAATTCAGTCAAGCCATGGCCCGCCCGGACCTGCAAAACCAGTTCAGGCGCCTGTACTTGAATCAGTGGACCTCGGCAGAAACTCAGTGGATTCCAATTCACGAATGGGACGCCTGTGCATCACCAACGCCGATTGACTGGGCAGAGCTTCGCCGCTACCCCTGCTACGGCGGGCTCGACCTTGCCGCCGTGCATGATTTGACGGCGTTCGCGCTGTGCTGGCCGGTGGGCGAAAAGGTCTACTACCGAGTGTGGGCCTACCTCCCCGGCGAGCGTATCGAGGACCGGAGCAAGCGCGACGGCGTTCCCTACGCACAGTGGGCCGCAGACGGCCATATCAGGCTGACACCAGGCACTACAACAGATTGGCGGTACGTGACCGCGCATATCAAAGACCTCGCCGCCGAATACGACATCAAGGCCATAGCGTTTGACCGCTACGGGGCCCGCGACACCGCCCGCGAATTACAAGACGCGGGCCTAGAAGTGATCGACTTCGGGCAGGGCTACCAGTCCATGTCCCCCGCCTGCCGCCGGTTTGAAAAGCTGGTCTACGACCGGGCCGCCGTCCACGAAGGCTCACCGCTTGTCCGGTGGTCAGTTGACTGTACGCAGATCACGCAGGCACCGGGAGACCTCATCAAGCCGGTGAAGCCGGAGCGAATGAAGAACTCGAAGCGCATCGACCCGGTTATTGCCATGGCAATGTCGACGGGGATTGCGATCATCGGCCAGCCGATGAAGTCCATTTGGGAAGGAGGAAGCCTTGAACCTTTTTGGGAAACTACTAACTAAGCTCGGGGCGACCGAACCGCCCGATTCTGACTTCTGGTACCGTCCGGTTGCGCCGTCCTTCGGCTCATTTCTCGCGCAGTTCGATAGCGCTGAGAGTGCGCTTCGCATCAATGCGGTTAACGCTTGCGTGCGCTTGCGCTCGGAAACCATCGGCTCGTTGCCGTGTCAGGTGTTCCGGCGAACCGGTGGCGGCCGTGAACTGGCGCGGGATCACGAACTCTATTACCTCCTTCACGACGCGCCGAACGACGCAATGACGGCGTTTGAGTTTTGGCAGATCGCGGAGCAGGCTCTCTGTACAGACGGCAATTTCTACGCGCTGATCCGCCTTGACGGACGCGCAAAGGTTGCCGAGTTGATTCCGCTGGACTCCGGCAAAATGGATGTCCGGAAGGACGCGGAGACCGGGCTGCTAGTGTTTCTGTATCGCGAAGGTGCCACCACGCGCGAGTACGTACAGGGAGACATCCTCCACATCCCAGGCATGGGCTACGACGGCGTGACGCGGCTAAAGGGCATGAGCCCGCTGGCCTACATGCGCCAGTCGCTTGACCTCGCCGCCTCCGCCGAATCCTACGGGGCGAACTACTTCCGCAATAACGCGGCACCGATGGCGTACATCACCTCGCCGAACGCGCTTGCTGACAAAGCGAAATTTCAGCTTCTCGACTATATGATGCAGCGCTTTGGCGGCGTCAAGAACGCGGGCAAGCTGGGCATCCTCGACGGCGGTATGGAGATCAAAACCGTACCGATCAATCACACGGACATGCAGTATCTGGAACTCCGCAAATTCCAGATCGAGGAAATCGCCCGCGCGTATCGCGTGCCGCTTCACATGATCGGCGAGTTGGCGCGGAGCACGAATAACAACATTGAGCACCAGGGTCTAGAGTGGGCAACCAACACCATTCGCCCCGAATGCACCCGCATCGAACGGCGCATCAATATGCAGCTATTCGGGCCGCGCGAGTCGGCGACGTACTACGCCGAGTTCAATTTGGATGCACTCATGCGCGGAGATTCCGCCGGCCGCGCGGCATACCTTTCAGCGATGCGAAACATCGGCGTGCTCAATGCAAACGAAATCCGCGCCATCGACAACCGCAACCCCTACGACGGCGGCGAAGTGTACATGGTGCAAGGCGCAATGATTCCGGTGGCCATGGCTGGCCAGCAACAGCAGCAGAAAGCGGTGGCGCAATGAAGAGGCGTTATCGTATCGCCGCAGAACCATGGCCACTTGGGCCTGAAGGATTTCGCAAGTCTCCATGGTCTGATCCCGAGGATATCACCGGGCTTTGGTGGACAGTGCGCGTTGCTGGCACCGGAGCGCTTCTTTGCACGACACGTACTTGGGACGCAGCAAAGACATTTGCCTATCAGTATCTAGGCTGGGGAATGCGCAAGCCAAACAACGGCGAGTTTGTGACGTGGGAACAGGCCGACACATTACGACTGGCGGGACTATGAAAACCAGCTATATCCTAGGCGGGCAAATCCTCGCCGCTCAACCCGACGCGCCGGAAGTACGGGAGATCGTCTTTTATGCGGGCACGCCAGTGCTGCGCACTGACGGCCGCAAGATGTTCCATCTCTCGTTTTCGCTTGAAGATGGCGCTGTTGACCTGTCGTTTTTGAATAGCGGGAGAGCCCCATTTGTGATCGATCACGTCGAAGACATCGACCACACGCTAGGCGTCATCGAACGTGCGCAAATCAGCGGCACTGGCCGGGCCTTTGTACGCTTCTCTGACCGGCAGGAAATGGCCGGGCTTATTGGCGACATCAAAACTGGAGTGCTCGCAAACGTATCCATGGGGGCGCACATTACCGGCGAACTCGTGAAAGCTGAACCGCTGGAAAAGGGCGTACCGCACCTTCGGGCGACGAAGTGGAAACCGTTTCATGTCTCGCTCGTGGCGCGCGGCGCCGACCCATCCGCCCAATTTTTGAGTGACTGCCAAATGGAAGTACCGGCAGAGCTACTTGCTGACCTCTCTGCACCCACTGGCGCGGCCAGCGAAGCAGATCAGAGCGAACAAAAGGCACGCTTGGCGCTGCAAATTAAGCAACGCCGTTTCCGCGTCCTTGGCCGCTAACCAATAACCAAACACGTCACGCGCGGCAGTCTTGCCGACGAACCCCCGCGCGTACAGGGAGCAAACATGAAGAAAAAGCTACTCATTGAGAAGCTGGCCGCAGCTACGGCCGAATATAAAACGCTGCTGGACGGTTCCGACGCCGCCGCCGATGTCGTCGCCCACCTGGCCTCGACCGACGCCAAGGAAACGGAACTCAACGGTATCAAAGCCGAACTCGCCGCCATCGAAGCGCTGGAAGCGAAGGCGAAGGCGAATATCAGCCGGGAGCCGGCGGTGGCGCTGAGCGACAATGCGGCGGAGCGCCCGTGGGGATCGTTCGGCGAGTTCCTTCAGGCCGTGCGCGGCGCCAACCTCAGCACGGGCAATATGGACGACCGCTTGCGGAAGCAGCACCTTGGGGCCACCGGCTCCAATGAAACCGTTGGCAGCGAAGGCGGGTTTCTCGTCGGTACCGACATGTCGGCCGAGATCATCAAGCGCGCCTATGACGTGGGCACACTGGCCGCTCGCTGTAAGCGCATCCCGATCAGCTCTGCGTCAAACGGCGTCAAGCTGAACGGCATTGACGAAACCAGCCGCGCCAATGGCAGCCGTTACGGTGGCGTACAGGCCTACTGGGCCGGAGAAGCCTCGACGGTTACGGCCAGCTCGCCAAAATTCCGCAAAGTGGAACTGGAGCTGAAAAAGCTGTTTGCGTTGTGGTACGCCACTGAAGAATTGCTGGCTGATGCTACCGCACTGACCGCTGTGGCGACCGACGCCGTGGCGTCAGAACTGGCATTCAAGTTGGACGATGCCATCTTCCGTGGCTCCGGTTCAGGCCAGCCGCGCGGCTTCTTCGCAGACTCCAATATTTTTGTCAGTGTGGCAAAGGAAACCAGCCAGACGGCGGCGACCATCAACGCGACCAACATCTCCAAGATGTACGCGCGTATGTGGGCAAAGTCGATCCCGAACAGCGTGTGGTTGATGAACCAGGATTGCCTGAATCAGCTTCCGCTGATGTCCATTGCCAACCAGCCGATTTTTACACCTCCGGGAGGGTTCAGCGTGGCTCCGTTCGGAACTCTGATGGGTCGCCCCATTCAGGTGATCGAACAATGCGAAACGCTCGGCACGCAGGGCGACATTGCGCTGGTTGACCTCACCCAGTACGCGCTCGCCGAAAAGGGCGGCATTCAGCAGGCGTCCTCTATGCACGTGCGGTTCTTGTACGACGAACAGGTGTTCAAGTTCACGACCCGCGTCGATGGCCGTTCGCTGTGGCACTCCTCGCTCACCCCGTTTAAGGGATCGGCCACGCAATCGCCGTTTGTGTTCCTCGACACCCGCGCGTAATCGCCACGACCACTAAACAACCAGGGGCGGCGAGGGCCGCCCCAACTGGAGCCCAAATCATGAAAATCATGCTTCCTGAGCAGTTCAAAATCGTCGAAGCGATGCCCAACGCCACCGATGCGGCGGGCCGCACCGGCGATTACGTTTCCTTGAAAAATGCGCTGTGCGCCTGGGTGGAGGTCGCCATCACGCAAGGCAACGCCGCCACCATCGCGCTGACCATCGAGCAGGCCACCGCCGTGGCGGGCACCAGCTCGAAGGCGATCACCAACGCCGTCCCGATCTGGTCGAACCTGGACACCGCCGCCAGCGATACGCTTGTGCGGCGCACGGACGCCGTGAGCTACACGACCGACGCGGGCGTGAAAAACAAAATGGTGATCTTCCAGATCGACCCGGCGCAACTCGACATTGCGAACGGCTTCGATTGCATCACCGTCAAGACGGGCGCGTCCAACGTGGCCAACCTCACCGGCGCGCGCTACTGGATTCAGACGGCGTACCAGCAGGCCACTCCGCCCGCTGCTATCACCGACTAACCACCCACCCTCTCTCCTAACCGGGGCGGCTACTCTGCCCCGGATTTTTACCGCCTCGCTGTCGAAATTGGAAAACGCTACCTCGTCCAGGGGTGAGTCCGCATAGGGCTGTAAACACTGCCGGTTCGAATCCGGATCGAGGCGACTTTCTATGACATTCTCCTACCAACTCGTCACCGCGCCCACCGAATTCGCCATCACTGATGCGCAGATGGAGACGCACGCGCGCGCTGCGGGCCAGCCGGTCGAGCAGTACCAACCCTACGTGCGGGCGGCCGAGGCCTACGTGGAGACCATCACCGGGCGCCGGCTAATCACGCAAACCTGGAAGTGGTTCCTTGACGACTTTCCGTGCGGCGACCGCTTAACCCTGCCGTTCGGCCAACTCCAATCCGTCACGCACGTCAAATACACCGATACGGCTGGCACACAGACGACTTTCGACGCCGCCTATTGGGAAGCCTCCACCGCCCGTGATCCCGGCGTCCTTGCCCTGTCCTACGCTCAATCCTGGCCATCTACAACCCTGCGCGTCCTCGACCCCATTGAAATTCAGTTCGTTTGCGGGTGGACCACGGCAGCGGATGTTCCATACGACATCCAGGCGGCTATTCTGCTGGTGGCAACACACCTCTATGAAAACCGTTCGGCTGTCGGCGTTGGCGATTCAGCGGTGGTGACCTCGAAGCAGGTTGAGCTTGGCGCGATGGCGCTGCTTGCGAATTGGATTCTTCGATGACGCGCACCGGTCGACGCACGGCATGGGTGCAAGCCTTTGCCAGCACGGAAACCACCGGCGACTCCGGCGATCCGCGGCCAGCGTGGAGCGACACGCCAGCGCTGGAATTTTGGGCGCATAAGCGAAATCTCACGCAGCGCGAGGTGGTGGTCGCAAGCTCGCTGCAACAGGAAAACACATGCGTGTTTGAGGCGCTGTACATGGACGCTCTGACCACCACGCACCGGCTCAAGTACTCGGGCCGCTACTACGACATCACCGGGATCAGCGACCCCGGCGAACGACACGAAACACTGCACATTTACGCGCGCGACGCGGTGAGTTACGGATCATGACACTTGGACTGTATTACCCCAAGCCGGAAGCTCCGGCAAAACGACGGGCGAGCAAAAAGGCCAGCTTCGCGCGATGCGCGGCGGTGCCAGCCGTGGAGCTGATCTACACTGAAACAGGCGAGGTTCTCGGGTACCCGACGGCGGCCGAAGTGCGCGGCAGTAGGCAGCACATCGACGTTACGTCATTGTACGATGACGGGCCGTGGCAAGTTGAGCACTGTTCACCTTTAACCACCACTGTTCATCTGACCTTCACCGTCGGCCAAAACATCGCTTTAATCGCATGACACTACCCGAAGCCCTAGGCCAGCACCTGCGCACCGATGCAGACGCCACGCTCGCCCATTACGGCGCGTCGAAAGTGTTCTGGTGCTACGAGACGCAGAACGTGTCCGCGCCGTTCCTGACGTTCCGGCAAACGTCCTGCCGCCGCATTGCGCAGCACATCAACGGTGCCGGGCAGCCGCGCGAGTATGGCGTGGAGATCATCCACTACGCCGCGTCGCAAACCGCCGCATGGACCGGGGCGGAAGCGCTTAAAACGGACATGGACAACGTAACCGGCACTTTCGGCACGGTGGCCTTTAAGCGCTGCGTTGTCACCGATGAAAGCGACCTCGTAAGCGAGGAGGCCGCAGCTCGCGGGCTGTTTGCCGTGGCGCAAACGCTGACCATTCGCACCTAGTTTTCCTGAACGTCGTGAGACGAAACAATGAAACAAGAAAAAACCATCACTCCGCGCATGTGTGTGAGATGCGGATTAGTTCAAATTTCCATTCGCGCTCTTTACTGTACCCCATGCAATAGGCAAAAGCAGAAAGAGTGGACAAAAGCCTGGAGCCAGAAAAACCCCGCCAAAATCAGGGAGTACAAGAGGAAGCAAAATTCATTCCCTAGTTCAATTCAGGCAAAGGCAAGATGGAGACAAAAAAACCGCGATTTAGAAAACGAAAGAACAAGGCAGCGCAGAAAAGCACACCCTGAAAAAACAAGCGCCTTGAGTCGGTCGCATTACCATAACCGGAAATCTCGCGGCGCCGGGCTGCAGCACCGCCACTCAGCTAGAGACATTTTGAACCTAAAGCGCGTCCAGCGTGACAAATGCGCTAACCCGGTCTGCCAGTCGCGGCTTAGTGATGGCTACCACGTTGATCACATTGTTCCTGTTTCCAAAGGCGGGAGCAACTTAATAGGCAACATTCAGCTCCTATGCCCTACCTGCAATTTAACAAAATCAAACAAAGATCCAGAAGTTTGGTTTGCCGAAAATGGCGTGCTGGCCCTGTACTAGTCCAGAAATGAAACTACCAACGCAACAACATCAGTGCCTTAACTGTGGAGCAAAGACAGTTAAGCGCCATGGCGCACGCAGCCGGGAAAAGTATTGTTCCCCTGCCTGTCGTATCGCTCACGCCGAAAAAAGCAAAGGCAAATAGCCGAATAGAAACCAGCGCCGGGAGGTGCCCAATCGCACGCCGGGAGGTGGCAGAAAGACGCACCCCACTATGGCTACATTCTCGGCAGTTGCCGGAACTCTTTTCAAATACACCGTTTCGTCGACGCTGACGACCATTCCCGGCGTCCAGTCGATGTCTTTCAGCGGTGGCGAAAAGAACGACATCGAAGTCACCGCCATCAGCGACGAGGACCAAGTTTTTGTAGGCGGGCGCCGTTCGGCGCTGGAACTGTCATTCGGCATGTACTGGGACCCGACCGATGCTGGCCAAGTCGCCATGTTGACCGCCTACAGCGCGTCGTCCAGCACGCCGGTGGCCATGACGATCACGGAAGCCGATGCGGGCGCCGCCTCGCAGGCGTTTTCTGGCTACGTTAAGTCCATGGTGCCCGCCTACGACCGCGACAACGCGCACATGTACAACGTCGTCATCAAGTTGACCACCGCTATTACCTTCACCGCCTAAGGAGGCGTTCATGATTGATCCCGTAACCCCCGCCGCGCTAGTGCCGTGGCGGGGGAAGAGCTATTCACTGCAACTGACCCTCGGAGCGCTTGCGCTAGCCGCCGGCGAGCTGGGCATCAATATTCTTGAGGGCGGGCCTGATTCGCTTTTCACGAAGCCAGCTTACTACCAGAACGGTGTGTTGCTGTACGCCGCATTGCGCCAAAAGTTTTCCTCCTCAGAAGTGCCGCTCATGGAGTGCATGGACGCGGTGACCGGCGAAAAGTCCGACTTCTATGCGGAAGCTCTATCGAAGTTGGTTGCCGAACTCGCGCCCGCAATCCGGCGCATCATGAAGCTCGAACCGGAGCCGACGGACCGCCCTACGACAGACGCGAGTTCTGGCGCCGGCTCTGGGCCAGCGCTCGTGTCCACATCGGGATCACGTCGGAAGAATTCTGGGCGCTAACACCAGGGCAACTCGCCGACCTCTTCACGATTGCGGCGGAGGCTAACGGCGATGGCCAAAAAATGGGGAGCAAAGTTCGACGCGGCTCGGCTCCGTGAAGCAAAGGCCGCGTTCCGCGCGATCGCTGAGGTAGTTGACCCCGGCGGCGCGCGTGTAGGGTCCGCATGGGCGAACGCCCGCTCGGAAGTGCAGGACGGCTTCCGCGCGGCGGCTTTGGTTGTGCGCGATAAAGCGCGCATCGGTGCGGCGGCGGTAGGTGCTCCGAAGCGGCTGTATAGCGGCAGCCGCCCGGCTATCTTTGCGTTCTCGGATTTCAACGCGGCAACCGACAACAAGCGGAAGCGGGCCGTGTTGGTGGGAATGCGCACCGGCCTAGCGTCGGCCGCGAAAGACTCAAGCCTCTTCGTCACGTGGGGCAAGGGCAGCACGCGCCGCAAGGATGGCAGTGTAGCCGCGCGCGGGCTGGCGATGTCCCTTGCTGCGCTGTTTGAGCGCGGGCGTGCCGACCGCCGCATCAAACCCGGCCGCTTCTTCCGCGCCGCGATCTTTTCGACTCGCTCCACCGTCGCCCGCCTCCTCACTAGCGCCTACGTAAAAGCGACGGGCACGATCAACCGGATCAAATAATGGCCAACGAAATCACCTACCGCATCACCGGCGACCCCACCAGCTTTAAGAGCGCGATGGCGCAAGTGGAAGCGGCAACGGTCGCAACCACCGGCAAGGTCAACAACGCCGCGCGTAGTGTCGAGTCGCTGGGCGCCAAGCTATCCGGCGTCGGGTCTGCCATGACGCTCGGGATCACCGCCCCCGCCGCCGCGTTGGGCGCTGCTGTCGTCAAGACCGCCGCCGACATGGAAGCGCTGAAAAATGGGCTGGGCGCAGTCACGAAGGAAAGCGGCGCACTCGAAAACCAGCTTGCGCGGCTGAAGGAAGTCGCCAAACTGCCCGGCCTCGGGCTGAAAGAAGCCATCCAGGGAAGCACGTCGTTGCAGGCGGCGGGCTTCTCCGCTCAGCTCGCGGAACGCTCGTTGAAAGCCTTTGGCAACGCTCTCGCCACCGTCGGCAAGGGGAAAGCGGAACTCGACGGCGTAACGCTCGCGTTGTCTCAGATCGCCAGTAAAGGCAAGATCAGCGCGGAAGAAATCAACCAGCTTGCTGAGCGGGTGCCACAGATCCGCGTCGCAATGAAAGATGCGTTTGGGACGGCGGATACCGAGGTGCTGCAAAAGGCGGGCATCGGCGCCGAAGAGTTTGTAACCAAGGTCGTAGCGCAACTCGAAAAGCTGAAGCAGGTCACCGGCGGGACGAAGAACAGCTTCGAGAATTTGAGCGATGCGGTGACGCAGGCGGCGGAGCGCGTTGGGCAGAAGTTGCTGCCGTCGGTCAACGCTGTCATCCCGAAAATCGAAGCGCTGGTAACCGCGGCCGCGGACGGCGTGGATGCGTTTCTCGCGTGGCCGGAGCCGATTAAAGATGTAGCAGTTGCTTTAGGAGGTCTAGCGTTGGCAGCCGGCCCAATCGCGACGCTACTGGGCAACCTTGGCAAAATTGGCGGGGTACTGGCATCTGCTGCTGCTTACGTAAAAGCCCACCCAATCGTTATCCCAATTTCGATTATCACAACAGCCGCAGTGCGCGATTTCGCCGCCGTCAAAAGAGAACTGGACCCGCAAAACTGGAACAACGAGTTATTCACCGCAGCAACTGGCAAGTCTCGCGAAATGGAAGCGTCGCTCAAGGCGCTAATTTCAACAGCGGGCGGGCTGAACGGAGTTCCTTCGACATTTCAGATCATGGCGCAGTATGCGGGCAAGGCTGCGGCTGAGGTGCAAGGGCTCGCTGGAGCGCACGACAAAGCGGCCGCGTCTGTGGAGACCCACGTAAAAGCCATGGATTCCATCAAGCTCCCGACGATGGAGATGCTGGCGTTGCATAAACTGTCTGCCGACGCCCGCAGTGCGGACACCGAAAACGTCAATAAACTGGCCGATATCATGCACCGCTACGGCGTAGTGACGGAGGCGGCGGCACTGAAGGCCGCGAAGTCGTTGGACCTGCTCTTTGTCGCCTACCGCCAACTCTCCGACGCGCCGGACCTCGGCAACTTGAACCGCATTGATTTCGCGAAGCTGCCGAAGGCTCCCGATGCCGGGTTGCCCGGACCGGGCGGCTTCGAGGACTTCGTGCGCGGCGGGCGCAACATTGGCCCGGAAGGCATGCAGACCAAAGAGCAGTTCGAGGCGCAAAAACAACGCTTCAAGGAACTCGGCAAAGTCGGCAAGGCCGCATATCAGCAAATCTCCACCGTTGCTACCGACCTCTCGCGCGGTATCACGGACGTGATTTTTCAAGGAGGAAAACTGGGCGACATGCTTCAAAACGTGGCGAAGCAGGCCGCGCAGTCGATCACGCGGCTACTCATCGAAGGCGCGCTTAAAAAGCTGACAGACAAGCTGTTTGACGTCGGAGGCCTGATGGGCAAGGTGTTTGGCGGCGCCAGTGGTGCCGGGGGCACGATTTTTTCAGCCGCCGGTAGTGCTGGAGGGGCCGCAGGCTCGGCTGCCGGGGGCATTGGCGGCGCCGCATCGGCGGCGAGTTCCGGCCTGGCTGGCATCATCGGCGCGGCTGGCTCCGTGGTGTCCGCAATTTCCGGCGTCATCGGGAATTTTCAAATGTCAGGGATGAACAAGACGCTCGACCTCATCGAAAAAGAAGCCCGCTACAGCCAGATCCACCTGCTTAACACGCTCAACAAGGCAAACGAGTACTGGCCGTACATGAAGGCCGTTTGGGAGTCACTGGTTCGCATGGAAACCGCTGGCGGGTTCGGTGGCGCAGGCGGGGGCACTGTGAATGTTTCGATGGCCGGGGCATACCTCATGAGCGATTCACAAATGGTCGATTTCGCGAACCGGCTGGCGCGGTTCCTAAAGGCGCGCGGCTACTAAATGGGAATCTCCGTACTAATCGCCTCGACGCTGCGAAACAGCGCCACCGCCCCCGCGTCTATTTCGCTCACACGATCCCTCGGTGAGCCGTCGACCTGCGAGGTCACGACCACCGACGCCACCGGCTCGCTTGTGCCGGGCGTGGGCAACATCATTGAGATCCAAGACCAAAATTCGGACGTTCAGTTTTTTGGGACGGCGCAGGAAGTCGCCACAACTCGCCTCGATAACACCGTGGCGAACCAGTGCCACATCACCGCCACCGACCTCAACCACGCCACCACGCGGCGACTGGCCGGGCAATACGAATGGACCGGGAAGACGGTGCTCTACATCGTCTCCGATATCGTCTCCAACTCGCTCACGGGCGATCTGACGGACGTGTCCCTCGTTGAGACCGGGCCGACAATTGACCGGTTTGCCGTGGACTATTCGACGGTCAAAGAAGCCTTCGACGCCTTAGCTGAAATAGCGGGTATGCGCTGGTATGTGGACGAGCTGAACCGGTTGCATTTCTTCACCCCCGCCGCGTCGCCGGATGCGCCGTTTGCGATCAGCGACGGAACGAACGTCACCGCGCTGAGCGTGCGATCCACGCGCGAGGACTACTGCAACACGGTCACCGCGCGAGTGGGGCAATCGCTACGCGACCCGGAAGCGCAAGAGTTCACCGGCGACGGCGCCGCGAAGTCATTCACACTTGATTATGCGGTGGCGCAAGCGCCTAACGTGCTGGTCGATGGCGTCGAGGCCACCGTCGGCATCCTGGGCGTAGACACCGGCAAGGATTGGTACTGGCAGTCCGGCAGCGCGGAAATCCGGCAGGATGACGGCGACGCCGCGCTCGCGCTCGGGGTGGTGCTCAAGGTCACGTATGTAGGCCTCGATCTCATCTACGTGAGCGTCTCGGATTCAGCGGAAATCACCGCGCGCTCGACCGCCGAAGGCAACAGCGGGATCTACCACAAGCTGATCGAAATTGAGGGGCAACTGACGCGCTCCGACGCGACCACCGCCGCGCAAGCCTACCTCGACGCGCATAAAGAGCTGACCCACGTTCTTTCCGCTGAGACCGACGATTTCAACGAACCAGACATCCTCACGATCCGCCCCGGCGATGTACTCTCCATGACCCGCGCGGGCTACGGGGTGACCGGCAATTTCCTCGTCCGCTCAGTGACCCTGACGCATATGGACGGCGTGACGGACACCGCCGATTACCAGTGGCGCGGGCGGATTGAGGCTGTCCAGGGACCTCTGCTGCGCGGGCTCACCGATATGCTCAAGTCCACCGGCGGCGGTGCTAGTTCGGGCAGCGGGCCGCAGATCACCAGCTCCAGCGGCGCAGGCGTGTACGTGCACGAAGTAGGAACGCTGACCGCCAATACAACGATCACGCCAGCGGTCGCGGCCACGCCTGGCGCAACGATGTACGTGTTCCTCCTTACCGGCTCTTCGCCGTACACGATCACGTTTGATTCGGGCTGGTTCGCCACTGTTCCCAATTCCTTTATTCCCGCCGCCCCCGGCATCACCGTCTGCTTCCCCTTCGTGGGGCGCGCGGGCGACTCGCTGTGGTGGTTTGCCGGCCAGAGCGCGAACAACCAAGCATGAGACTCCTCCCCTACATCCTCGCCGTCGCCGCCTTCGGGCAGGCAACCACGCCGTACAAGGTCTCCCAGAGCGCCGGCAGCCTTGCCGGGCAACTGTGGCTCCAAGAGCCGCGCTCGGGCGGGCAGAACTGGCTCAAGCTAGGCGCGCCCGCGCTGGCGTCTGATCTGTCGTTTACATTCCCCGCCGCCGACGGAACCAGCGGCCAATGCCTCCAAACGGACGGGAGCGGCGTGTGGTCGTTCGGCGCGTGCGGCGGCGCTGGCGTCGACGTCGTCACCACCGATTACGATTGGAGTCAGACCCCCGGCGGAACGATCACGGGCGGTACACCCGCCACGGTAAATCTGTCTCCCTGCCCCGATGGTGTGGCACCGTATTCAGCGCATCATAGCGTTCGCATCTCCGGCGGTTCCGGATCACCGGAAACGGTGCTGCTTACTAACGTCACCGGAAGTGGCGCAAGCTGCGACATCGAGTTCACAACGGTCTACGATCAAGGCGACGGGTTTTCTATCGGCTCGGCATCGGCGGGCATCCACGAGGCCGCGCGCATGGTCACCGGTGCCAAACGCCTGTTTATCCCGTTGGGTACGCACACGATGGACCCGCCCGCCCCAGGCGAGGAATCGACGGTTTATATCCAGCAGGGCGTGACCGTCGCTGGTGCTGGAAACGACCCCGGCACAGGCTCCTACGTGTATGTGGCGGCGGACCAATGGGCCATGATTTTCGACACGATTTACCCGGTCCATGGGTCCAATCTCGCGGTTGGCGGGACGGGCACAATGGCGAGCGGTGGCGGGATCAAGCTGACGGCGCCCGAGCCCACCGGAGTAAGCCCGAGCGTGACGAATTATCAGAACTGCTTCAGTATTTTCGAGGGCCTGCAAATTGCTCGCGTTCCAATCGGGATGCACTGGGAGCGCGCCTGCGGGCCGATTGTGCGGGATTCGGCGTTCATCCAATACAACGACTACGGGTTGCTGATCGAAAACGTGGATATCCCGGATTCGGGCGATCAGAGCATTACGAACAACCAGTTTTTTGTGATTGGCTCGGGCGGCATCGGGACCACGGGCATTAAATGGCTTTCTGCTGGTGGGGCAAAGATCACCGGGAATAAGTTCAATACGCAGGGCAGCGGCATTGACCTGGAATCGACCACAAACACGATCATTGCGATCATTGACGCCAACTCATTCGACAACAACACCGAAACATCCATCAAGGTTCGCGCGCCGTCTATGGATTCCTTTGCGTTTATCTCAGTTGCTGGCAACACCTTCACCGGCATCGGCGGCGCCGGATATGTTGGAATCGACATCGGCGACACCACGGATTTGATCGGCTCCGTCGCCATCGCCGGCAACGTGATGCAAGGGGCAGGTAAGGCCATCCGAATTGGGGCCGCCGAAAAAGTCACGCTTGACGGGAATGTCATCAGCGTGTTTGGCACGGGCGTCGAAATCACCGCCGACGCGGTGGAAGTTGCACTGGGGCAAAACTCGTTTCACGCGGTCACCACAAAATACGACATCGCCGATGACGCCTCCATCCGCCCCATGTCGCCTCTGTTCGCCAGCGGCTACGCGCGCCAGTGGGCCTCCGCGATCAACGTGCAGAGCATCGCCGAATTCGCGGAGCCGTCCGTGGGGGCCAGCGCCAACAACGCGGTAATGTTCCTGAACGGCTCCACTGGGGCGAACTCACAGCGCGGTATCTGGTGGGGATACAACACCGGCGACATGAATTTCGCCCGGTTTGGCACCGCGAAGACTGCCGCCCCTACGACGGATTTCAAGCTCGAAGCTGACGGCGACGCGGTGTTTTCGTACAACGTCGGTATCGGATCTACGCCCACCTCCGGCATTGCCTTGGACGTGCGCGGGGTGGCGCGCGTGTTCGACGGCACCATCGACCTCCGGATGCAGGTGGGTGGCGGGGCCTCGTACATCGGCGCGACCTCGAACCATCCCTTGCTAATCATGCAGGACGCCACCGAGCGCCTGCGCGTGGGCAACTCAGCCTTGCTCCCCGGCACCGGGGACGCCTACAACGCGGGCGACCCTACAAAACGCTTCCTTGGGACCTACTCGAAAATCTTCGATTCCGTGGCGGCTGGCGGGACCGGGGATTACATGCAAACCCGGAAGCTGCAGCTCTACGACAACACCGGCAGCACGACTGCCGCCTCGTACTGGGACCTGAACGTCGTCATGAGCGGCGCGGGCGCGGGGCAAAACTCTTCGTTCACCATCCGCGACAACGCGGGCGCAAACGTACTTAAGGCAGAGCGCATTGCCAGCGGTTCCGCGGTGTCCCGGACCACATGGTATACCGACCTGCTCCCCGACACCGACGGCGGCCGCAGCATCGGAACGCAGCTTTTGAACTGGGACAAGATCTACACGAACCAGCTCGGGGACGCCTCCTACCCGGTGGTTGTGTGGGGCGCAAACTCCGATTTTTCTGGCCTCACCACCACTGCGCTGACCATCAACACTGGTGCCGCAACCGTGGGCTACGTCTGGACCGCCACGAGCACCGGCGGGGCCGGCTCTTGGCAGGCCGCCAGCGGCTCCGGGTTGCCAGTTGCCGACACAACCGCCGTGGTCAAAGGTTCAAGCGACGCAAGCAAGCTGGTTCGGCTTGAGGTTGACGGGCTCACCACGGCGACAACGCGCGTACTGACCGTGCCGGATACCGATATGGTCCTCGCTGGCCGCAACGTCGCGCAAGCGTTTTCCGCGAATCAAACCATCTCCAGTGGCTCTTCGCTGATCCTCGACCGCGCGACCCGCGCGACCAATCAGCAGGTGTACTGGAGCGTTGGCGGGAGCACGGCGACGACCGGCGCATGGTCTTTGGGCGCGGTGCCGAACGGCGCGGCGTCTGAATTTAGGGTGTCGCACAACGGGACATCGATCCTAACGCTGTCCGAAGGCGGACAAGTGGACGTGCCAGCTAATTTGGTTGTGGCTAGCTCCGGCTCCTTTGGTGGTACCGCTACGGCGACGGCGTTCAATGGCACCTCGACAAACCCGTTTAGGGTCGCAGGAACAACGGTGATCGACGCCAGCCGCAACGCTTCTATTGCGGGCCTGACGATCAGCGGCACCGTTACCGGAGATCTGATTCCAGCGACATCCGCCGTGTACTATCTGGGCTCGTCTTCGTCGATTTGGAGTAATATCCACGCGGATATTGTGACCGTCTACACCAGCCTTCTGCCGGAGGCCAGCGCATCGGCCAACCTGGGCGGCTCTACTCGCCGGTGGACGAAAACATGGACCGGAGACCTCGACGTGACCGGGACGATTATCCCGCCAAGCGGTACCGCCTTCACCGGGACAAAAACCGTTCGCGCCTCCGGCGGCGCCGCCGATTGCACGCTCACTTTTTCCGCAGGCATCATGACCGGCGGCACCTGCTAAACGACTTTATGCGCACCATCGCACTCATCGCAATGACGGGCATCATTGCGGCGGCCGAACAGCCGAAACCAACGCCCCCACTGAAAACCGCCGAACGAATGGCGCTTACCGTGCTTTACGAGCGGCGCGCCGAGATCGACAAGCAAATCGACGTCGTTCTTACCGAGTCTTGCGCTGACCGCGGCATCCCCAAGGATCGCTGCCGGCTTCAGCCAGACGGCTCGTTTGCGGCGCTCCCTGAACCGCCCGCCAAAGAGGTGAAGAAGTGATTTCGCCGAAACTGATCCCAGCCATTTTCCTTGCCATCGCCGCGCTGCGGGGCGAGAGTATCTGCGGACACCGCGTCGATCCGCCCTCCGGGCCACTGGCGCATGTGTCCGTTGCGTGCGTCGATTACGCCAAGCTGCAAGCCCAGTTTCCGGCCGTGGCGTGGCCGAAGGGTGCGGTGACCCAGGTACTCATCCACGCCCGCGAAGGGCGCGCCGTGCGCGTGGAGGTGGATTGCGAGGTGATATTTGCCGACCTCACCCGCGACGCCGAAGGGCGCCTCGTGGCGCTGGTGCAGGTGCCAGGAATCGAGCATCGCGCGTTGTCGGTTGCAGTGCTGCTGGCGGTGCCGGAGTGAAGCTCCGCACGGCGGCAGTGGACGCCACGACGGACGACGGAAAGCGCGTTGGCGGGCCGTGGGCTATCCCACTCGACCGCGCCGCGTTGCAGGAGATTAAAGCGCTCGAACAGGAGTTTGGGCGCGTGGACTTTGAGAAGCCGAAGGAGAAGCAACCATGTTTGATGAAGAAATAAAGGCCACATTTGCCGCCCAGGGCCGCGCAATGGCCGCGCAGATCAATACGCTGGCCGCGCAGAACTACATCCAAGCCTGCCAAAACTGGGCGCTGTCGCCACAGGGGCTGCCGCCAGTGGCACCGTTCGCGGTCAGCGCTGACGTGTCCTTCGTGCCCTCGTTCTCGCTGCACCTGCTGCCGACGGCTGACCCGGTGTCCGACATCAAGCCGGAATCCTTCCTCCCAAAGTTTGCCACCGACACCGACGCCGTAGGCGGACCCGTCGGCGGGCCGATACCGGGCGCGCCGGGGAAGTTCTACGCGGCCTCCGGCACGAATCCGCAACCGGGCGACGACTACCGCACGGGCGGCGCGGTCTACCTCTACAAGCGGCCAACGCCGTTCGGCGGCTACTGGGTGAAGTTATGAACTGGCGCAAGATCCTCAAAGCCGCGCTGATCGCCGCTGGATCGGGTGCCGTGGGGGCCGTCGCGCAGTCCGCACAGGAGGGCGCAAAGCCGGAAGCGCTCAAGACCGCCGCTATCGCCGGCGCGGTCCTGGGTCTCATCGGCCACCTGACGCAATCTCCCATCGAGCCAAAAGCACCACCGCCCGAGCAGTGAAATCCATGCAGGAGCGAGAATTGGAAACTCTCCAGCGCATTGCCGATACCCTCGACGATGTGCGCGGCGACGTGGCTGGCCTCACCACGTCGCAGGCTGTTCAGACGGAACAGTTGCGAAACATCGTCGATCATCTGGCGCGACTAAACGGCCGCGTCACTAAGTCCGAAGACCGTCTCGCCTCGCTCGAAAACGACCGAGCTGAACAGCGCGGGGCGTGGAAATTCATTGCGCTCATTTCCTCAATTCCGGCTAGCGTCATCGGCGCTGGCGCGATGTGGTGGGCTAATCACGGGGGCAAATAGTGGCGAACCTAAACCGTAGCTGGAGGCGCTGGATGGCCACCGGATGCCTGCACTCAACGCACGCGTGCAAGGAGTACATACGGAATGTGCGGGAGTTCAAAAAGCAGTTCGCTCCGCACGACTACACTGAACTCGGCGACGTGCTGGAAACAACCTGTCTCCGCAGTGGCGCACGCGGCACAAAAGACGAGGCCGAACCGCTGGAGCCAGACCTCCGCATCGGGCTTGATTGGGTCCGTGAGATGCAGCCAAACCGCTGGATGTGGGGCAACCATGACGACCGTGTGAATGCGCTGCTGGCGCATCCATCCGCAATGGTGTCCGAACTTGCACGGCGCCTCCACGCGGACATGATGGCCGCGGCAAAGGAAGCTGGCGCGAAGGTCTACCCCTACGACATTGAGCAGGGCTGGGCGCGGCTGGGGAATATGTGGCTCGGACACGGCTACATGTACAACATCAACGCCCTGCGCGACCACGTCGAAATGATGGGCGGGAATGTGGTGATGGCTCACCTCCACGTAGCGCACACGTTCCGCGCGCGCAATCACGGCGGTCATTGGGGCGTCTGTGTCGGCACGGGTGGCGATCCTCGCACAATGGCCTATGCGCGGCGACGGCGGCAGACGCTGGCCTGGAATCACGGCATCGCCTACGGCGAGTACACGGACAACGACAGCACCATGCACCTGTTGCAGTGGGACTGTGCGCACGGCGGAAAGGAGCACCCGCGATGGCTAATCTCTTAGCGGACCTCGCCCGAGCGCTGGAAGAAGGCGGCGCGGAAATACCAGCAGAAGGCTTTCTGACCGCTACAGCCCACGCGGCGGCGGCTGGCCTGTCCGTGCCGCAAACAGGAAAGATTTTGCGCGCCGGGGTGTTGGCAGGAAAAGTCGAGCGGCGTAACTACCGTATCCGCAACGGCGCGCGGGTTATCCCGGTGCCGCATTACAAGGTGACGTTATGACCCGCGAACAATGGCACATCCTCGCCGGCGAATGGGCGGCGGTGCTCGGTATCACCACCGCGCCCCGGCTGCTCATTGTTCCGGCCTCCGACATCCCCGGCTGTGATGCCGTGGCGGAGTTTGACGACTGCCGGGCGACACATTGGACCGTCAAAATCCGGCGCGGGCACCACGCAGACCCGGACCTCCTGCTCTGCCACGAACTCCTTCACGTTCGCACCGGCTTGACTGACGCTACGCACGAAGCGTGGATTTGCGACCTAGCGGCCGCGCTGGTGGCGCTGAAGCGGCGGGCGGCATGACGCGGCGGGCCTGGGCTGTTATCGCGTCCTGCGGGCTCCTGCGGGCCACTACAAGCGACGAAAAGCCGTCCCCGGTATCTGAGGCGGCTTGGAATGATTTCGCGGGCCGCGGGAATTACTACGCGGCGCAGTTGCAGCGCGGGGTTATCGACATCAAGGCGTGGTCGTGGGTGTTGCGGGCGTGGCGAGCTTTGCGGTAGCGACTTTATATCGCAAAGTAGCGATAAGTTATTGAAAAGACAAATAGTTAGCGGTAAAATAGAGCATGGTTAAATCAGCACGTACAATCACCCGCGACCGCAAGTGTGTTGAGGCCATGCGGACAGCGGCCGAGTGCATTGGCGAGATAGAAAGCGACATGTCCCTTTTTGCGGTGACGCGCGGTCAGTTTTCTATGATTGATTGCATTCGGCATTGCTTGGACAAAATGGGGCCTTCGCGTCTGACGGTGTGGACGTGGTGCATTGCTGACTACGAGTTTGAAACGTTTGAGTGGTTGCTCCGGGCCGGCGGGATAACGGCGGCTCTGCTTGTGATTGATCGGGCTGGAGAGCAGCAAGTCGCCAAGACGCGTAGTTTTCGGGACGGCAGTATTGACAAGGCCGAAAAGCAGGGCGCGCTCATGCGGCGCTGGAAAGAAAAGTTTGGGCCGGAATCTATTCGCGTGGTCTTGAATCACGCAAAGATTGCGACGCTTGACAATGGTACACACAAGGTGGTTATTCGCGGGTCGATGAATCTAAATCACAATCCGCGGTTTGAGCAGTTGGATATTACCGAGGGTGCCGGGCCGTTTGATTTGATTCAAGAGATTGAAAATTCCTTGCCGGTGCTGGGCGAGAAGTACACACGGCGTGAGGTAGAGGAAGCCACCGGCGCGCACAGTTTATTCACGGCCGACGACTTAAAGCCGTTTCGCACGGCAGAACTGAAGGTTTGGGCAAAATGATAAGAGACGCAGTGATTGCCGAATTACTGAAAGCTAAGAATCGGCCAGAAAAGGCCGGACTTTATGCGGACTCGCTGTTGGAGTATCGCGCGGCGCAAGAGAACATCGAGAAAAACGGCGCGATTGTCGCCGATCCACGGACGGGTGCGGCGGTCCAGAATCCATTTTTGGTCGTTCGGGACAAAGCATTTGCCCGCCTGGAATCTCTTCACAAGGCGGGCGTTAAGGCTTCAAGTCTGTGGTAGTTATTTTGCGAGCTTTGCGGTAGCTTTCGCGCGCTTTGCGGCGACCATGAGCGCGGCGCGGGCTTGACGCTGTTCTGGCGTCAGCGCGGCGCCCCCTTTGCGGGGGCTGCGGACTAAGCCGCCTTTGCGGCCGAGTGCGACGGCGGCGGGGTTTTTGGGGGTGGTCATGCGTCTACCCCGAACTTGTCGTGGATCTCCTGCCAGATCCGCTCGCAGTCACAAACTTGACCGTTAGCGCGAGCATAGGCCAGTTCGCGCTCCAGGTCAGCCAGTTCCGTGGGGCCACGGTGCGCGGCGTGCGCGGCTTCAATGCGGCGGACGTCATTTTGATAGGCGGTCATCAGATCGCAGTCGGCCTGGCAGTCAATGAGGTGCTGTAGGTCGGAGTCGCTGATGGTTTTGAGCGTTTCGGGGGTGAGGGCGTTGATTTGTTCCTGGGTCATGGTGTCTCCTGTTGTTTGCATCCGCGACACCCCGTAGGGTGTTTCGTCCCCCGCCGGGGACTCGTCAGGCGGTACGCCGCGCCAGCCCGTGCTGCCGCAGGTCATTCACTTTTTCGAGCATGGTTGCTCATCGAGCGCTGTTTGGATAATGCGCTCCGCTTCTCGCACCGCTGATTGATCCATTCCGCCCATTCGGGCGGCTAAGTTAGAGACATACTCATTTGCCTGCTTTGAGGTGCATCGGAAACCAGCGGCGCGTAATGCACGGGCAACAACAGCGGCCTCGCGGGTGGTGATGTAGTGGGTGAGTGTCATAGTGTTTCTCCTGTGGTTTAGTGGCCCGCCGAAGCGGGCCGGGGTGGGTTAGAAACCGTAGTCGGCGGATTCACGAAAGTTACGGTTGATTGCAGTGGCTGCGACTAACTGCTCATCACTCAACTTCGCCGCGGTGCGCCATGTGCCGCCTGCGGGGACACCGGAGCCGCTGAAGCCCGCTTCTTCCAGCGCTTCAGCCGCGGCGCTGTAATTGTCGACGGCGGCAATCCCGACGAGTGCGAGTAGGCGGGATTGGCTTTTGCTGATCGGGGTTTTGTCTGCGCTGTTCATACTCTAACTATAACCGCTTACAGTTACTGAGTCAAGTCTTTTTGTGAGGTGTTATGAAAATAATGCTCTTTGCCCTTGCTTTCCCGCTGCTCGCGCAAATCCGGCCCGACCAAATCCGGCTGGTACCGTCGCCGCTCACTACCCCAGCCATGGCGACACGCCTCGCGGCATGGGACTCAAACGGGACATTGACCTACCTGGACATTGGGCCAGGGGTGACAATCAGCGGCGGCAAGATCACAGCGACGGCCCAGCCCGCTATCCCTGTGCTCATCACCACACGACTCACGCGGGCCTCTGACGGCACGTATCAAGCGCCCACTGGCATCGTCTGCCGTAACGGCGTTGTACAGCGGCAGGGCGACGATTACACCGTCGCGGCGGGAGTGATGACGCCGACGAAACCATGGACGGACGACGATACCATCCTGTCGATTTCCGCCGCGCTGATGATCCCGCAGGAGCCCAAACAACCATGAAAAAATTACTACTTTTCCTTGGCGCACTCGCCGCCTACGGGCAAACCGTGACTATTTCCGACACGCTTCCAAACGCTGTCGGCGGGGGGCAGTGGACCGGACGTATCACGGTTGTTCTGAACTCGCCCGGTCGAGCCTCTTACGGGGCTGTCGCGCTGTCCGGGTGGCAATACACTCTCTGTGTGGGCGTCACCGGCAGTGATTGCTCAGCAACGACCGCGGCGGGAGTTATTACCGTTCCGCTTTACGCCACCTCTACCCTGACTCCCACGGGCCTTTCTTATTTGGCGCGCTATCAACCCTCCAAGGGATCGCCGCGCACCGAGACGTGGGTGGTGGAACCGTCGGATACGACGCTCGCCGGGATAATCACGGACACCGTTTCGTCTCCGACTACCACGTACCAGCCTTCACAAATTCTATCGGGAGGTGCCTCTAGTGGCCAATGCCTCGTTTACGACGGCTCCACGTGGTCCCCCGGCTCCTGCTCCAGCGGCGGCGGTAGTGGCACGGTGACCTCGGTCTCCGTGGCGACCGCCAACGGGGTGAGTGGCAGCGTGGCGAACGCCACCACCACCCCGGCTATCACCCTCACCCTCGGGGCCATCACCCCGGCCAGTGTGGCGGCGGTGGGCAATGTCACCGGAGCAAACCTGAGCGGCACGAACACTGGCGACCAAACCACCATCACCGGCAACGCGGGCACCGCAACGGCCCTCGCCGCGAACGGGGCAAACTGTAGCGCTGGGAGTTTTCCGCTTGGCGTGGACGCGGCGGGCGCGGCGGAGACCTGCACCGCGCTTCCGGTGACCATCGCGGGCACTGCAAACCAGATCACCGCCAGCGCGGCGACCGGCGCGATTACGCTCTCGATCCCCACCAACCCAACGCTCCCCGGCACCACCTCCGGTACCTTCTCCGGCGCGCTCACCGGCAACGCGTCGACGGCATCCGCCCTGGCCGCAAACCCGGCAGACTGCACCAGCGGCCAGTATGCCTCCGCCATCGCCGCCAATGGCGACCTCACATGCGCGGCAGTGGCATACTCGCAGGTCACCGGCACGCCATCGCTCGCGACCGTGGCGACATCCGGCAGCGTGTCCGACCTCGGCAGCGGCACACTCGCCGCCGCGCGGGGCGGCGCGGGCACCGTGAGCGGCATCCTCAAAGCCAACGGCTCCGGCGTGGTCTCCGCCGCGACGAGCGGCACGGATTACGTGGTGCCAGCGGGCAACGTGGCCACCGCCACCGCGCTTGCGGCGAACCCGGCGAACTGTAGCGGATCGTTGCCGCGCGGCGTCGACGCGTCGGGGGCGGCGGAGGGCTGCGCGGACGTGGACCTCACGAGTGAGGTCACCGGCGTGCTGCCAGACGCCAATATTGCCTCCGGCATCACCCGTACAATTGCCAGCGGGTCCAAGGCGCTCGACACCGACGCCATCGCCTCCGGGGCTTGTGACACGCTGGCAACAACCTCCGCCACCGGCGTGGCATCAACGGACGTGGTGACGTTTTCCGCCAACGCGGACATTACAGCCGTGACTGGCTACGCACCAGTGACCACCGGCGGGCTGGCCGTGTATGCGTGGCCGACGTCAAACACCATCAACTGGAAGATCTGCAACCCGACGGCCAGCAGCGTTACGCCTGGCGCCGTGACCCTCAATTGGCGGGTGGTCCGATGACTCTACTTCTGGCGCTTCTTCTGCAAATCCCATGGCCGGGGCCAGGGCGGGCATCCGCCACCCCAGCGCTGGCGCCGAAGGCAGTGGTGAACACCGCGCGCGGTACAGACCTGTCCGGCTCCTCGTATAGTTCTATTTCAACCGGATCTATTTCCCACACCTCCGGTAATCTGATCGTGGTCGCGTGCCGCAGCTATGGTGTGGCGACGACCACCGTAACCGATGTCGCTGGCAACACCTATACCGCCCTCACCCGGCGCGAAGACGGCAGCGAGGCGTTCCAGTGGTTCTATGCCAAAAACATCACCGGCAGCGCGTCTAACGTCGTTAGTTGCAACTTTTCCACGGCGAGTAGCTATGTGGCGGTGATCGCGTTTCAGGTCTCGGGTGCGTCCACGACCTCGCCGCTTCAGTCGGAGACTGGGGCGCTACATTCGGCCAGCACCACCTGGACATCGCCAACGTTTTCGACAACGGGCGCGTATTCCATCGTGTTTTTTGGTGCCTCAATCTATAACGTTGGCGTCACCTGGACGGCTGGTTTGATTGGCGGGACTACCGCCGATGGCATCAGCGGGTCCGAGCCCTCGAACGTCGGTATTGCCGTGGGCGAGTATCGCTCAATCACTGGCGCGGCTTCCAGCATCACAGCGGCCATGACCTCGACATCGTCCACCGCTGGCATCATGGCCGTCGCCGTCTTCCAATGACACCTCTCGCCCTCGCCCGCATCGGCTGCGCTCAGTGCCATGGGCTCGGACTGCGCCGGAGCGGGCGGCGGTGCGCTTGCGTTGATCGCCGTGTCGCCGCGCTGATCGCGGCGGCGGGCAATATTTGGGAGCGGCTGTGGGTGGAGGCCGCGCTCTGTCCCGACCGCTTCCCCTCTCGACCACTGCCAAGGAGTTCACTATGTCCCGATTACTTGTATCGCTTGCCGCCGCGCTGACGCTGAGCGGTCAATCCGCCGTGCGCCTCGACCAAGTGCGCGCCGCCCCAGCTACCGTCGTTCGCGTGCTCGGTGCCGACGCCAACGGCCGGATCGTGCTGTTAGAGCTTGGGCCCGGCGTCGCCATCGTCGGCAACCGCATCACAGCCGCGGCACCGCCCGCCGTGGACGTGGTGCAAGCCGTCGAGCGGCTGGTGCCAGACGGGGCCGGCGCGTTTGTCGCGCGCCCCGGTGCCACCTACTCGCGCAACGGCCTCCGGCTGATCGAGGGGATCGACTATACCATCACCGGTGCCGTTTTCCGGCCGATTTGGCCGTGGACGGACGACGATCTGTTTGCCGCGCACCTCATCACGATCAAGCCCCGCCCTTAGGCTGGCTGTCCGTCGCAACTCTCGCCCCTGGCCCCTGGCCGGGGGCTTTTGTTGTCTCAGCGCAGCTTGCGTAGTTCGGCCAGGAGTGCATCCTCAACCGCCCGCAGCGCCGCCATCGCGCGGCGCGTTTCTTCGATTTCGCGCCACAATTGTTCGCGCGTGGTCCAAGGCTCGGGCTTTTTCGCGGGAAATACTATCAGGGCCGGTCTCGGTGCGGGCATCTAATCCTCTTGAGATGTGGTCTATGGTACTGCGGAGGCTGGCCGCAAGGGCAGGCGCGGCGGCGTCAATGGAAGCTATCGAGCGTAACAGTTTCTCGTCCCCCGCGCTTGTCTGGTTTGTAAATTCGCCATCGCCTTGCAAGAGGGCGAGGACAGCAGCGCGGACCCAGGGCTGAAAGCGGATACCATGGTCAAGCGCGTGCCGCTTCAGCCGGAGGTATTCTTCATCGTCAATCAAAATGCTCAGCTTTGCCATAGCAAGTACCTTTCCAGAAATACTGAATTTTCCGCACTTTTTAGCTTGCGATTTCCGCAATTGCGGAATACTCTTGGTTTGTGAGCAGCGAAGCCAAACAACCCAAGGAAATCATACCAGAGGGGCTGATAGACAAGACCGTACCGTTCCGCCCCAGTGTGTATCAAAAGGTGCACATCATGCGGGCCATGGCCGGCGAGACCGTTGCCGAGTGCATGGAGCGGATTGTCTTGGCGGCGTACATCGACTCACGTAAACAGAATATCCAGGAGAGACCCCAGTGAACCTTGCATCCTTGCATCTCGTTCATGCGGCGCGTGTTACCGCGCCGGTTCGCCCGCTGAATCAACACGACCGCGCATCCATCGCGGACCGCTGCCTCATCCATGGCGCGAGCCGATGGACCGTGGCGCGGGAGTACGGGGTAGCCCGCCGCGACATCGATGAGATTTGCGACGCCGCGATGTTTTCGCGCGGTGTGCGCGTCGGGAGAAATCAGGCTCGCTTCGTGCCGCCGGTTGGGCGCGCGGCTTAGGTGGAAGTGGTCCCCGTCGAATTTTGCCGACGCAACGGGGACCGGGTGTCAGGGGAGGGAGCAAACCAACCCGGACTGGCCGATGGTATCACAGGAGACCCGATGGAAGAAACTGTAGAGAACGAGTGGCAGCCGATGGACACGGCGCCGCGCTTTGGCCAGGAGGTGGACCTCCGCATTGGCGCGACGGTGTACGAGCGGTGCATGTTTGACCGAGACCGCGGCCGGTGGCGATGGCTTCAGGACGGGGCGCGAGTGCTGGGTATGGAGCCGGATGCGTGGCGGGCGCGGTAGAGCGTTAGAGGGAAGGAGGGGACATGGAGTCGCAGGTCATTCGCAAAATCGTAGATGATTGGGGCATGAGATTTCAAGACCCCTCCATCCAGAAGACCGCCGGGAGAAGCCCCAAGTGGTTTATTCGCCCTGTGGTGCCGGTGTTGACCGCCTCGGGACTTGTGCGCCGCCAAAAAGTGATCGTGTTGGGCCGAACGGCCGACATGACCCGCAAACAGGCCGAGCGCGCGAAGCAGGCGCACATGGCCGAAATCAACGGCGGCGACGGGCTAATAACTGGGCAGTTGCGGCTGTCCGACCTGATTGCCGAGTATCGCCGGTGCCGCCTCCCGTTGCTGGCGGCGTCGACGCGCGCCAAGTACGATAGCCACTTGCGAAACCACGTCGGGCTGCTGGGCGACTGCGAACTCTACGCGCTCACCGAGCAGTTTCTACAGGGCTGGATTCTCAGCCTCGACCTTGGCGGGTGGGCAAAGCTCGACGTCAAAAATTTACTGTCCGCGCTGTTTGAGTCAGCGCGCAAGTGGCGCCTGTGGACAGACAGAAACCCGGCAACGGGTATCGAGTTGCCGCCAATGGCGGTCGCGCGAGAAAAGCGCGTGCCGTCGGAGGCGCAACTTAAACGGCTTAGGGAGGCGCTCGACTGCTGCGGCGCGTTAGCGTCGGGCGTGTCCGGGCCGGATGTGCGGTATATGGTGGACGTCGCGGTGCTGACCGGCTGGCGAATCTCTGAGATCCTCGGATTACGAACAGACGCGATTGACGGTGAGGTCCTGGAAGTGCGGCGGGCCTGGGTGCGCGGCGAACTGAAGGACGCGAAGACGCGGGCCGGCCGTCGCCGGAATTGGGTTGGTCCGTTGGCGGGCGAGCTGAAGCAGCGTGCGCGGCATGGCTTCGTGTTTTGCGGCGTCGATGAGCAACCGCCAGACGACCGGGACATCCAACAGCACATACTCCGCCCGTGCGCGGAGGCCGCAGGCTGCTACTGGCCAGGGTTCGGCTTCCACTCGTTTCGGCGTCTGAATAACACCTACCGCCAACACGCCGGGGCGACGGCCGCGGAAGTGATGCGCGCCATGGGGCACACGTCGGTTTCGATGACGGCGTTGTATACGGTTACCGATCTAGACCGCGAACGGGCGGTGGTGGATCGAATTAAGGAGAGGGTGCAGTGAACGAAGAAATCGACGTTGTCGGGATTTACGAGTGGTATCGGGCGTTGTTGAATCCAATCTTGGCGCGCCTTGACGTAACGGAAGTTCCCGCAGAGGTGAGCGCTCTGTCGGACGCGGTGGCCGCTCTGCGGACGGCATTTATCGAGGAGGTGTGTCCTGATCCGGCTGATTTCGAGGAAAGCGTGCGATATCCGCCGTCCAAAAAGTAGCACGATCTAGCACGACCCAAACCACTCAGACGTGTAAGTCGTTTAGAATGGTGGGCCTGGCAGAACTCGAATCTGCGACCTCTACCGTGTCAAGGTAGAACAGGCCCAACACATACAAACCTAGCCGTTGAAAACAAACGAGTTGCGCGACGAAAAAATCACGTCAAATCACGCAACTAGTCACAATTCACACAACCCCCGCAATGCCGACGCGGGGCAGGAGAGGGAGCAAAATGACACCAGACGAGCAGGGATCACTGCACGCACAGCTTGCCGTCATGCGAGCCGACTTGAACGCCATTGAGGCTCGCGTGCATGAGTTTGTGTCGCGAGAAATGACGGCTTTTTCAGGGAAATGGGGTTTCCCGATTCGCGCGATCGACATACCAGTGTCGTGCTTTAAGCCATACGGCAGTGACAGAAAAATCAGTAAACTCGGCGAGGTCACGGTGCGCTGTTCGGTTTTGTACTAAACCACGCCCATACCGACGGGCGCAGAAAGAGGGAGCAAAATGCAAGATCACCTTGGGGTACATCGTTACCCATCCAATGCCGCCGCGTTGCCAGCCGCCGCGCGCGTCGCAGGCGAGATTATGGAGCGCGCCATGCGGCGCCGGGAGGCATGGCGCATGGCCTGGGCGCTGATTGACGCGCGGGCAAAGGCTGGCGACGCCGAAGCTGCCGAACTGGTGCGGTACGTGGACACTGGCGGTGCCGCATGACGCGACTGTGGGCGGTAAAACACCCCTACTATTGCAGCGAAAGCAATTGGTTTTCAAATGAGTGTTATACGGAGGTGGCCTCGTGGGAGGACTTTGGTATGCGGAACTCCGAGCCGGAACTGAATTTGCTATTCCGATGGGATTGGCGCGGGCCAACTAATGACGACGGCGAGCCCGTAGAGTTTAGCGCCGATGAGACGGTGAAGGAGTCGGTCCTACAGACGTTCTGGATGCAGCAGCGCAAGGGTAAGTTTGTGTGTTTCGAGGTGAAAGTGTCCCGCAGCGAAGAACCGGAGATACGCGAATGGCTTGCATCGCGACTGCCTCATGTGCTCGCGCTCTGGACGCCGTTAATTCCGGGCGGTGCTGCATGAGAACGGTAACCGCGGTGTGTTGTGCGTTGAATGTGGTGATGTGCCTCGTGACTGCTGTGCGTACTGCTGAATCTCTTGGCGAGGTGCCACAGTGGCTCACCTGGTTGGGGGTTTTTGCGACTGCCTGGGCGGCATTTGTGGCGGCCTTGTGCTTTCGCGTGGTGGTGTCGAAATGAGCCGCATGAAGGAATCAATTGACCGCTTTGAAGCCGCGCACGCGGCCTATGCCAGGGAGCTAGGCGAAGAAGCGCGCCGGGCACGTCGCTACGGGAACGCCTGCTTGGCGATTGCGGTGCTTGCGGTTGCGGCGGAGATCGCGCAGTGGGCTTGGGAGGTGTGGCGATGAGCGGCAAGCGGCGGGCGAACTGGGAGACGAAGCTGGACGAGCACCGGAAAGAGGTATCAGCGCTTGTCACCGGACTGGCTCGGCAAAACAACGAGCTGGAAGCGCGGCTGGAACGCGCACAGCGGCGGCTGCGCTGGCACACATGGGGGCTAATCCTGGGCGGGCTTGCGGTGATTTCACTGGTGGTGCGCCATGGGTGAAGTTCTAGTAACTGTGTTCTGCGCTTCGGCGAGGTTCGTGCTTTTGTTACTCTGCCTCACTCTTGTGCGTGACTTATGGAGGGACCGATGAGTTACACTATCACCGGCGATGAGCTGGTTTATTGCCGTCTAGCGTTGATTTTGGCGTCTGTGTCCTTCGCGGCTGAGGCGGCGTCTGAAACGCGCTCCTTTGTGTGGCGCGTGATCTTTAGCGTGGCGGCTCTTGCTAACGCGGCGACCACAGCGCGCATGGCGTGGAGGCTGTTATGAGCACCCATCACCTCACCAACGCGCCGCGCTTCGACGCGCTAGAGCGGCATGTGCCGGAGGTCTCGCAGGACCCGTCGCAACGGCAGGGCTTCATGGGCGGGACCGACATCCAGCATGTCTTGGGCCTCGAGCCCTACGGCTGCGCGCGGCGGCTGTGGTATAAGAAGACCGGCGCGCCGGAGGACCGGGCGTTTCGCATGACCGGGCCGATTGTCGCGGGCCGGCTTATGGAAGATGGCGTGGCGGAAATGGTCAAGGAGCGCACCGGCTGGAAGATTCGGCGGAAGCAAGCGACCGCCAGCGGCTACAATCTCCAGCGGGTGGACCGGGCCATCGTCGGGCACGAGCGCGGGCCTGGCGTGCTCGAAATCAAGACCGTCAGCGACCGCGCGTACTGGGATTGGAAGCGCGACGGGGTGCCGGTGGGCTATCGGATGCAGGTGCAGTGGTATATGCACGTGCTCGGCTGGCAGTGGGCCTGTATCGCCGCGCTGAATCGGGACACCGGGCAACTTGACCTCTACGAGTTCGACGCGCGCCCCGACCTCATGGCGGCGGTGGCGGAAAAAGTCGATTGGTTCATGGCCAACCACGTCGAGCAGCGCGTCGCGCCTGCCTGGCTGGAGGAGCGCGATGGGCGCTGCGAGTCCTGCCAGTGGGAGCCGACGTGCCAGATGGACGAGTGGTCCGCCGTCAGCGATCAAGGGTTGGTACAGATCGATGGGCTGGCGCCGCTGGTGGCGGAGTATCAGCGGGCCAAGGATCTGGAGAAGCGCGCGCTGGCGGTGCAGACGGCCTTGCGCGGGGGCGACGAGTGTGCGGAAGACGAGGCGCACCGGCTCGGGATTGAGGCGCTACTTGGCCTGACTGAGCAAGCCCGCGTCGGTGCCGACGAGCGGGTTGTGTTTGCGGTGCAAGAGGCGCAGCGCGTCGACGTTGACGCGCTGAAAACGAAGTACCCGGACGTGTATGTCGATGTAGTCAAGCGGTCAGTTTCAAGGCCGCTCAAGATTCTGAAAATCAAGGGAGCAAAGTAATGAGTACGCAGATGACGACGCCGGAACAAGCACCGGCACAGGTGGCGCAGCCGACGAAATCGGTGTTAGACGACATCATTGAAAATCAGGCGGCGCGGGCGCAAGCTGAAGGCGCCAAGGCCGATCAGTTGACGGCGAGGATTTACGCCAACGACCCGAAGGCCTATGCCATCGCCATGGGCCGCGACCTCGGCCTAAATGCCGCATTGGCGTTACAGAATATTCACATCATCGGCGACAAGCCCGCTTTGAGCGCTGGTGCCCGTGCGCTGTTTTTGCGCCAAGCTGGCTACAAATGGCTTCCGGTGGTGCATACCGACAAGGTTTGCACACTGCGGTTTTGGGAGGCAGGCACGCTGATGACAGATGTGGACGGCAAGCCTCTCGATGTCACTATCACTATGGAAGATGCCGAGCGGGCGGGTTGGGTGCAGAACTCGCGCGGGGACAAAAAAGTCGGCAATTACGACAAAGTGCCAAAGAACATGTTGTTTGCGCGCGTGATTTCCACTTTCCACCGGTGGTATGCGCCGCATGTGGTGGGCGCTCAGGTGTACGACGTGGGCGAGGTGACCATGGAAAACGTGATTGCGGCGACGGAGGGCAAAACCGCCAGCAAGCTGGACGCGCTGGAGGCGGAATTAATGACGATCGGGGCGGTGGCGAATGGTTAATTTTGAGGACGGAGCGTGGTATACCGGCACGGTGTCGGGCGTGGAGTATGTCAAGTCGGAAAAGAAAGGCACGCCGGGCTTGCAGGTGACTGTCGAGGTGTCCGACCGGGGCGCGGTGACGGGCGTTTGGTGGCTTACTGGCTCGCTTGTCAACCACCCGGAGGACAAGCAACGCAAGGTGCCGCAATGGGAGGCGGCGCAGATTCGCTGCAAGCACTTTGGCTGCACGCAAGAGGGCCTGACGCATCCCGGCACGTGGCTCAAACACATCCAGGAGGTGTTGGGAAAGCAGCAGATGTCTGTGTTGGTCGAAGTCAACCAGTACGGCGACGTGTCCGCGGCGACGATGTGCAAGCCGAAGGCGGGGGGAGGCGGAGGCTTCAAGGCAGCGCAGGCGGCAGCGTCCCCGTTTGCGGCACCGGTTAGCAGTGGTGATCCGTTTGCCGTGACGGACGACGACGTATCGTTCTGACCCCGTGGGCAACCGCCCACGGCCTGCCGCTGAAATAAACGCACGATCTCGGAAATCAGCGTGGGCGGCAGACCGGGCGCGGAAAGCTCCCGGAAAAGAGGCAGAACGTATACCCACTGAAAACCTGAGGATGTGAATTCGAGCGGCTGGCCGGGGAGACCCTGGCCAGCCGATGAAAGAGGAGAGACATGCCGAGGCAGTTAGTGTGTGAATGTGGCGGGTGTCATGTGTGCCGCCAGCGTGAATGTATGCGACTGCTAAGGCAGGAACGAAGACGGACAAAAGACGTCGTGTGGCCGCAAGACCATTGGGGCGAGCAGGCGCGGGCTGAAGCGGAATGGTTGAGTCGTTACGTGTGCCCGCTGGCTGATATTGAGGCGGCCCGTTGGGCGATCCAGCAGGGCCGAAAAGCGCGCCGCGCGGGCGCGAAATAGAAGGAGAGATATGAGTGAAGTACTAAAGCAAGTGGAGGAGGCGCTGGAGCAAATGCCTAAGCTCGCGCAGCGGTGGGTCAGTGCAGCAGTGGAGGCGTATGACAGTTTCGGGAATACGGAGGAGTGGGCACGAATGAATAGCCGTGGCGACGATTTCCAAGCATGTTGCGACTCCGCCCTGACCTCCCTGCGCGGGCTGGAGTGGAGGCCGATTGCGGAGATGGAGCGGCTAGAGACATACGAGGTGGTGTGTGGTGCGTACAGCATCACGGGTGAATGGGTGATGACGCGGTTCCAAACCGCAAAGGCAGCCATTGGACTCGGCTACACGCACTTCTGCCGGCCGATCCTGCCGACTCCGCCGAAACGGGAGGTGGAGAATGCTGGTTAAGTTTACGTGCGAGAAAGGCAACGATCCTTGGTACGTAAATGCGGATCATGTCGTATCGCTCATCCCTACCGTTGACGGAGCAACGATGATTATCACTGACTACGAGAGTGATCGCATCCACAGCTGTGTCGTTGTCATCGGCACGCTCGACGAAGTGGCGGCAAAGCTGAATGGGGAGGTCAAGGAATGGAAGTCGCGATAGCAGGCTCGTTTGTGTTGCTTGGCGGAGCGTGGCTGAAGTGGAAGCCCACCCGCGCGAGCATCTGGAACTACATCGCGGCCTGGGCGGCGGCGAATCGTGACGCGGCGATTACGCGAGAGCAAAAGCGGCGGGAGTATCTGGAAGCGGAGGTGGCGTGATGGCTGAGAAGACGCTGGGGCAGGTGGCGTATGAGGGAATGCCATCCGCGATGCGGATCGAGTGGCAATACTCACCGGAGTCAGTGAAGGCCGCATGGGAGTCCGTAGCCGCCGCTGTAGTCGCCGCGCACGAGGCGCAGCGGTGGCAGCCGATTGCGACCGCGCCGAAAGATGGGCGCGCGGTGCATGTGGGTAAGTGGCACCGTCGTAAGTGGCAGCGGAAGGTTACTGAGTTTGTGGCCGTCGCAATCGAGGACGGCTACACCCAATGGTGCCCCATCCCCGAGCCGCCGAAGGAGGCCGACGATGCAGCGTGACCCACGAAAAGACCCGCAGGCTGGCGACATCACCACGTTTAGCGCTGAAGGCGCGACAAGCATTTACCACGTGAAAAAGCGTGACGAGCGATTGGTGTATTACCTACAGACGACCAACGGGATCACCGAACAGCACGACACCTATATCGAGGACTGGATCGATGGCTCACAGGAAGACGAGGTGGTACATGTCGCAGGAGCGTAGCGCGGAGTGGCTGCGGGGTGCCGTGGAGTCCCATATCAACACCTGTAACCTCATCACGTCGATAACATCCACCACTACAAGCCATCCTGCGCGACAGGGTTTGTTGGCGGCGGGGAAGGAACTACACAACCAACTCGACCGCTACCGTACCCTCCTCGCCGAAGCCGAAGCCCGCGAGGCCCAACAGCCCACGGCGGCGGAGGTGATCGCGGCGTGCAAAGCGTGGGTCCAACGCGCCATCGATAACGCTGAATACCAGACTGAGTACGATGGTCAAACGCTGCATATGTGTCACTACTGCGACCGGGACGGAGACACTGGAGCGCATACGCAAAAGTGTGATTTGGCCCAAGCACATGTGGCCCTCGCCACGATAGCCGCATGGGAGGCGGCACGGAAATGAATAACGAACAACTGGCCGAACTGGAGCGGCTGCACGCGGCGGCGACACCTGGACCGTGGCGGCGAAGTAAACAGCCCTATAAAAGCGGCACATGTAAGCAATTCGAGATTGAGGCACAAGGTCGAGCATTTTGGGTCGCAAAAGTCCTCTGCTTTGACCGCTCTGAAATAGACGGAGTCGATCCTCAATATGAAGCCAATGCTGATCTAATTCCAGCACTCCACAACGCCTTCCCCGACCTCCTGGCCTACGTGCGGGAGTTGGAGGGGGAGTTAGACTGCGTGCGTAACGTGTCGGCCAAATGGCTTACCGAAAACAACGCCCAGCAGCGGCGGGAGGGGGCGGCGGCTCACTTAGAGCTAATGGCAGAGTGGAGCAAAAACGCCCACTTGTCGAACGAATATCGAGCAGAAGCCAAGCGGCTACGGGAGGGGAAGTAGATGGGACCGCTAGAAGCGAAAGAAGAGGCATTGTTGCAAGACGTGCTCGGCATGGGCATCGACGGGTACCTGCGTATGCGTGCAGATAATCGCATTGCCGACGTGCTCCTTGAACTCAAATCATCACTCACCGCCGCCACTGCCCGCGCCGAAGCCGCCGAAGCTGATGCGGAAAAGTGTCGGGCGGAGTATCGGACCCTGTACTCTCAAGTCTCCGCCGTTATGCGGGAGCGCGACGAGTTGGCGACACAAAAAGAAGAATTCGAGATCCGCCAAAACTGGGTGGCGCGGATGCAAGCGTTAGCCCATGAGATGGGGTGGTGCCGCAACGTTTCTGGAGAGCCGATGGCCGCGTTCTTTGAGCGCGTATTTACCGAGGCCCAGGCGCACGCCGCCGAACTTCGCGGGGCGCTGGAGGAGGCCGCGGGGCGGGCCTATAGCCCATTCGAGCCGGACAATCAAGCACGCCACTATACGCGCTGGAAAGCCTTGCTCTCCCGTACCCCGGCGCAGTCGCTGGCGCGGGTGAAGGCGGAGGCACTGCGGGAGTTGGAGTCATTGGTTACCAAGAGCCACGATTCCGGCGAGGTTGTGTTTTGGAGCAACATGGACGCCGAAGCCGACCGACTGGAGAAGGAGTGCGGCGATGCCCAAGCGTAAGATCATCCACCGTGGCAAGTATCACGAGCGCACTAAGAGCGAACACTCAAAAATCGAGAAGGCGTTTGCTGATCAGTGGGAGGCAGAAAACACCCGTATCACTGGTAGTGGTGTGTGCCTCTCGCTGCTATGCACTCGGACAGCCACGCTGGGAGAATTCACGATGTTTTGGGACAACCGGATACAGGTCAAGCCGCTCACCCAAGGCATGGCGACTGACGCCGCAACGATTATCCAATGGCTGGGAAGTAACGTTGGCTTTTGCTTTCTGGAGCTAGCGCTGGATCGCGCTGGACTAAAGATCGTCAAGAAGGAGGCCACCGATGGACGCTAAACGGCTGGAGGAGTTGGCGGCAGCGGGTGAAGAGGCTGCGGCGGATAAAACGGGCGCCTACGACGCCTACTTGGGACCATGCGAAATGCGCGACCTCGCCCGGTGCGCTGCGGCTTGGGCGAAGGTGGAGCGGCTATTGCGGCAGGGGCCGATTGTAGAGATCCGTAACACCGGGAAGAAGCGGGTGGTTGAGTCGAGTAATCGGCTGAGGGTCTACGAGGATACCGTGGTGGAAGCAGTAGAAGCCGCGCCGGAGGTGAGGGCATGATCGACCTGACGATGTGGGTGTTGCACAAAGATGGCTGCGTATGGCGCGACCGCGACGAACGGGTGGTGATGTTCGACACTCGGAATGAGGCTGTCAACTACGGGGCCGCGTGCTTGCCGTTCGACGACAACGGCTGGAAAGTCAAGAAAGTGAAGGTTACCGATGCGAACAAAGGCTGAGGCGCTGGCGAAGCCGATGGCGGGAGATCGTTGGCGCATAGGCGGAAAAGATTGGGCCACACGGGGATGTCTGTTGACCGTAGAGCGGTGGGAAGGAACCAGCGGGGTATTTAACCAAGGAGGGTTGATGTCTCAAATGTTTCTATGCAACTGGCATGATGATCTACTTGGCGAGTTCCGCCGCTGGGCCGCGAACGCGGAGTATCTGGGAGGTGCGGATTGAGCGCAGCTTACTGGCGCGCACATAGCTTAGCGGCAATCAAGAAAGCACTAGCCGCGCTGCCAGCCCATGCCGACGAAAAGGCCAAGCGAAAGGCAATCAGTTTGTCATACCCGTTCGGGCAGCGATCACTGTACCCGTACAAGATCTGGCTGTCCGAAGTCGCTAAATACTTTGCTCCGCCACGGAACAGGAAGGCGTCGCAGAGCGACTTGAGGAGAATTGAGGAGTACGAACGTGCGACGGGGAAGCGCTTCCCTGGTGGAGGTGCGTCATGATCCCCCGCGTCCGCATGGCCCGTAAGCGGCTGATGGTGGCGCGGGAGCGGGAAGAATCGGCGTGCAGTGCTTGGGCTATGCTGCCAAAACAATTGCGTGATGGGAGCCCTCAAGACAAGAAGCATTATCGAAGGGTTGCGGAGCTGATAGCTATCGAGAGAAGAAAGGACGCAATTAAATGAAGACCCTACGACTCAACCGCGCCGAAGCCGCCGCCTACACCAACGGCGAGAGGCGCTTCTGGCGGGCGATGAAACCATTGCCGGGATGTTGCGTAATCCTGCTTGAGTTAATGGATTGCCCCTACGGCAAACCCGGCGACCGCATTTGGCTGAAGTTCCCTGAATCGACCACGCTGGGCGGTTACACCATCACCGCCATCACCGTTGAGCAGCGCGGTGGGCGCTGGGGCTGGGTGATACGGATATGACCCACGTAATCGCCCCGTCAGGAGGCAAAGACTCAACCGCTCTCGCGCTCCGCCTAGCCGAAGTGGAGCCGCGCGATTACACTTATCTCATCACTCCAACCGGCGACGAACTGCCTGAGATGCGGGCCCACTGGGAGAAGCTGGAGGGTTTGCTTGGCAAGCCGCTCACGCGCATCACGAACGGCACGCTCAACTCCTGGATCGATCATTTCCACGCGCTCCCGAACTGGCGACAGCGCTGGTGCACGCGGCTGCTGAAGATCGAGCCGTGTCTTGCCTACCTGAAGTCCATTCACCCGGCAACCCTTTATGTTGGCCTCCGCGCCGATGAGGAGGAGCGTAATGGCATTTACTCCAATGACGTTACATGCCGTTTCCCGTTGCGCGAGTGGGGATGGGGAATGGGCGAGGTCGTCGGGTACCTGAAAGAGCGCGGCGTGTCCATTCCGAAGCGGACGGATTGCGCCAGGTGTTACGGGCAAAGGCTGGGCGAGTGGCGGCAGTTATGGAAGAAACACCCTGGCTTGTATTCCGAGGCGGAACAACAAGAGATCGAGATTGGCGCGACGTTCCGCAGTCCTGGTCGGGACTCACTGCCCGCGCCGTTAGTACAGCTTCGCGGTGTATTCGAGGAAGAGGCCGCGATGAAATCAAGGCAATCAGTACTGTTTGACGCAGAGTTCTGTGAAGAAGAAAGAGGAGCGTGTCGAGTATGCAGCCTATAAGTTGCGGGCGCTGGGGCTGGGTGGTGGAGGTGGGGGCGTGAAAACGAAATGCAAGCAGGAAGACTTCCTGAATGATGTCGCCAAGCACGAGATGTCCGTGAAATTGGATCAAGGCGTGTATCGGCACGTCGTTTTCCAGCAGCCGAAGCACGGATATCTACACCGATTCGAGATCGTGACGACGCCTTGGCGGCTCATGATTACTGGAGATATGGGCACATGGGTATTCGCGCGACTGGAAGATATGTTTGAGTTTTTTCGGTGCGACGGTGGAAAAATCAACCTGTCGTATTGGGCGGAGAAGTTGCAAAACGGCACGCATGGATGCAGTGATGCGGCGAAGGTGTACGACGGCGACACTTACCGAACGCGCCTCATCGACTCGCTCGAAGGCTACACTGTCACTAAAAAGAAACGAGCAGAAATCATCCGAGAGTTGAAGCAAATCGACTTCGACGACGAGCACTGGGTGTTGAGCCAGATCAACGACTTCGAGTTTGACGGGTTCACGTTTCAGGACGTGTGGGAGATTGATATGAAGGTCTACTCTTATCACTTTGTGTGGTGCTGCTACGCGATTGCGTGGGCGATTCAGCAGTGGGACAAACGCGAGGTGCCGCAATGACCCCCGAACGCGCGGCGGAGGTGCTGCGGCATGAGTCGCACTGGGCATCCGAGACAGAGGCTACTGCCTGCGCTATGGGCGCTGACGCGCTGGAGTTGCTGGCGTGGCTATTCGACATGGACGGCGATGACCTTATGCGGTTTCACTCTTTGTATCGACAGTGGTGCCAAGTGGGGTCGCTCGACTCGTTTCTCGACTACGCGCGGGCCGAGTGGGAGAAGGAGAGGAAGGCATGAGGTACGAAACACTAAACAGTGCACTCGGGCGCATCGTGGCCATCGACACCGCGCGGGGGACGCTGTGAACCTGAGCCGGTTCGAGGAGCTGCGCCGGCTCTACGAAAAGCAGATGACGCCAGCGGACGCACGAAAGCTGGCCCTGGCCGATGTGCAGTACGAAGACGACGAGCGGGAAGCGATACAGAACGAGAAGTAACCCCCGGTTTGCCGACGCGGGGGAACGAAAGGGAGCAAAACATGAAGATCTGCCAGTGTGGCGAACCAGTCCACAAGGGAAACCGTTGCCACGAGTGCTTTAATCGTGCGCATCGCGAGAATCAAGCCGCGCGCCGGCTGGCGAACCAGCGGAAATGCCGTTGTGGCGCCGATATCGGGGCGCAAGCGGAGCAGTGCCGCCGGTGCCACATGTCCGCCGTCGGAGCGGCCACGGCAACGCGGCCGGTACGGGAGGTGGTGGCGCGGCCAATTGCAGCGGCGTGGCCGGGCCTGCGTGGCGCGGGAGGCGAGTGGGAGCACGGGCCTACTAGCGTGCAGGACTGGGCGACGCTGGATCGGTGGCGGGTATGAGCCGCCCGCTAACTCTAGCCGAATCCCGTCTCATTGCCGAGCGCGTCATGGGCTGGCAGGTGACCGAGCAAAACGGGCGGCTGTTCATCGTTGACAGCGCCCAGCGCCCGGCCTGGCAGCCGACGTGCGCCGTGCCCGACTGGCTCAACGACCCGGCGGCGGCGGCCATGGCTCTGGCTGAGCTTCTGGAGAGCGGCGAGTGGAATGTGTGCCATTGCTACGATATGCTACCGCGGCGGCACATAGTAGAGCTAGAGCACCGCCTTAGTGGGGCTGTGTTTGCGAGCAATGATTCGCAGGACTGGCCCAAAGCCGCGATTTGGGCGATTTTGGCGGCGGTGGCGCAATGAGACGGGCTGGACGCATTGACTCCAACCAAAACGCCGTCGTCGCCTACCTGCGCGCGCTGGGCATGTCGGTCTGCATCCTGTCGCCGATGGGCAAAGGCATACCGGACCTCCTCGTAGGCTGGCGCGGCCTGAACGTGCTGCTTGAACTCAAGGACGGAAGCAAGCCGCCATCGGCGCAGGAGCTGACCAGGGATGAGCGCGAGTGGCATGCAAAATGGGCAGGTCAGCTTGCGACGGTCAATTCTCCGGAAGCAGCGGCGCGTGTCGTCATTGCCGAGTGGGAGCGGCGGAGGATATGACCATCGTCGCCCAACTCAAGCGCGCCGGCGCCGTGTTGGTGCGGGCCAAGAACCACCAAGTGTGGCGGTTGCCGAACGGGCGCCGCTTTGTGATCGCCCAAACGCCAAGCGATGTGCGGGCAGTAAAGAATCAGGCGGCCGTGTTGCGACGGCTGCTACGCGAAAACTAAACAGGTGGCCGCTATGCCGACGCGGCCAGGAAAGAGGGAGCAAATGGCGCGTGCGCGCAATATCAAACCGGGTTTCTTTGAGAGCGAAGACCCGGCGAAAGTAGGCTACCCGCAGCGCTTGCTGTGGATCGCTTTATGGACGCTGGCAGACCGAGAGGGCCGCCTGGAGTATCGGCCAGCAACCTTCAAAAAGTATGCGTTTGGCTTCGATGCCGTGACCGTAGAAGAGGTGCGAGATTGGGTGTCGGAACTAGCATCCGTAAACCTCATCGACATCTATAACGTCGGCTCAACGCAGGTGATTCAGGTGGTGAATTTTCATAAACACCAGCGTCCGCACAAGTTTGACCCGCCAAGCATCTACCCTCCAAAAATTCTCAACGGAGGCACTTCCCCGGTAATACTCAGTAGTCCCCCGGTAATTACCGGGGAAACCCCTCTCAACGGAGGCACTTCCCCGGTAAAGTGCCTCTCAACGGAGGCATTTCCCCGCTTGAATGTTGAATGTAGAATGTTGAATGTGGAATGGGGAATGGGGAATGGGGCGCACGCGCCCTCCCCGCCCCCGCCGAAGCGACTCGTCAGCGACACCGAAGGCCCGGACCCGGACGAGCTTTTCCAGCAAGCCGCGAAGTTTGCCTGTGAGCAGTTGCCCGCCGGCGGCGACGTCGGGCAGACGGCGGCAGCGATGCGCCTGGAGTTCCAAAAGTCCGCCAGCTTCGAGGGTAACCCGGCCGGGTTTTGTTTGAGCTTCACCGGCAGCGTCCGCAAATGGCGGGCAGCATACGACAACAACCCGGATCTGCGCACCAAGCAGGCGCAATGGTGGACCCGCGACGGCACGTATGCCCAAGCCCCACCCGCCCCCCGTGCCCCCCGGCGATTTGGTCCGGTTGATTTGAAAGCCGGGCAGGAGGTGGACGATGGCGTGTAATCGAGGTACCGCCAATGCGCAGCTAAACCGCATGTCCACGCTCCAGGGTTTTGGCTTTATGTCCCCGGAGGCGTTTACCGGGCTTGTCGACGTCTTGGCAAGCCATGCGGACGATGCGGCACATGCTCGGGCGGCGGTGGATTTGCTATTGGCCCGCAAATCGCTTCCAGCGGGGCCACAGGACATTGCGGACGCGCTGAACGAGGCGAGACATGGGGAGCGGCAAGAAAACGCTCCACGGGCCGTTTCTGGCGGTTGCGGGAAAGTGCTCGAAGGGCGTACCTACTGGGATTACGACCCAACGCAACGAAGCACCGCGAAAACTCTGCATCCGTCGCGCTGTGTCAACGGGCAAATTCGCGTCACGAAGTGGGTCCGAGTGCAGGGAGCGGTCGACGAAAACGGCGGAGAGGTCAAGCAGCCCTATGACTTTAGCGGCCGGTGTCGCTGCATCGGCGGGACGCTGTGACCCCAGAACAACTACAGTCGATGGCGTTGATGCGCATGGAACTACAAGACTTACAGCGCCAAAACACACTGCTTCAACGCATCGCGGCGGACCAATCGGCGACGCTTGCGGCACTGTGGGAAGCGGTGCGAGTGCTGGGCGCGAAAAAAAAGAAACAAACGGCTTGACTTTCCGATTTTTCAAATTGATAACGGAGTAGAGGGTGGTTGGTTTGCCGACGCTCTGCCCTTCTCCCCGGTGGGTGCCATTCACCGCCAGGCTTTCCGGAGCCTTCCACTGAGGAGAACTGCGTGGAGTCATTGAAACTTGCTGGGCCGACCGTGATTTGCGAAAACGCGAGCGGGAAGCGGCGCAAGATCGACATCCGAACTCTACGCATTCTCAAAACCGCCGGCGCCGTGGCGCGCATGATTCAGCGGCAAAAAGACAAGGCGATCACGCGAGTGTTCCTGCTAGCTGAGCCGAATGAGATTGCCACTCGGATCACGGCGCAGGCTGAAGTGGTGAAGGTGTTGCCGAACACCTGGACTCACCGACAGTCGCTGATGGCTGGGTTGTGATGAAAGGCTGTCAGGCGAAAGACATCGAGACGCTGGCCGCGCTAAAGGTGCTAGTCGCGGCGAAATACCCCAGATGGACTTCATTGGTCGAAGCGTTTCCGAATATGCCCGCGAAAGTGTGCCTCGCGAAGTATCGAAAACTTATGACGGCCCAATTGATCGATGGGTGTGATTGCGGCTGTAGCACAGTGGCGGAGATAACCCAAAAGGGCAGAGAGTGGATAGCAAGTTCGCTGATGGCTGGGTTGTGATGAGCGAAGTAGAGCAAGCCGTGTACGACGCCATTATGGCGTGTGTGTTTAACGCCATCGACCGCAAAGGCTACGTACCCTGTTCTATGGCGACCGCCACGCGAAACGCGACGATCACGGACATTATGGGCGTTGAGTGCTACTCAAAGACTGACGTGGTGTCGTGGGACAAAGCCAAAGAGTAGCCAATCGTTTTCGATGTTATGCCCACTTCCCCGCCCCGATGGTGCGCACGCTGCCGAGCAGCACACAACAGCACCTGCCCCCAACGACAGCCACGGATAGACACAAGGCCGCACGCGACAGCACGTGGGTACGATAGCCGGTGGCAAAAGATCAGGGCAGCGAAGCGAGCACGTGACCCGCTTTGCGAGTGGTGCCGAGAAGCGGGAATTGTTCGGTTGGCTGATTTAGTTGACCACTACACACCACTGGTAGCAGGTGGCACTCATGAGAATGAGAACCTCGTATCAATGTGCCGACCGTGCCATGGGTTGAAGACAGAGCAGGACAAGCGGAAATACCCGCAAGTGTATCAGCGCCAATAGGAGCGCCTAATAGGCGAAAGCCTTACAGGTGTTTCGCTAAGAAGAAAGCGAGCGCGCGGGCTAACCGGAGGGGGTAATGATAATCCTTTCGCATTAAGCCGTAACAC
>JACCDR010799957.1_pt1 | contig 43701 bp, 58 predicted proteins | sample 7446431 | NCBI WGS metagenome assembly JACCDR01 (sample SAMN15323443, study PRJNA562643) | freshwater metagenome | isolation source: river surface water | place: USA:Blue River Watershed | collected 2017-08-17
AGATTTATTTGACGGATCGCCCCCTTGCGCATCGTTCAGTACATCAGGTAAGCGTGAAAAAGGTTGGGGTGATGTGAAGCAATATAGCGACACTAAACAACGCACCGATGACCTATTTTTTGAATACGCCCGACTATTGAACGATTTGCAGCCTAAGGTGTTTGTTGCTGAAAACGTATCAGGGTTAGTTAAAGGTACTGCTAAAGGGTATTTCCTAGAGATACTAAAGGCGTTAAAAGAATCAGGTTATGAAGTATCTGCTAAATTACTTGACGCTAGTTATTTAGGCGTACCACAAGCAAGACAGCGTGTGATATTCGTAGGGGTTCGCAACGATTTAGGCATTAAGCCCGTACACCCCACCCCGTTAAAATATCGCTATAGCGTGAGAGATGCGTGGGTTAATGTAGGGGATGACCATGAAGAATGGTTTAAAGATACACAGTTATACAAGTATTGGTTAGAGTGCGATGCTATGGGCAATCATGCAAAGCGCATCAATTTAAAGCGCATCATATGGGACAGACCGTCTGGGACGGTCTGTCAGACCGCAGGCAAGGGGGGGACTGCTGCATTGACTCACCCCGATTTGCCTAGATACCCTACTATCGCAGAATTGAAGCGCATTTCATCATTCCCTGATGACTTTGTATTAACAGGGGATTATAGCAAGCAATGGGAACGGATAGGCAGAAGTGTCCCCCCTGTTATGATGTATCACATAGCAAAGACGATACAGGAACAAATCTTATGCAAGATAAAGTAGTGCCTAATGGCAAATGGGCGTTTGATGAAAGCGTTACTACGGCGTTTAATGATATGCTAGCGCGGTCTATCCCTGAATACACTACTATGCGTAAGGCAGTCAATGATTTAACCGCTATTTACGCAAAGTCTAGCGTTTTAGACTTAGGTTGCTCGAGAGGTGAAGCGATTGCTGAATTAGTTCAGACAATGCCACACATTCATTTTACGGGGTGCGAGATTAGCGACCCTATGCTTGATGTGCTACATTTGCAATTTGGCAATACCCCTAACGTAACAATTCAAAAAATAGATTTAAGAACAGAATACCCACAGGGCAATTTTGATGTAGTACTATCTATCTTGACGCTACAATTTACACCTATCGAATATCGACAAGCAATCATTCAATCTATATATAACAGCATTCCTTCGGGCGGTTGTTTTATACTGGTTGAAAAAGTGCTAGGCAATACCGCACCCATCAATAAAAACATGATAGATTTGTACTATCAATTGAAGGGTGATAACGGTTACACCTATGAGCAGATAGAACGCAAACGGTTAAGTCTCGAGGGCGTGTTAGTGCCTGTTACCGCTAAATGGAATGAAGAACTAATGTATAGTTCAGGATTTAAAGCCGTTGATTGTTTTTGGCGGTGGATGAACTTTGCAGGCTGGATAGCGATAAAATAATCTGAATAACAAAAGAAGTTGAATATGCGACCTACAAAATTGACAAAACCTAAAGATGCTGAATTAGCGGAACGGCGTGCCACTGTTTTGAACATGCGGAAGTCTGGCGCAACAATTAAGCAGATAGCAGATAAGTTAGGGGTGTCTGACGGAACGGTACACAACGACTTAGTTGTAACGTTAAAGCAATTGCAAGAACGCACTATTGAATTAGGAGATAGTTTAAGGGAATTAGAACTTGCCCGATTAGATAGCGCATTGATAGCGATTGCAAAGCAAGTACAAGACGGACACTTAGGCGCGGTTGATCGCATGGTTAAGATTGTAGAATTACGCGCGAAACTTCTAGGGTTAACGTTACAACGCACCGATATCACTTCGGGCGGTGAACCCCTCAAAGCATATATAGGCATAAGCCCTGATACATGGGATGAATGATGCAACGACTACTAGCACCCTACAAACCGCTACAATGGCAGATAGCACCCTTCAAAGATAAGTCTAAGGTCATGTTGCTAACGGGTGGTGCTGGTGGTGGTAAGTCACGCATCGCAGGCGAAAAGATTAACGCCTACCTTTGGAAGTATGCAGGGGCGACGGGGTTAATCGTGCGTAAGGCGCGTGAGTTCGTGACAAAGTCCGCCGTTCCTTTCATGTGGCAGACCGTCATGGGTCACGACCCCCGAATCATTCACAATTCATCTGCATCCATGTTCAAGTACCCTAACGGGTCGGTCTTGTACTACGGCGGTATGCTTGACGATAAGCAACGCGAAAGTATACGGTCAATCGGCGGAACGGGTGGTGTGGACATCATATGGATGGAAGAAGCGAATGCCTTTACCGAACACGACTATGAGGAACTGCTAGGACGCTTACGCGGTACGGCATCCTCATGGCGACAGATAATACTTAGCACGAACCCCGATGCGCCTAATCATTGGATTAACAAGCGGTTGATTCTTGATAGGCAAGCAAGCGTCTACTATTCGCGCAATGATGACAACCCGAATAACCCTAGCGATTACCAGCAAACACTTGAACTAATGACAGGCGTTCAATATCAGCGCATGGTTCTAGGTCAATGGGTGCAAGCAGAAGGTATCGTATTCGATAGTTTCAGCATAGAACATAACGTGTCTGAAAGTGCCGAATATGACCCTGCTAACGGTGGTGTTATATGGGGTGTGGATGATGGTTACGCTTTAGGCGGTGGCGTGGGTTCAATGTCATATCATCCGCGTGTAGTGCTGTTCGCACAATTCACTGCACAAGGTGGCGTGAACGTGTTCGCGGAATACAACGCCACGCAAGAAGTTAGTGAAACCACGTTAAGCAATGCGCTTGCGTATCCTTACCCCGTTCCTGATATTGCTTACATCGATAGTTCAGCGAGTGAATTAAAGATGCGCATATGGCAGTTAGGGATACAGACCTACGGGGCGACCCACAAAGTAAGCGAAGGTATCAAGAACGTTCGGCGCTTAATCTGTGACGGGCAAGGCGTTCGACTGCTTAAAGTGCATCCGCGTTGCAAGAATCTAATTAGTGAATTTCAAAGTTATCAATATAGTAGCAATGGCGTTGTCGAGAACGGTGAACCTAAACCGTTAAAGATGAACGACCATAACCTAGACGCTTTAAGATACTTAACCTATGTTTTGAGATATTCTGGCGGTGTGTATGGCGATTGAACCAACGAACAAAGAACAACAAGAATTCTATAGCGTTCAACGCCTTCGCAATGCAGAAACCGAAGGCTATGGAGACATGGGGTGGGGTGTTACATCCTACCGAACTGAGATACTACCCCCGAAGGGAACAACACAGCGGGATGTAGAATTAGACCGCTTGTACTGGCATGACTATAACACCCTCTTTCGTGGGGCGGTGCAAGGCATTGCCAAGAAGATTGCTAGTATGCCGTTTGAGGTTACAGGTGAAGATGAAAGCCTAACAGAATACTATAGGGACATCTTCATTAATGCAGACTTCGGGGACGGGTGGACGAACTTCATTAAGCGCATTGTGTCATCCTACCTACGCTTTGATCGTGGCGTGTTTATTGAACTAATCTATGCAGGCGGTAATGCCACGAATGCGCCGTTTGGTGCTTTGGTGGGGTTATCCGTCTTAGATAGTTTGAACTGTTTTCCTACGGGCGACCCTGAATACCCTGTCGTGTACTATGACCGTTTAGGCGGTTATCACTTGATGCACAACACACGGGTTATTCAATTAGTGGATATGCCTGACGTGAACATGTGGCGTAGGGGTTATGGTGATTGTGCTATGTCACGCGCCATTGCTGTGATTAAACGCCAGATTCTGATGGGTCAGTACATCGAGGGAAGGTTAGACGACAAACCCGCGCCCGGTGTGGTGGTTGCTTCAGGCATGACACGCAACGAACGAGACACCGCCGTTGCGACCTTCGGGCGTGAACAATCCACCGATAAGATGATTGCATGGGGTAAGCAACTTTGGTTCTATGGTGCTGACCCATCCATTACGCCAAAACTAGACATGCTTTCATTCAGTGTTGCGCCTGAAAAGTTTGACTACCAACAATACGTGAATATCGATGTGGATGAACTAGCACTAGCGTTAGGTGTTGACCGTCAAGAACTTTGGCAACTTCAAGGTGGCGGACTAGGCACAGCGACACAATCGGAAACGTTAGCGCAAAAGTCGCGCGGTAAGGCAATCGGCGACCTAATCAGCATCATCGAACGCGCGTTCAATCTAATGCTACCCGTTGAGGTTGACTTTGCCTTTAAGTGGCGTGACGCTGAAGAAGATATGCAAGAAGCGCAAAAGGCACAAGCGTGGGCATCCGCTGTCGCATCGATGGGGACATTGATAACAGCACAAGAAGCGCGTCAAGTCTTAGCGAATCAACTAGATAGCATATCGGACGCGATTACAGATGCAGATGGCACGGTAAGACGCATAAGCGATATAAGCAATTATGACGATGATAAGGTGATTGCAGATGATACAAGCAATCTCGGAACGACAGAATCGGACGCGGTGGCGGTGGGTGATGGTGGACAGTTACCTACAAGTAGCATTACGGATACCATCGCCGAACAAGTGGCACAAAAAGACTACGCAACCACGCAAAGCTTATTCATTCAAGACGTTACGGACGCGATCAAGTCTGCGAACATGGGGTTAACCAATAAGCGGGGGTTACGTGTCATTATGCGTTCTGCTTTGCGCAACTACGGCGAACAGGCGTATAAAGACGGGTTAGCAGATGGCGGTGTGATTGTCGAAGAATTGGATAACGTGGACAGTGCGCGATGGATGGCAACGCTTGCGGAACAATCGCAATACCTAGATAGTTTTGCAGATGAAGTCATACAGGGGCGCGTAAGTGATGCACAAGCGAACATGCGTGCTTCTATGTGGGGTAAGTCGTTACAACGATTCCTTGTTAGTGGACAGTTAAGCGCAAAGCGTAACGGCATGTATGAGTGGAAACTAGGCAACGCGGAACACTGCAAGACGTGCTTACGCCTTAACGGACAAGTACATCGCATGTCGTCATGGGACGCTAAAGGATACACGCCCCGTTCTAGTTCGCTAGATTGTAAGGGGTTCAATTGTAAGTGTTCGTTAATCCCGACGACCCAAAAAGCGAAGGGACGGTTTTAAGATGCCTTACTACATCGAACGACAAGACGACCAATACTGCGTTATCAAGGTGGACGGGGAAACGGTTGCATGTCACGATACGCGACGGGGTGCGGTTGCACAGGTTAGCGCATTGTACGCAAGCGAAGGGTTAAAGGTGGGGCGTGATATTGAGATAGATGCCTTATTCAGCAAACCTGAAGAACCCACACCCACAACCGATAACGCGAAAGAATGGCGCGAATTACTACTAAGCCCTAACCGTACATCGTGGTGGCGTAACGCGCTAAAAAGCCTATTAGGGGGGCTAAAAGAGGGGCATACAATATGGCGCACCAAAGCAGGAAAGCGCCGTATGCTGATTGTCACAACCAATTCCTATGAAGATAGGGACGGGGAAACCATCACCACAAACGCCCTTAAAAACTATGTGGATAACCTATGGGATGGTGACAAGTTTCTAGGGAACGAACCGCTTCTGTTTTGGCATGATGACCGCGTGAAGATAGGGAATATCCTATATACCGACCTGTACGCGCCGTTTCTGGTGGAAGTGGCAGAAGAGACAGACGACCCCCTAGCATCCTACTTTTGGGATTATGCGGAAACAACGGATGAAGAATTAGGCGCTAGTCACCGCTTCTACTTTGAACCATCATCGCGTCAAGCAGATGGTACATTCACGAACATCGTTAAGACCGAAACTAGCCTGTTGCCCCGTTGGGCATGTGCTAACTTATTAACTTATGCAGGAGTCATTGAATAATGGAAACACGCGAACAAGTGTTTGATCGAATTGTGGGTATGTCGGGCGGTTCTAACTTACTAAGTCAAGGCGTAGGTAAGTTAGTAAACGCATTGAAGAAGAAGGGGTTAGCGCATAAAAGCGCACAAAAGCCTGTTCAAAAGCAAGTCAATAGTGATGCCCTCATGCAAGCGTTAGCACAGTTGAATCTTAACGAAGAACAACTTAACGGCGTTGTGGGTATTGTGGGGGATATGGTGCAACAATTAGGCAATCAAGATATGGAAGGGTCACACATGCTACCTGAAGAAGAAGCGCCTGAATTAGAAATTAGTCTTGAAGAAGATGCTATGGAAGATGCCATTGAAGAAGAAGTGATTGATTCCAAAGCGGTCGATATTCCTGCCATTGCAGAACAACTGTCCGCAATTGCGGATATGTTACGCGCCATGATTGACGATCAAGCAGGCATGGAAAGCGAAGTAGCATCGATGAAAAGTGCGCTTAAACAAGCGACAGACGCACAACGCGAAAAAGGCGCGTCCCTCGAATCACGCATTGCAAGCCTTGAAAAGTTAGCGCGCGCCATGCCAAAACGTGCATCTGCTAACGCTGACACAGCTATCGATGCGGATAAGTTGCCCGAAGGTGTGAAGTCTGCTACACGCAAGTTTGACCCCTTCTTCGGCGTTGAAGTTCACGAATAACGGCGGTTATTCACGCCTTCCTTTTTTAATCAACCGTTTTATCTAGGAGATATAACAGACATGGCTAAAATCAATATTGGTGGTGTTGACTATACCGCCGAACAAGTACAAGCACTTATCAATTCGGGTTTGTTGGGTAGTGGCGTCAAGAACGACCCTGCAAGCACATCACTAGGCAATACGTCATCCCTTCAAGGCTACTTACAAGGGTCTACCACGACGGGCGGTGTGTTTAGCGCCCCAGGTGTACGCCCTGAACGCTTCAGCGCGATGCCTTACCCACGCACATGGCTTCCTGCATTGCAAGTCATGCGTAGTGAATACGATAAAGAATTGCTAGAAATTCAAACGGGGCAAACTGCTGGTGGGACAACTAACGCGACAGGGTTTTGCGGTAACCCACCTGAGCCAGGTGCATGGAAGGTTGCTCAACAAGTCTATAAGTGGGGTTCGTGGTACGAAAAGACACAACTTAACGCCCTTGCTAACATCGGGTCATTGGTTGACCGCGCCGAATCTGCAGGTTCTTTGTTGAACTACGGCGGTTCGCCTAACCCCTTCATTCCTGACATTGCACGCCGTATCACTGACACGCGCAATCAATTGCAATATCAGATGGCATTGGTCGGTATGGACATTGCGCGCACCTTAGAGCTTGTCTCTTGGCAAGGTGTGCAAGGCACGGACGCTAACCGTACAGGCTGGTTCTCTGAATTCAACGGTATGGATAGTTTGATTAAAACGGGTTATACCGATGCCGTAAGCGGTACGCTTGCCCCTGCCTTAGATTCGATTGTTGAATCATTCAGCGCGAATCTTTCAGGCACTGACGCAACAGGGCGTAACATCGTAGAAGTCATCAACGATGTGTGGTATGGTTTGAATGACCGTGCTTCACAAGTGGGCATGGACGGCGTTGAATGGGTTATCGTCATGCGCAAGGAACAATTCCGCGCATTGGTTGACGTGTACGCCTGTAACTATGCTACCTACCGTTGCCAAACGGGCGGTGCTGGTGATCCTCAAACATCGATGGCTGTGGAAACACAACGCTTCCGCCTTGAAATGTTGACGGGTCAATACTTGTTGATTGACGGTGTGCGTGTGCCTGTGTTGTTCAGTGAAGGCATCGTGATTGATCGCCCAGCATTGCAAACCTACACCGCTGACATGTACTTTGTACCGTTGAGCTGGAATGGTCGCCCATTGACCTACTTGCAATACTTTGCAATGGACAATCAATACACCACACAATTCGCATCCTTGACGGGTGCAAGCGAAGTGACCACTTTGAACAACGGGTTGTACTTGGTTGGTCGCCGTTCTACAGGCTTGTGCCTTGAATATCATCTTCAATCGAAGATGCGCCTAATCTTGGAAACACCATTCTTGGCAGGTCGCATAGACAGCATTAGCTTCTCCTACATGGCGAACACCCGTGTTGGCGAACTAACACCAACCTACTTCTACCAAAACGGTGGACGGTCGTACTATAGCAACCGTTAATCTTGACGGCACACATATTTCTACAATCAACGGGGCGCAATACCCCGTTTTTTGTTTGCCTACATGGTAAAAATACAATTGACATTATGCCTATTATGATAGATAATAAGCACATCGAATAACGTTTGTAGGAGAACGGTCACAATGGAATACAAGTTTAACTTTGAGGGTAAAGATTACACAGTTCAATATAGTGCAGAAAATAACACGCGCGCCTATTTTGTGGTATGCGAACCATTTGAATATATGGGTATGAATTGCCGTATATGGGGATGGCATACTTATTCAAATAACTGTTTCCAATTGTTTATGGAAAATAAGACCACTAAAAAATCATATAACAGCACAAGCGCAGGCAAGCGTGTAAATGCATTTCTTAAGCAATTCATGGCGTTTGTTAAGGCTAAGAAGGGCATCAAAAATACGCTTATTCAGGAGAAACTTGACACGGCGATTAAGCGTGTTGAAGCGCAAATGCTAGAAATGCAGAAGGTACGCGCCAAACTAATCGAACTAGGGGAAAGCCTAGAAGACATAACAACCCCTTTAAGTCATTCATCAACACATGACATTGTTCACCAATTAGACAAAGTGTACTTTCATTCAGGGGTAAACGCTTCTTATGTATCTTATTGGGTGGATGGGTTAATTAAGTTACACACGCCAGCAAAAAAGAAATAAGCAGACAAGCATCACGCACCCCTTCGGGGGTGTTTTTTGTTTCCGCATGTTGTAATATAATGAACGCGATAGAGTAGGAGGCACAATGACGCTAGTAACCTTTATTATCCCCTTCGCACCATACCATAAAGACATCGTGCAAACGGCTATCGATTGCGTTAAAGCACAGACTATCGCGTGTGATTATATCGCGGTGGAAGATAGCGAACGACACGGTGCAGGGTGGGCGCGTAACGTAGGCATACAACGCGCTACAACGCCTTTTATCGCGTTTTTAGATGCAGATGATACTATCGCAGCGGACTATGCAGAAACGTGCCTAAAAGCGTGGCGAGAGGGTCGTTATGTATATACCGACTGGCTAGAAGGGGATGACGTGAAGCAAGCGCCCGACCCTTGTCACGTGTTCGTACCTAATCAGGGCAAGACGAATATCATCACGCATCACTTAGTGAACGTGCTTATGCCTAGACGCATGGCGATTCGTGTCGGTGGATTCGATACGAATATGACGGGCGGTGAAGATACAGAATTCTTTGCGCGTGTCCGCAATCGCGGAATCTGTGGTGTAAGGGTAGATAAGCCCCTAGTATCCTATTCTGCTTTAGGTGTGCGTTCACACGCTTTTGTTACAAGCGTCAATTATCATCATGTAATGAATACAATAGCGAAACGATACGGAGACAAGATTACTATGGCATGTTGTGGGGATTACAAACCTAATAAGACAATCGCAGTCAATGAGGAGTTCGAGGGCGCTGTGTTAGTGCGTCCTTCGTGGGGTGGGAATATGCCCTATCGTGGCAAAGCAACGGGCAATCTATACCCCCGTTCAAGCAGGTCAACGCTTTTGTGGATCGATGCGCGTGACTATGAAGTCGATAACCGATTCGAATTAGTGCCAACACAAGAACCCGACATTATGCCTTATGAGTTCGATGAACTAGGGGCGGTCTTGTTTCCCGTGCAACCATTCAGCGCCAACAACACCATTGCGGACATCCCGACCATCGAACCAGTCGCCAAAACTAGCACCCCCCTAAAGAATATGCTACGGGGCAAAAAGTCATGAAGGTGTGCGCGTTATGCAAGATAGAGCAACCTGCTAGGGAATACTACATGCATCCTACACGGGGAACGCTTCACGCCTATTGCAAGTCATGCTATGCAGAATACAATCGCGGTCGATATTCCGAAGGGTTAAGACGACCACGCAAGACCCCCGTAAGCGGTCAACAACATGAATGTACAATGTGTCATAAGGTGATGGAAGTCAACACAGATAACTTTTATCATTATGAGGGGCGCGGATGGGTGACGCGGTGCAAACCATGCTATATAGCATCTAAGAAGAAAGCAACGGCGCAATGAGGCATAGGGTGTCGCTTATGCTAGTGTTCGCGCCCCTAGTGCTATTGTTCCTGCTATGCGCTTGTACAATGTTAATTATGTTCCTAATGAGGTGATGCAATGATAGAAGCAAAAGAATACCTATTCAAACTGCTAGAAGAACTTAGAGGCAAGTCAATAGAAACAGCGGATTATCAAGAAGCGATGGAGTTATATAAGCAGTCGCGTTCCTCTTTAATGACATATCGAATCAATCACGGGGTAGTGCCTTTTGATATAAAGATGGCAAACATTACAGCGCGGATATTGGTGAATGAGGCGCGTAACCGTCATATAAGCAACGTGCTAGTCGAACGCTTTGGTACTGATGGCGCGTTAGTGATGGAAGCATATGAACGCGGTGATTATGATGAGGAGTTAGGGGTAGAAGATGATTAATCCAACATTCGCAAGAACACGCCATGTATATGATAGTTACAAAGACTTTTGGCAATTGGTCGAGTTAGCAGGGTTCAACACCTGTTACGTGGATGAGATTAACCACGCCGATGATAACGCCACCTATATCATTCCTATGCTTAACGGTGAATGGGTGGACGGATACCCTGACACGCGCGCGCGTCTAATCTGGTGGGACTTAGAATGGCGCGTCAATGACCGTTATATTCCTGCTGGCGTGTCTGAAATATGGGTAAGTGATAAGTGGTATGCAGAACATATCGGGGCGCGTTATGTGCTTCTAGGCAGTGATGCCCGTCTAGCAGGCGGTGCGCTTCATGCCGTTCCGCAATACGACTACGCGCTAATGTCCTACATGACGGGGCGTAGAATGCACTTAAACGGCGCACTAGCACAGCATAACCTAATCGGTGCGCCTAACGGGTGGGACGGGGAACGCGATTCAATCTTGCGTTCTAGTCGCGTGATGATACATTGTCACCAACATGACGACATCCACACAGTAGCGCCCCAACGCTTTGCCCTTGCGAGTGCTTACGGGTTGCCATTGATTACTGAGACATGTAGCGATATTGGATTGCTTTACGGGACGGTGTTAAGCGCCGACTTTCCACACCTTGCAGACTTCACAAAGGTGATGCTAACGCGCCATGCTGACATATTGAAGGAACACGGCGCAATATTGCACGAACACCTATGCGTAACACATCCGTTTAAAAAGTGCGTATTAGAAGCATTAGGTATATAATGAATAACCAGACTATCAACAAAGGAGTTTCTACAATGCCAGAATTACTTGCTGTGAATGTCACTATTATCATTCAAGACAATGAAGGGAATGCTATTCGGTTTAGAGGGGATATTAACAAAAGCAATGATTCATACGCTACTTTATCATGGGGTAAAGATAGCGCCGATATTAAAGTGAATGGTAGTCAATGGATTAAAAGTGCGATTGCTTTTGATGTGTGCGCTAATGCGTCTTGTATCTTAAACGGCGTGGTCAGCGTATCTTACTATGCAAAAGGGGATAAGCAAAACATTCAATCATTAGGTGAATGGGTGTTAGATGCAGAAGATTGTGGAGTATGCATAGAAATTGTTTCAATTGAAGAATATCAATCAATTATGAGTGGCAGAAACTAAAAGCAAAGGGGGATTAACAATGGTCACATCTGAAATAACGTTAGCGCAAGCATGTTCAATCATATCGGCACATAAGCAATGGAATGAGGGCGAACTATTGCGCTTTTCATCCACTTATCAAGGGGGCGGTCGTGATACAGGCGAATGGGGCGGTGATGCTATTCACCGTATAGAAGCAATGTTGCTATACGGCATGGTGCGCTATATTCGCCCGTCCGTAGCGATTGAAGTAGGTACATCTTCGGGGGGTAGTGCAACGGCGATATTAACCGCAATGCGTGATAATGCACATGGTGAACTGCATAGTTATGACCTTAACCCGAATGCTGGCGAAAAAGTGGTCGGTTACGGACGTTGGCACTTTCACGCTGGCAACTTCTTAGATGATGACTTGCTTATCCCTAGCGCGGACTTTGCATTCGAGGACGGTGCGCACGACTACGCATTCACATACAGCGCGTTAAAGCGATTGAAGCACGTTCCGCATGTGATGTCACATGATGCTTGTAGCGATGAGATATACAAGGGTTTCGGCGTGTGGCAAGCATTCAATCAAGTGTTCCCGAATGCGCTACGCTTGAAACTAGCAGGCGCGTTTACAGGGTTAGCGGTCAGTGTTTAGCGTAAGGGGGATTAGATGAACGCACATGTAGAATTATTGCATAGAGATGCAATGGCATTATATTGGCAAGCGTGGCATATTCAACGGGGCGAAAAAGATGGCACGATTGCCGATGCGATTAAGTTATATAGGCAGTCTTTAGACCTTCAAAAGAAGGCATATATTAAAGCAAAAAGTAAAGATGATAGAAAGATATGCCTACGCTATTATAAGAGCATTCAATCACGCATTCGCAAGTTAACATGGTAATGTAAGGGGGATTAGATGCTACTATCAATCGTAACAGGCACATTCAATAGATACGCATATCTTAAAGACATGATAGAGAGTGCAAGACGTGGCATCCCGAAGGGGATAGCGTATGAGTTCATAGTCGTTGACGGGGGAAGCAAAGACAACACGCTTAATTATTGCCGTCAACAATCGGACATACGCCTAATAGAACACGGGGAATTACGCGGTGCTATTCGTGCGTTCTGCGATGGTGCGAACGTGGCGCAAGGCAAGTACACCATACTAGCGAATGACGACATATTGTTCTTAGGGGATGGTATTCTACGCGCTATTGTATACCTAGAGACACACCCCCAAGCAGGCGCGGTAGCATTCGCAGATGATCGACCTGCAACGGGATACGGTAAAGGATTCAAAGTTCAAAACGCGCCCTTTACGAAGGACGGGCAAACGGTCTGGTTGCCTTATGCACAGGTTGGGTTGTATCGCACATGGCTAGGTAACTTGGTCGGGTGGTGGGGTGCTGATGACCCATTGCTAAAGACGCGCACCTATGGCGGTGATAACTATCTATCTGCCCGTATATGGGAATTAGGTTACAGTGTGGACGCGGTGCAAGGATGCAACATTCAAGACTTAGTCGCGCCTGATAACTTACGCGCCATCAATTCAAGTGATGCCAACGTAAGGCAGAATTATCACGCGCGATTCCCAACACCCCCTGTAATCCCTAACAGGTTGCTTGTGGACGTGCCTAATATAGAACAATTGCGCGTGTTGTATCTGCCCATCTTTGAACCACAATACCCAGCGCAAAAAGTAAGCAAACACGGATTAAGGGACGCATTAGTTAAACGTGGGTACATCGTACAGGAGTTCGATTATCTAAGCGATAAACGGGCATTAGAGGGCATTGTAAGCACGTTTGAACCGCACATTCTATTGTCACAAGTTCACGGCGCACATTATGACCTAACACGCGCACGCGCCGTTAAACCTGATATGTTGGTCATCAATTGGAACGGGGATGTTCATGAGAATAACCTAGTGTCGCCCGAAGTTATTCAATGGTTAAAGGATAACGTTGATGTGCAATTGACCGTTAATGCTTCGGTGTTGCCTATCTATGCAGACCATGACATAAAAGCGCATTATTGGCAGTGCGCCTACGAACCGACCACGATTACACAACACATACAGCATGACGTGTTATTCTTGGCAAACTGCTATAGCATGGCACGGCGCGAATTAGGGCATTACCTAAGCCAACACTTTAGCAACGTGGGGCTATACGGTGTCAATTGGGGCATGTTGGGGCGTGGTGACTTAACCTATCAATTCGATAAAACGGCATCCCTTCGGGCGGTGTGTGGTGTCGAGATAGGGGACAACCAATATAAGACCGCACAAGCATTCGTATCTAATCGGATGTTCGATAGCCTAGCAAACGGCGCGTTGTTATTACAGCAACGCATTATAGGGTTAGAGGAATTGACGGGGTTAATTGACGGGGTGCATTATGTCGCGTGGGATGAGCATGACGACCTAAAAGAGAAGATAACCTACTACTTGTCACACCATGAAGAAAACACCACTATCCGCAATTGCGGACAAGCATTCGTTAAGGCAAACCATAGCTTTGATGTGCGCGTTAGTGAATTGTTCGATAGCATCATTCCTACCTTACTTTAATGTATCCACTAAAACCGCTTATAATGGTAGTAACGTTAAGTAACATTATAGGCGGTGGGGTATGTCACTGAGTGAATTATCAAGCAAGTTACTAGGGTTCTGGTTACAATCGAACACTAGCGAGAACATGAAACGATTGTCACAGGTTGAACTTGCAACAGGCATTGCAGACACGGCGCAACTAGACGCATTCAACCGTATGCGCACAAGTGAACCTTATACCATATTCGATAGCAAGCAATTGCACGATACACAACCGTTATTCTTCAGCAATGAAGCGTTATCAGGGTCGGGTGGTTCTGCGACCTATACCAACGCATCGACCAGCACGACCTTAGCAGTAACCGCAAACACGGCATGTTCTTTTGTGCGTCAAACGAAGATGCGCTTTAACTATCAACCGGGCAAAAGTCAATTCATCAATATCACGTTTACACTAGGGGAAGCATCCACAGGTGTTACAAAAAGCGTGGGTTACTTTGATGACAATAACGGGGTTTTTATCTCACAAAGTGGCGCAGGTGTTCTATCTGTGAATGTACGTAAAAACGGAAGCGATTCAAGCGTTGCACAATCCGCGTGGAACATCGATAAGTTAGATGGAACGGGTGCAAGTGGCATCACATTAGATGTCACTAAGTCACAGATTCTTGTGATTGACTTTCAATGGTTAGCGGTGGGTCGCATCCGCTTCGGGTTCGATATTGACGGGGTGCTAGTCTATTGTCATCAAGTCTTGAACGCTAACAGAACAACGGGCGTATACATGCAAACGCCTAACTTGCCCATCAGATACCAGATTATCGCAAGCGGCACGAATAGCGCAGGCAGTCTTGAATGTATCTGCTGTAGCGTGGTAAGTGAGGGCGGTGTGGTTCGTTCGGGTCCGTCATTCAGTGTCGATAGAGGCGTGACGGGGTTTGTAACAGGCACATCACAATCATTGTTTCCCCTTATCAGCATCCGCTTAAAGTCAACCCATCTTGACACCACAATCATTCCTGACGAATTTTCAGTGATTAGCACTACCACATCTAACTTTAGATGGTGTCTATTGCTTAACCCGACTATTGCAGGAGTTGACGCGGTATCATGGACAAGCGTTCCTAATAGCGCGATTGAGTACGATGTGTCGAGAACTACCACGAACACGCTATCAGGTGGTACACAGATAACAAGCGGTTATGGGTCATCCACCAATAGCGAAGTGTCAAGCGTTGTTAATCCGTCCTTATACTTAGGGGCGACCGCGTTAGGTGTTCGCGATCAATTAGTGCTTGCAGTTCAAAACTTAGCAGTTCAAACCGAGACATACTACGCGCAAATGGAATGGCACGAACTAGGGTAGCGCGTATATAATTACATCATCCAATTATGAAGGGGATTAAGCATGACAACATACGGCATATTGAACGACACCGAGATAACAGAACTAGCGAATAGCGGCATGATTGCACCATTCGCCGAAGGGGTAAAGCGTCCTAACACCATTAGTTACGGCGTGTCATCCTTCGGGTACGATATGCGCATTGCTAACAAGTGGCGTATATTCACAGATATTCACGGCGGTGTGGTTGACCCGAAGTCATTCGATAATAACCTATTCGTTGAGAAAGAACTTGATATTGTCATCATACCGCCACATTCATTCGTTCTAGGGGTAAGCGTTGAATACTTTAGAATGCCCGATGATGTGATGGCGGTGTGCGTGGGTAAAAGCACCCTAGCACGTTGTGGGTTAATTGTGAACGTTACGCCGATAGAACCAGCGTGGGAAGGGTATATAACAATTGAAGTAAGCAACACGACACCACTACCAGCGAAACTATACGCCAACGAAGGCATAGCGCAACTGATGTTTTTCAGGGGGAACGCGCCCCGTGTGAACTATCGCAATAAGGGGGGTAAGTATCAGGGGCAAGTAGGCATCACACTGCCTAGAGTGGACGGTGTGTAATGAAGCGCACACTAATTATCATTACATGGTTCATGGCTGCTTTAACTATCTTGCTTGAATTGACCTTACGTTACGTTGATGCAGATGGGTTATATGGTTACTTGTCAGCGTGGGAAACGCTAAAGGTTAAGGAAGCATCACACGGTTATCTATTCGTGCCTGATACGTATCATCTAAAAACGTGGGACGTGACGATTGATAGCGATGGGTTCAGGCACATTAACACACGCATAAGCGATTGTAATATTGCGTTGATAGGGGATAGCGTTACATTTGGGTGGGGTGTATCCGATGGCAAAATATGGGCGCAATTGTTGGCAGATAACACGGACGCAACCATTATTATGAGGGCGCAACCATCCTATAATATTGACAATATACGCGCCGTATATGACGAATTAAGTGCATTAGGTGGCATTGATGGGTATATCTACCTTATGGTTGCGAATGACGCACAAAAGGCAGTAACCGCCGAACGCTTCAAAGAGTACAGAGACAAGCGAACCGCGATAGAATACCGCTTCTTATACTTGCAACGCACCGCGAATCGCGTCACACCGCCCGAAGATATTCCACACTTTAGGGAACAATATGCCCTAATGAATAGCGATAAGATGCTAACTATCGGGGTGCAATCGAACGCGCCATTTATTCAAACAGTGCAAGATATAACACCCTATTGGATTAACCCAAGCAATAAAACCGTGTCGCGTATTGATGGACACGCTAACGCCGAAGGCAACGCCGAACTATACGCACAGATAAAACCCTATGCTGATGACTTGATTAAAAAGGTATGCGACAATGGTTAACGACTGGGTGTGTCCGTTCTGTACGTTTCGCGTTCAATATGGCAAGCACTGCCCGAATATTGAAGCAAGCATAGACCGCCACTATTCACACGCGGAAACATGCACACGGGGCGACAAAAACGTTGTGTGGGAAACGGTGAAACGCGCTAAACCGTTCAAGTCTAACGGGGCAGGGTTAGGCATTAGTGAGATTGCCAACAATGAGGGGGATATGTAATGGAACAACCTAGAGACATCTTAACGCGATTAAAAGAGGGTGAACGCATCACGTTCAAGCAAGACAGCAAGCAACGCACCTATCACCATAACAAGACGGGGTATCATGCGACATTCACAATTGATAACGAGATTGTAGCGTGGGAATATCTGCCAACGGATGAAGATATGCGTGTAGCGATTAACCACTATCAAAAGACGAACTGGGGGGTGTTGTATGACAATTAGCGCATTCGATGCAATCGTGCTTATGCTAGCAGTGTGGCGTGTATCCTACTTAATTGTTCATGAGGATGCACCATTCAAGATAATGGCACGTATACGCGCTATAACGACACTAGGGGGGCTTTTATCGTGCATCTATTGTACATCCATCTGGGTCGCATTATTCGCGCTAATTCTATGGGGTTATGCCCCTGTGGTTATATACGTGTTCGCCCTTAGCGGGGGCGCGTTGATGATGCACCGCTACACGGGCGGATAATGACAAAAAGGCTAATATGCTTTATAATGGGGGGTAGGGGTTCTGTACCCTCATCATAAGTAGACGGACACAATAAGCATCCTTTGGGGTGCTTTTTTGTTGGGGTGCAACCATGCGCTATAAAGTAACCTTAGATGATGATGTGATTGAAGCAATTGATAAGGCACTGCGTAAAGCACCTAAGAAGATGCGTGTAGCGTTATCGACTGCCAAAAAGAATACAGAACGCCTACTTAACGCGACACTAAAAAGCCCACAACCACCGCCACGTTATCCTTTAAAGTGGAAATCGGAACGTCAAAGACGCGCCTTTTTTGCTACTAGGGGCTTCGGGCATGGCATCCCCTACAATCGCACGAATCGTTTAATTAATGCGTGGCGTGTACAGATTGTTAGTGATGATGAAGGGGGATTGTTAGAAGTGGTGAACGACACGCCCTATCTTGACTATGTGGCAAGCGGTTCGAGTGTTCGACAACCGATGTTTCCACAATGGTACAATTACGATGATGTGCTATTGAAAGCAGAAAAGAACGCGCAAGATACCATCATTGAAGCATGGTATAACATCCTAGAGGAATAACCTATGTATTGCACCCTAGCACAAACAAAGACACAGATTAAAGCGACCACGACCACCGATGATAGCGTGGTATGGGGTCTTATACAGCAAGCATCGAGGCGCGTCGATAGTTTCTTCAGATCGCAACGTCCGCTATTCGTGCCCTATATTGAAACACGTTCCTACGAATTGAACGCCCTACGCATCGATAGCAGTAGAAACTTTTTATTCTTGCCATCACCACTATTAAGCCTAACGACCATCACGGCGAACGGGACGGACATCACGGCGAATGTGACGGTATACCCTAACAATAGCGCGAATAGCCCCTATTATGTGTTGCAATTGACGGGTTATAACAGTTGGTACGAATTCATGCCGCCGACATCTGGCAATTATCTAGTGTCTACGGTGCTTATAACTGGCGTGTGGGGGTATAGCGCGAACTACGCTAACGCATGGTTAAGCGTGGACACGTTAAGCGCGAACATAACAAGTAGTGCAACATCCTTAACGGTTGCCGATGTTGACGGGGTAGACGCTTATAACAATTCACCTCGTATTAGCGCAGGCAACATCATTCGCATTGATAGTGAATATATGCTAGTGGTTGCCACTAACACAACAACGAATGTATGTACAGTTGTTCGTGGTTATAACGGGTCAGCGGCAAGCGCACATGTAAGCACAACCGCCGTATATGTGTATAAGGTGGATGATAGCATTAACCGCGCCGTATCGCGTCAAGTGGGGTTAATGTATGCCCGTCGTGGGTCGTACGAAAACAGCACCATAACCGACCTAACAACCGTATCGTTTCCTGCAGACGTGTTGCTAGAGTGGCGTGCAATCATGAACGAGATGGCATACGTATGAGTACAGTAGACTATAACGCGCTACTTGCCCGGACAATCGCCACCGCAAAAGAGGGGTTAGCAAGCATTAGCATAACCGCCGATGGTGTCCCCTACTTTTATCATGTTCAAGATGGTTCATTCCCCTACATGACAACACGGGTTAGCAATGTTGTTATGACCGATGATGAGGGGGAAGAGTTCGACCTTATCGAAGTAACCGTCGTGTTGCGTCTAATCGTTGACCATCTAACCGCCGATTATGACGGGAACAACGAAGCGAAACTATATACCTATATGGACGTGTTGCGCGAATGGTTCAACGAACACGATATGCTTCAATCTGCCACCTATCCCACTGCGATGGATGCCTTATACACGGCACGAATAACAAGCATTGCAGGGTTAAGGGTATTCGATAACACGGGGTTACAATCCGTTCAGCAAGTAGGAACGGACTTCACTATAACTTGTCAATTCGAGCTTGATATAACACAAGCAACTTTCAAATAGGAGTAATAAGATGGCTTTTAAACAGACTATACAAGCAGGTACACAACAAGCATGGATTGCCTTTGTATCCAATGACAAGAACATCATCACAGGGGGAAGTGTCACCGCACCAACAGCAGGCGCTACAGGTTCTGCAGGCATCCAATTAACGGGCATTCAAACCGCGCCAACAGGCATCCCCGAAGGCGAAAGCGTAGCGGTTAATGGTGATGATACGCTTCTAGGGTCAATTGAGTTCGATAGCGCAGACCCTACACAGTTTGTAATTAACTTGGGTCAATTCGACTTAGACACCGAAGCACTATTGCAATCAACAGTCGTTGAGACATTCGCAGATAGCGGTGTGAGTATGGGCGTTATGCGTCCTATTACCCCCGATTACCCAGACGTGTGTCTATTGATTCAAGGCAAAGCAAAGAAACAAGATGTAAGCGTTAAGGGTCAAAAGGCATACGCTGGTTACTTGTACCCATTGTGTACTATTCAACCTATTGGGCGCGAAACTTTTGAAGGTCGTACAGCTGGCACGAATCGCTATAAAGTGACCGCACAACCGACTAGTAACAAAGCATGGGGAACAACCATCACGGAAAGCGCCAACGGCACAACCGCCGCCACCGCGTTACCCTTTACTAGCGATTACCCCATGACAATGCACAGATTCACAGGGAACGGCGTTCTATTGACCTTTACAGGTCTATCGAAAGTGCCTGCTGGAACAACGTCCGCAATTGTGGCAATCGATGGCGTTCAACAATCAGGTAACTTCACATTGTCACCAGCAAACCAAACTATCACCTTCACAAGCGCACCAGCAAACGGCGCTAAGATTGTGGTGTTTTATCAATATTCAAGCTAGTCAATCGTTAGGGGATTAAGTATGGCAACCATTACAATCGATAACGCAACATTGACCATCGAACGCGCTACGGTGCGTCATTCGATGCTTCGCAAGCACGTTATACGCAAACTTTTAAAGGTTCTAGTTCCTGACATACCGACTGCTGATGACTTCCTAATTGAGCTAATCTTTGATTATGCGAGAATCATTACACAATCAACATGTATAACAGATGTTCCTGAATGGTTCGCGTCACATAGCGATAATGAGCAAGTTCTAGCGCAAAAGTTCAATGTGTGGTGTAGTTCGGATGAGTCTATCTATAAGGTACTAACCGAAGCAATTAAAGCAATCGACGAACCACTTATACCCGAACATCTAACACCACACGCAACCCCTAAAAAAAAGCGTTAGCAGGGGATAGGTACGAGATGCAATTGACTGTGGATGAGTTCTTAATAGGACTCATCACAGAACAAGATAGTGATAGCGTAGCGAATGACGACTTCGGGTTTTATCATCCAGTGGACTATGTCATTCATACATGGCAGATGTACCTTAACATGCGTCTATTGCCTAAGCATGGCGGTTATGACGACCAAGATGAATTGCTTATGCAAGACTGGCAAACGCTTAATAGGCGCATGGCGTATCTAAAGCGTAAAGTAAACGGCGAAGATGAAGACGTTTCCGCAATTGCGGATATTCCTGATGTGATGAATCTGTAATTAAAAAGCCCCTTCGTTAGGGGCTTCACTTTAATCATATACGCTAGGTAATTCTTTATAAGAATTATTCGTCCACCATACAACAGCCATATCAACTATTTCTTCAATTGAACCACTAAAGAATTGGTGCTTAATATCGGCATACTCAAACAATAACACAAAGTCACACATCATGCCATTGTAATGAAGTTCAGCAGAACAGCCTTTGCGTGTGTTCATTGCTTCTAATAATTGGCATAATGCCATTAATATATCGTGTGATGTTCTCATTGTATCCCCTTTTTACTAGACACTACTTATCTTTATTATAGTCTCATCCCGACACGTTTTTAAGGCGGTCTTATGGCAGATCAAACAGCAAAACTAAAACTACAGATTGAGACAGAAGGATTATCACAAGCGCAAAGCGGACTAACTGACCTAAAGTCGGAACTGTCTAACATTTCAAACGCGCCACAAGGCAACTTATCTAAAGAAGCATTAGACATTGCAGAAGCAAGCGGAAGCGCGTCTAGTGGGTTAAGCAAGTTAGGAAGCGCTATATCCGCATTAGGTGGTGGTTCGATTGTCTCGGACATTGGTGACATTGTAGGCAGTCTTGAATCACTTAAAGACATTAAAGGCGTTGCAGGGTCACTAGGTTCGAACATATCGAGTATTGTTGGGGCTGGTGCGTTGGCAGGTGGTGCTATTCTTGCCGTATCGATCGCGTTTAAAAAGTTCGCCGATGATGCCGAGAAACAAGCAAAACAGATTGAATCTATCATTGAAGCAAGACGCACCGCTTCACAAGACATCATCGACGGGTTAACAAGCGATGAGGCAAAAGCAAAGATAGAATCTGCAAAGCTAACGATTGAGACAGAAAAGAAACTACTTAAAGACCTTGAAGCAAGTTACAAGTCGCTAGAAGATCAAGCAGGCGTGTTAATGGGTGGCGTTAAACTATTAAGCGCACAAGAAGAAACTTGGTCGACGCAAATTGATAAAAGCCGAAGCATCATAAGCGCAGCAGAAACAAGCATTAATGCTTATAGCAAGGCATTAAAAAACGGCGAAACCGCGAGTAATGATGCAAAGGTAGCCGCAGAAGAAGCAGCTAAGGTCGCCGAAGAAACCGCTAAAGAATTAGAGTCCCAAGCAAAAGAACGCGAAAAGATTAATCAGGATATTATCAAGTCGTCAAAAGACTTTGATAAAGAACTGATTGACTTTGAACGCGAATCACAGCAACAACGTTCAGACCTTGCGATGAAGTTGAGTCAAGACTTAAAGAACGCAAACCGTGAACTAGCACAAGCAACCGAAGACATCGGCAAGAATCTAAAGCGCACCATTAGCGACCTAAACACCGCTCTAACCCGTGACTTAACCGACATCGCCACAAAGTCACAACGCGAGATGATGGACGCAACCATTAAGGCACAAGACGAAGAAAGCAAGAACGTTCGTGCACACCTTAATGATATTGAGGATATACGCAAGGATGCCTTTAGAAGCGAAAAAGACGCGATTAGAAATCGTGATGCCCTAGCACTAGCAGACGCACGTGAAACGGCAAAACAACAACTTGACGACGCGCAAACGGCATTCGACCGTGATCGCAACGAACAGATTATTGCCTTCAATGAATCGCGCCGTGACCAGATTCGCGCCCTTGATAGAGAACGAAGTGACCGCCTTTTGAACTATCAACGGTCATTAAGTGATGCCCGAATGAATGCGCAACGTGAACTAGACGATGCTAGGGTAGCGCGTACACGTTCTATTGCGTTGGCACAAGAGGCGTATAGAAACGAACTAACGCAATTGAATCAAAAGTTAAAACTTGAATTGCAACTAAAACAAGAGGCATTCAAGATGGAGATACAACTACTTAGGGAAGCGTTATCGGCGGTGGGTGCGGTGACGAACAACAACACCATTAACACGAACATAACTAGCACAGCAAGCGCACCACAAATCGAGGGTATTGTATTGCGGACATTGCAACAGGTCGGATTAACGCAGTAGGCGGTGTAATATGGCGTATCAGGAATATAAGATTGCATCAGGTTACAATTCAACATTAAGCCTAGTCAACATTGAAGATATAACCGTATCGGGGGAAAGATTCAAACCCTTGTCAGGTGTTGGGCGGTATCGTGCTGGCGACATGCGCGTGAATGCAAACGGCACGTATTACGCCGAAGGTTATGCTTCGGTGTCGTGGTTGTTCGCTGGCATCACACGGGCGCAATATGAGTACCTAAAAACTACCTTCTGCAGTGGTGGGTATAGCGGTCTTGTCACGATTAACACACGCTTAGAGGGTGATAGTTATGTGACTAGGAACGCGGTTATGCTGATACCACAAACCGCCGATACAAGCAGACGGTGGGGATATTATACCGACTTTGAATTACGCTTCACACGCCTTAGCGCAACATCATAAAAAAAGCCCCTTAGTAGGGGCTTTCGTGATTATTCGTTAGTTGTTTTGCTGTCTGTCTTTGCCCATGCTAGCAACCATGCGCCAGCGATTGCCTTACACATCGATGCTTCTGAATGCCATACTTCCACGCCTTTATACTTTAGTGTGACACTATATAGTTCATTCCCTTGAATCCCTGTATAGTACTTAACATTAAAGTCAGGGCGCTGAACATCTAACATTGTCGCCAACACATTCAAGTCATTATAGTAATCAGGGGCGAATAACCATGCGTCTTCAATGGTTTTGGCTGTTCCTAGTGTTATTAGGTTTTCCATTGTGTTCAAGTCATCAAAGTATACAAGACTGTAAACTTCCCCGATGATTGAATTAACCTTAAGAACTTGCACCCAACTAGGGAACGATTGTGCGATTAGGGCGTTGATTGCTTGTGTGTTTTCGTCACTATCCCATTCAAGAAGTGCAATTACTTTATCTAACATATCCATTGTGAAGTTCTCCTACTTAATGCGCTTTATTGCGCGTTTCTTACCATTCATTATATATACACTTTTGATAATGTCAACGCAGTTTTTAAGGTGTCTTTATGCCAACATTCAACACTGCCCTAACTAACCCACAATTAACCGCGATTCGTTCGGGGTATTCAAGCGAACAGTATCTATTGACTACCCCTAATAATATAGTCTTTCAATGCCAAAGCACACAAACGATAACGTCAACCGTGTGGGCAGAATTCACCTATACGGGGGTTACGGGCAGTTATAGCGATGTGAAGCAGGGGCAAACTGTTCTAGTTACCACATCTTCAAGCGATCTAACAACGCTTGTGTTTCGTGGTCGTGTGCGTAAAGTGCCTACTGTTGGCACGTTCTATCTTAACGAGACATCGCAAAACCTAACAACATCTTATTACATTACCGTTATTGATGATTACGACATTCATGAGAAGTTAGAACGCTTCACTGCGACAGGTGTTCTATACAAAGACTGGGACTTAACTTATACGAACTTACCGCCCCATATCGGCAACCTTCAATCATCGTATGTGTATTCGCAATACGGAACGGCGGACGCTACTTTTAGCTTTGCGCCGAACGCCTACGCTAACGCTTTAGGCGCAACAATTAGCACATACCTATGGGCAGTGGGTGATGGCACAATCACGGTAGGCACAAGCGCAACGCAAAACATCACGGCGACCTTTCCTGTGGGGCAAAGGTGGGTTAGGTTAACCGTTACTGATTCTAATGGCGTGTCGAATTACTTCACCTTCGAGGTGTGGAACATCAACTTAAACAACGTGCAATCTTATGTTCCTTTAGGACATGAGGGCGTAAGCATTAACGCTTCATGGCAAGAGGGATATAACGCCACTGTACGATTTTTTAATGGCGTTGATAGTCTGCTAGACAATACAAGATGCACTATATTCAGCATTGACCAATTCACCGATGGCACAAGCACCCCTATAGTGTCGAATATTGACTTTGTAGGGCGCATCAAGATAGAGAATAACCTGCTAGAAGTAAGTGATGTTGCTAGTTATGGCGCGGATGTGGATTTCACAATCGAAGGGTTTGCTTCCCAGATGGGGGGAATACTTGCCCCTAGTGTCCCTATTCGCAATGATACGACACCAACGGCATGGGGTGAGATTAACAGTCCGTCATTAGTTCGGGCGGTTATCTACTTGCTTGCGTGGCATTCGACCGCCTTAAACGTGGTCGCGCTAGACTTTGATGCTACCACTGTTCACACCTACGTTAATGACGACCTAAACATACAGCAGACGGGGTTACTTGATAGCGCGAATGACTTGTTATTCAGCATGAACGCGACTATGACCTTTTCACCTGTTGGCGCGTCTTACATTGCTAGACATGGGTGCTATATCCCTACTGCTGACAGAAGCGCATTAACAACCGTCATGGATATAACCGTTAGTGACTGGTACGACATCAACCTAGAACGCACCTACACACCGTCTATAGGGCAAGTTATCGGTGGGTTCTTAGGATACCAAAGCACATCAGACACAACGCGCCTATACACATCCAAAGCACCTGCCATCGCTAAAGGCGTGGGTCAAGAAAACGCAGAATTCAATCGGCAGATACTACCCAAAGACCAAATACAAACAACCGATAGGGCAACCGTAGCACAGAGAACGGCGAACCATTACGCCTACATTAACCCCCATGACCGCATAACCGTAACCTTAACGGGGGCGTGGCGTTTTGCTATCCCGACCCCGTTTCAATGGTGGACATTCACTATCGCATCAACGGACACTGCACGGGGAATCGCGTATACTTCGGGGACGCGGTGGTTATTGCAAAGCATCGAACACACGCACAATCAAGAGACAGGCGTTAGAGAAGTTCGCGCTACTTTCGAACGTGAAACCGATAGCTTAGACGCGCAGATTATCGTGAATCTAATTCCCGATGCTATCACGAACTATAAGCCCGTGTTGCCTACGCTTTCTGCGTATGGTTCTATTCCGTTCGATCAGTCATTGAACTACGCTAACGACACGCCACTAGATTCTGACCTTCAAGGGTTAGGCGCATTAGACTTAGGGTTATTCGATGCGTTGCCACCACAAGACGGGTTCGGACTAGCATCACAACAACCTAATGCTAACTGTGGTGTGTATAACGTATTCGCGCAAAACGGTAGCAAAGCAACCACTTTTAACACCGTCTTAGGTGACACATATACCATTACGGTGCAAGGATTCGCGCAAGTGTCGGGGTCGGGTGCTTCGTGGATTCGTGCCTATGACTTTACAGCATCGGATGGTGGATGGACACCTAGAACTGATGTAAGTGCGAACCCTTATGCCTTATATAGTGCTGGTAATGGGTGGAGGCGTTATAGCGCGTCAATAACACAAGCGCGGTTATCTATAGCATCCCCTGTAATGACAAATACACTAACTAGCATAGCGGTTCAATTTTCGTTGCAAACACACGTAATAGGAACGGGGGGTAACAGCCAGCTTTTTAAAGCCCCTACAGTTGACGCTTCACCTACAGGCACATGGGCTACAATCTATAATGCAGGCGATACAATTGTCAACTACACCTACAATTCATCATCGTTTGCATTAACTTCTGAACGTGTCTTTATAAGCAACGCAAATGCCACCGCTACAAATGGAACGGCATTCCCTACAAATCTATATATAACAAGCACCACGCTACAAGGCACAGGCACACCGCCGTCAGGCGCGACCACGCTATCAAGTGCCTACGGTGATGCTGCCTATTACAACTGGCAATCAGGAGGCACACCCCTAGCGTATACGCCCGGTGTGTATGGGTTTCTAGTCGATGGTGCAACGCCAACATGGAACGAAGTATATAACCCGTCACACACCTACACAACCACCGTAACAGGAACGGGCGCGCCGTTCGTCTTTAGCTTCATCACGTTAGATGTAGCGAACACCACGCCGACCTTTTTTGTTGTGAAGGTGTGCGGAACGAACGCAACATAGGAGACATTATGGCAATCAAAACACGCATCAATAAAACGCGCCGTAACGTTCTGTCTAAACAGTTGCGCCGTGCTATCTTAGGCGATGAAAACGGCAATGTTGACGTCCCTAATCAGACGGGTAAGGTATACATCCGATTAGCACAAGAAAAAGACGATAACGGAAACGCACTATATTCGCAAGCGGTCAGTGTATGGCATGACCCACAAGCAAACTATGTCCCCTACGCTGGCATGGGGGTGATGGTCGGGTTAGACGAGAACGGCGAATTGTGCGTGATGAAGGCAGATAGAAAGGCAATCCTTTCTGGAGGAATTAACCCCCGTGCTTTTAACGCCAACGACCCACAAAGGGCATTCGTCAATCCGCGTAACCTAACGCCTGCTATCTGTCGCCCTGTTGGCACTGCTGGCAACCCTAGCACACTTGTGACAATCCACCCCTTACTTAGTGACCATCTAGGGGACTATGTACAATATAGCGGTACACAAACAAGCGCATCAAAAGTCGACCTATCGAGTTATATTCCTTCTTCGGGAAACCACTTACTAGCGATTGTGTGGTTAGACTTAGGCACATTACTACCGAGCGTCACGGCATCCACCGCGCAAACCATCACCACCGCACTAGATAGCACAGATGTACAAGAATGCTTTATAGCGCGTCCGCCCGATAGCGTCCCCTTAGCAGGGTTTAGGTTAATCGGCGGTGCTACCAACATCACCACCGCAGACCTATATGAAGACTATCGCATGTGGTTGAATGCACCTGATTCGATAGGATACGAAAACCCCTTACTGCATAACACGCGGTTACAATCGGGGTGGGTGTTACCCGTTCATGGTGATTATTACGCGGTTGACGCGGATATATACGCCTATGGCACGTTGTTGAATGTGAGTGATGGTGTAGGCGACTTGGTTACAAGTGGGGACCTTACCGTTGCGTTATCTTCACCGCCCCCTATAGGTAACATAACCCCTAACACGGGAAACTTTACGACATTAGGGGCAAACGCTACACCATCGGCAACACAGCAGTTAACAGTTCAAGCGTCAAGTGCTACGGTTATTCCTTTAACAGTTCGTGTGGCATTAGCACAAACAGCAAACAGCATCGAGATACAAAACAGCTTAGGCGTAAACTTAGCATACTTTACAGCAACAGGAAGTCTAACACTACCTAGCACGGGGTTCATCCGCCCTATTGTAGATGGGACAACCGCGCTAAGAATAGCAAAAGCGGATGGCACTACGCTATTCAATATTGATACTACTAACGGACGCATGTCATTCACCAACAACACGCCATCAACGCCTATCTTTTATGGGGCAAACGGTGACTTTATCGGCTTAGGTGTCTATGGACGTATTGCGAGGCAATTCAGTAGCACAGCAACCGCTATCGGTTACAATGTATCGTTTCCTGCGGCATCCGTAAACCCGACTGCGATTAACACCCATTCAGCGGGAATGTTAGCTTTGCTTATGGGTGGGACTAATCAAGTATTCGACTTTCTTGCAGTTCGTGGTTCTGTTACGACAGGGGATGCACTAACGGCAAGAGTCCTAAGCATAAGTGATTACGGGTTATCTGTGAGTAGTGCCGTTCCTGTAAGCGGTGAACGCTTTAAAGTAATCGCAACCGCAACAACTGATATTCTAGGCATCTTCAAGCAGGTCGCTAGTCATACAGGCGATAGTTTAAGGGTGCTAACAAGCGGTGATGTAGTGCTTGCCCGTATCGACAAAGACGGGGGCGCGGTCTTCAACGAGAATGGCACGTCAACGGGCGATGTTCGCATTGAGGGCGACACGGATGCGAATCTTTTATTCACAGATGCAAGCGCCGATAGTGTAGGCGTTAAGACAAACGCGCCTAACAGTCGCTTACAGGTCAACGGGTCGCTATCCTTACCCATCGTTAGCAAATCCGCAGACTATACCGCAACCATTGACGATTACACAATAGTGTTTACGGCATCCGCTACGCTTAACCTACCGACTGCGGTCGGTATTGCAGGACGGTGTTATGTGGTTAAAAGTGCATCAGGTGTTAGTGTCACAATTGACCCAGCAGGCACTGAAACAATAGACGGCAATCTAACACACACAAACACATCACTAAAAGCGCACATCATCCAAAGCGATGGCGCGAACTGGTGGATTATCTCACAATACTAGGGGGTTATATGGCAGAGTTTACATTAACAGAAGCACAGTTAGCAGAGATTATCGCAAGCGCAACAACAACCGCAATTGAGGCGGTGCGCGATGACATCGTTAAAAAGGCATCCATTGACGATAGCGCAAAGGCAGTCGCTAGAACTACATTCGATAGCGTTCTATCGTCCATCAATTGGTTCACTATCAATAATGAATCATTGAATCAAAACCATGAATCGTTACTAGGGGCGTTAGGCCAATCGTTAATCGAGGTCAACCGCCTATATAACTTGTACACTGAAGAAGAATTCAACGCTTTAACAGGGGGTGCTTAATGGGTGTCTTTACGCCATTAATTGCTTATCAATCACCAGAGACAAAGACGCTAGCAAGCGACACGCTAACACCGACACGCACAAAGGTTCTAGTAACAAGCGAATCAGGCGTGGCGGATAACCTAGCAACCATCAATGTTAGTGGGTTCACGGGGTTAAGTGACGGAACAAACACTTTTGACCCTATTGTTATCTTGAGGGCGACACCATCGCATACTATCACGGTGAAGCATAACACGGGGAATATTGTGCTATACGGCGGTGCTGACATATCCCTAACAGGCAATAAGATATTGACGCTTGTCTACGATAGCGTTGTATCAAAGTGGATGAATAGCGGTTAACAGTTAGTATTGTGTAGGAATATGTTACAATACGCATGTTCTATGCTACACTAATAACAATACTTAACTTTCGCCGTGTGGCGTGAAGGGGATACGAATGCCACAATATACCGAGACTGTGCAACAGTTATTAAGCACACCAGCGCAAACCTTATACCTGCTACTTGCAATGATTGTTGCGATAGTGGTGGGAATAATCATGTGGTGGGGTGGTAAGTCATTGCTTAACTTTGGGTCGGTATATCTTGCCCAACAAAAAGCACAAGCAGAAAACGACCGCGCCAACATCGAGATTAACAGAGGGTTACTTCATGCCCTTACCGATAGTGTGAATGCTAGTAAAGAGTTCGCAAAAGAACTGAAATCTAGCAACGAACGCAATAAGGAATTATTCGATAGCAACCGTGTTAAGTTAATCGACATTCAGACAATGGTGAAAGCGCATGAGGACGCGACACCTTCACGGGTGCATGAGGTGATAGAAGGCACACGTGCAATTGTGACGGATGCCACACAACCACTATCAACCATGTTAAAAGGGTTCGATGTGGTGCTTCGTGCTATGCAAACAAGCATCGATATACAGACCGAGAAAAGCAACATTAACGCCAGTGAAGTCAAAGCGTTGTTAGGTGAAGTTCAGAAAAGCATTAAGGCAATTATTGACTACGCACCACCGCCAGAAAAAGTTGAGATTATTAAAAGCGTCACGCTTGACCCACTACCACATGATGAGATGGAGAGTAAACCATGAACCCAGATATACAAGGATTGTTGATCTTCGGCGCGTTCCTAGTGCTTGCCTTATTGGTTGCTTTTTTAAGCCAAAAAGTAAGCGCACAAGTAGACCTTAAAACACTTGCGCCGTTTTTGCAAGAAGTCTACACCAAAGCGATTGAACAAGCAGAAACACGCGCAAAGGCAACCGCTACACCCCTTGATGATATAGCGGTCAATGCCGTTAAAAGTGTTGCATCCCCCTATATCACGCCACAAAGCACAGGCATTCCAACATCGCAAGACACCAACATAACAATAAGCAACTAAAACAAAAACACCCCTTAATAGGGGTGCTTTTTTGTTTCCGCAATTGCGGACGTTAGTCGCAAGAGGGCAAAAGTTCAAAGTCATTCGGTGCAAACCCCCACACTGCAGATAATCGTTCTTCGTTGTACACGTCATGCGCATTATAGAACATACGCCAGTTGCGCATGTGGTTAGCGATAGCAAGGTGTTGCACCCCTAAAGATGCGCCACGAATACGGCGTGTCAATTCACGATATTCTTCACGTTCTTGTACATCTTCCGAGCGATAGAGCTTACCATTAACTGCTTTGCGAATCATTGTGTGCCTCCTACGGCGTTGTTGTCTATATGCTTAATTATCCACACAATATACAATATGTCAATACCTTTTTTACATTATGTGAGATAGCTAAAAAGTGATACAATAACGGCAACATCTTAATCCCCTTCGATGTTCAACAGAAACGGCGCATCTAATCAGGTGCGCCGTTTTTGCGTTAGTGTCCGTATGATAGCAACTTAATCGTTGCGGTATATTCTTGATTACATGCCTTACAATGGTGAACCCCTGTGCGTAGACCTTTTTTAAGTTCGTCATCTTCTAGGATGTAATCATCATCAACGACATAAGCACGTAAAAGGACAACGGCATCTTTTCGGCAATGATTGCACCGTGTTTCATATTCGTAGGTGTTGCCCGTAAAGGCTAACGTGTCACGCGCTTTCATAGTCTATTCTTTCGTTCTTGCCAGTAATTGATGTGGTCTTGATACAATTCGCGCCGTTCGGGGTTCCCGTTCTCTAGTCGGTCGCGCCAAAACTTTAGCATGTACTCAATCTCCCACTTTTGTTGTGCGTAACGTGCTTCCACCGATACCGCCCCCATGTCGTCGCCCCAGTCGAATAGGCGTTGTTGCTTGTCGTTCTTCTTAGCCATAGGTCTGCTTTCTGCGTCGTTCGCGTTCGTAGATCTTTTGACACGATACGCAGTATCTAACGCTTTTGGTACGATAGGGGAACGAATAACACTTAATGCACAGCCCTAAGAATTGTGCTTGGTTGTAATGCAATTGACAGACGGGCAGTAATTCCCCCTTACTATTGCGGATAGGGGCATCATCACACTTCAGGCACTTCCCATGTCGCATCCGATGGCGCAACTTTGCACGGGATAGCGCGTCTTTAATCAGGTTAACTTGTCCGTCTTTGCGCATCTTTGGCGATTCACTTTGTTCTGTCATTGTTCCTCCTAGTAAGGATTATCGAAGTCTTTTAACAACATCACGGTAAAAGTAACGCTGGGGTTATGCTTGTCAACTGTTCTTATGCTTAGGTGTAACTCCTTCACTTGTCGGTCATCTTCATAAGCAATCCCCTTTAATGAATCTAGGCACAACTTACTAAAGTTATCTACATCGCCCCTGTTAGCTTTGCGCACGATGTCAAGACGCACGAACACATCGCCCACTAGAACGGGGTAGGGTAGTGGCGCACATTGCGCCACCATTGCCTTGAATGCTAGTGCTTCAGGCTTCACATAGGTTCGTCCTCTATTCTGCCCCGTGTAATGATTCACACTTAACGGTGTTTCATAGACTGTAAACTTATAGACGTTCTTTTTTTCATTCATGTATATCCCTACCTTAGATAATCTGAAAAAGCGAATTAGGGCATGTTATGCGCCGTTAAAAGGGAATTCGTTCATGCGCCACGTATTCGTTATACTTTCCTGTAGCGTCTTTGGTGAAGGTAATCATGAAGCGACCTATAGCGCCTTTAATCTCACTTGCTATAGTGGCATCCCACACGGCGCACTTGATGCCTGCTTGCTTATCTTCAAAAAGTGTATAAGGTTTCCCTGCTTGCGTCTTCATCTCTGTGAATGTTGTAGGACTAAAAACGTCGCCACCGCTTACCGCTTTTTTAGGGGTAGGTTTTGAATCATAGCGCGATGTCGCAGGTTGTTCTTGTGGTGGTTGTTGCTTAGATGCCTTTTGTGGAAGGGGACTATCTGCAATAACTTCCCCGTCTTCATCGTCGTTAATGTCATCCGTGCCAAAACCAGCAAGGCCTAAGGCGCGCCCGATTGCTTTTGTCTCGCACTTCTCTAGGGGGGTAACTTGCCCACGAACCGCGCTACGCATTACTTCGGCGTGTGCTACGGATAACACCGCGCCTCCGTCAACCATGATTGTAGCCTTGAATAGAATGCGGTCATTATCTGCGACCATTAATTCAGTCGCGATGATTCCGTTAGGGTGCGCTTTGCGAAAGTCTATAACGCGCCCTGCTACCATGCGGTAATCTTTGCCTTGTAAGTTCATCGTGTATCTATCGCTCATTGCACACCTTCCTCGATTAGTTGATTGACTTCTTTAAGCATGTCCGCAATTGCGGACGGTTGTTCTAGTTCGTACAAGTTAAAAAAGTAAAGGATGCCATAAAGTAACACCCTCATCCGTAGCAATTGTTCAAGCGGTATCCTACGCATTCTTTTTAGTGCCTTTAACCCCACGCGCCGATAAGTTATTGCGGCGCATGATTTCTTGAACCCACTGCCTAGAAATTCCCATCTTAACGGCAATGTCCTTGACTAGCATCCCCTGTTCAAGTGATTGACGTATATTCGCCACTTCTTCTTGTGAATACACCTTCATAGGGGAGGTGCGCTTAAACACACCCTTATTACTGATGGTTGACAACGACACGCCGAACTTATCCTTAATCTGCGTGGGGGTTAATTCCTTCCACGCTTCCAACATATCTAATATATCTTTGAACCCGTGACGATTCGCCACAATAAGTAATCGGTCTGACATCGCAGTGCTTCCTTTCGCTAGTTAACGTTAAAGACATTATAATCATATCCCGTCATAAAGTCAATTGACATTATGCTAATAAGGTATATAATGGAACTAAGTTAGCCTTTAGGAGGGCAAGCAATGATAGCAAGACCATTCAATATGAAGTTCTTCTTTAGATTAGGCGCAAACATCTGGTGGCGTGGCATTACGTCATTTCAATTCAACTTTAACAGCGTGGGGGCTTATGCTTCGGTCAATGCTTTCTGGTTAAAGTGGTTTGAGCTTCATAAGATTGTATATAAGGCAATGAACCTATATGACGAATGCCAGACGGTCATCGACTTAATCACACGTTATCAATATGAATACTTGATAGCCGATATGTTAGGCAATGAAGCGGATGCAGATGAAGCATTAGAATTGTTGGCAAAGTGGTTAATCCAATTCGAAGATGGGGTTGTGACCACTGAAGAAAAAGAACCCGTCGATATATGGGCGCATCTGCCTATGTGGGATGAAGATGAACCCCGTAAAGTATCTTACGAGATCGTTAAGGGTGAAGTGGTTACTGTGGTATACGGTGAAAGCACACGCTTATTCTAGGGGCGTTCGCCCCTTCTAATTGGAGGATATACAATGGGTAAGGTAACAATTGGCAAGTTAAGCTATAGCAATAACGACATCCCCCACACGGTGCGCTATGTGCAATACATCGAAGCACAACGCATCATGCACGAACTAATCGCTAGTCACGGCATGAAGCAAGTCTATAACACCCTAGAACACACGTATTACTTTGCGCCATGTGTTGGAATCGACACATGGCAAGGTGTAATCAGTATTGCGATTCACAATGCTGACGGTGTGCATCACACGGTAGGTTATGACGTGAACATTAACGAAGAGTTGCAAAAGTGGCATCAACTTATCTGCTTAGGCATTCCAGCAGGGTGGTTATAATGCCACCATATCAAGGCGATAAGGTCGAACTATTGGAAGGGGGGCGCGTGGTCGCCACCCTTTACCCCCAACGGCGCATCTTGTGGATATGGGCAGATTGTGCCAGTGTCCGCGCTATGTTGAAGGTCGTTGACCTAGACCCCCACCTATTACCTGCCCGTGAATGCAATTCAGTTCACGCCATTAAGCGCAATAGGGTAGGACGAATCATGGGATACATGAAAGCAAAAGCGCAATGACCGAGTTAATATACTGTGCTGATGGTAACGCACGTTACGCAAGCATTGCCATTAAGCATAACTTTACTTATGGGGCGCAAATGCCCCGTAAGGTTCACTTTAAGCCTGAATTCGTGGATCAAGACTGGAAGAAACCAGACCGCGATAAGTACATGCAAAAGTTAAAGGAACACGCGCCACGAATGGCGACAGTCTTAGACCTAGAACACGAATCACAATTCGATGAGGTTATGGCGTGGGCAGATGAAGCAAGCGGTTATGTATCTGAAACGGTGATTATTATCCCTAAAGTATCAGGTGTTATTGACCGCATACCCAGCACCATTAACGGCAAGCATGTAGTGCTAGGGTATAGCGTCCCGACTTCCTACGGCGGCACTAATCTGATGTTCAGTGAATTCATGAATCGCCCTGTGCATCTGCTAGGAGGCAACCCCTTAAAGCAGGTCGAACTAGCACGTTATATGAATGTTGTTTCAGCAGACACGAACTATCATAGAAAGATTTCTGATAAGGGGATGGTTATTACTTACGGTTACCCACGAATCGCGGCATTCTATAAGATCATAGAAGATAGCCAACAGATGCCTTATCAGTCTTTTGAATTATCTTGTATGAACATCAAAGCAATGTGGACGGGTTCACGCATTCAGGTTCGATGGGCATTAGAGGCAGACCTGCCCCACATTCAACGCATTGCTAAGCAATACAAAAACGAATTAGGGTTCGTTATGAATGTGTCGCTAAAGGAATCTATAGCGCGTGGGTCGTTGTTAGTCGGCGTGTTCGATGGCGCGATTGTGGGGTTCGTGAATTATCGTGCTTGCCGTGATGGGTGGCAGACAATCTATGAGATAGCCATCGATAAGACCATGCGTGGACGTGGGTTAGCACGTGGGTTAATCGCTTCCGTACCTACCCCTATAAGGCTTAAAACTACCACTGATAACGACACGGCGAATAAGTTCTATCTATCACAGGGCTTTAATCTAGTCAGAACAGAGGCAGGTCGTAAGCGCGAATTAAACGTGTATCACAAGAATTGAAAACACCGCAGTAGCTAAACAGGCTAAAGCTGTGTCGATGAAGTCATTATATCAGAACTTGCCGATTAAAAAAGGCAAAAGCATGATATAATAAGCATGTGGTAGATAACAAAACACCCCCTAGACCATAATCTAAGGGGTGTTACCACAAGCAATCAGCAACCCCACACAAGGGTATCACGAAGAAGAATTGTATAGATATTGTACCATAAAGGAGTGTCTTATGGCACGTCAAGTTATTGTATCCCCCAACTACACACAGATATACAACGGGTTCTTAGATGATATGGCGAAAGAGATGCCTGAAGGGGAATTGCGCGTAATGCTGTGCATGTTCCGTTACACCATCGGATACCATAGAACGTCACATCATCTAAGTGTGACATTCATCCAAAACTATACGGGCATGGGTCGCCCTGCTGTTATCCGTTCTCTAAAGGCATTGCAAGATAAGGGATTGATTGAACACATCGGCGAACACGGTCAATCTTATATCTATAAGCTGAATATCATTGCAGATGATGACAGTAGTTCCCTAAAAGAACCATCTGATAATTCTAGTGGTTCTCTAAAGAAACCAGTAGAAAGCGTTAGTGGTTCTCTAAAGAAACCCAAGAAAGAAAGAAGTACTTTAAAGAAAAAAGATAATAAAGAAACATCATCATTAAACCCCATTGAAGAACAAAAGCAAGAACCTAAAAAGCCCTACGTTGTCTTGAATGAATACGCAATGCAGACAGTCGGGTTAATGATGAATAGCAATGATTGCCGTCTAGCGACTGATGACATTGAAGCGTATACCTTAGAGGGAATGCTTGAAGCGGTGGACATCGCTAAAGCACAGGGGAAGGGTGGCATCAATTACAAGTACATTGCGACCATTGCGAAGAACCAACACGCCAAAAAGATGTCTGACCTAGAAGCAAAGAATAAGCAACGTGCCAAGAATGAGGCGATGGTTTTAAAGATTAACCCAGTCGCCCCCGTCGCCCCTGTTAATGATGATGAACTAGATAACCTATTCAGTTAAGGATGAATGCACAATGACAGTTGAAAACACGCTATTCTCGGAGAATGCAGAAATGAACGTGATAGGGGGATTATTGATCGCCCCCGAACTAATCTACACCGTCATGGGGTTAGGGTTAAAACCACGCGACTTCTTTATGGTGAAGTATGAAGATGCCTATAACGCCATGTGCCTATGCGCCGAACGCAAGCAAACGATAGACGTATCCATCATCGTTGAATTGATGAACCAACACGGACGCGCCAAAGGCAATTATGACATGGGGTTTTTGATTCAAGCGACTGCTGAATCTAGTTTCACGAATACCACCTTTTTTGCTGAAACCGTCAAGCGTTATGGGGTACGTCGTTCACTACTAGAAGCAACACGCACTATTCAGCAGATGGTGATGGAAACCGATTCGCTAAGCACCGAAGAGATAGCAAGTAAGGCGTTACGTGTCGTGAATGATGCAAGCCTACGCATGGCAAGAGGGGATGGTCAATGGTTAAGTGAAGCGTGTGATGACTTCATCAGCGAGTTCAAGGCGCGTATTAAAGGCACAGGGTTAAGCGGATACCCAACAGGATTAACCGACCTTGACGCAACCATAGGCGGTTATGAGGAAGGTCGCCTATACATCGTGGCAGGGCGCACAGGCATGGGCAAGACATCATGGTTAGTCTATTCGATGCTGAAACTGGCGATGGAAAATCCTAGCAAGCCGATTGTATTCTACACAACCGAGATGAGCAAAAGCGAACTAATCCAACGCATGGCTAGCATTGTTTCAGGTGTTCCCGTCATGGCACTAAAGACCCCCCATAGATTAAGCCGTGAACAATTGCAAAGCGTGTCGTCTGCCATGACCACCTTAAAGGGTGTGAATATCTGGCTTGAAGACTTATCAGCACCTACCCCTAATGATGTGCGTGTGACACTTGAATCATTGAAGAATCGATATGGCGCTTACATCTGCTTTATTGATGGGTTATACCGCATGAAAACGGGTGACAAGCAGACCGACCGCGACCTACACCAACGCTTCGGGACATGCGCGCAAGAACTTAAAAGCATCTCGCGCGACCTAATGCCCGTTGTGGCAACACACCAATTAAACCGCGATGCACAAAACAAGGGGGATGCTGGCACATTACCATCATTATCGAACCTTCGTGAAAGTGGTAAGATTGAAGAAGAGGCGGACGTTGTGGTTATGCTCCACCGCCCGAAGTATTATGACCGTATGCTAGTGGAAGATATAGCGCAGATTCTAGTAGCAAAGAATCGTAGTGGTGCGACAGGCGTTATCAATTCGTACTATGATGCACCCACGATGAACTTTAGTCCGTGCCATACAACCAACGTTGACTTATCAGACTTATAAGGGGATTAATCATGTTAAAGACACCGCGTGGTTCTCAACAGTATTTCATTATCCGAGCAGACGAACAAAAAGCAACACGCTTAACACCGCGTGAATGGAACGAATTAGACCGCACCGCGTTACGTACCTACGCCGAAGAAACGGGGCGCGTGTACTTTCGGGGCATTCAAGAATCAGTGGACTTTATCGTAACAGGCAAAGCACAGTTTAAGTTATCCGACATGGATGCCATCATTAATGCGCTTTATGACATGCCTTTTGGTGAATATGACTTACAGGGGATGATGGAATAATGACAAGCGTAACACCTTCCGCAATTGCGGACACGCGACTGATTCAATTGGAAACCACCATAGCACAAGGCATTGAACACTTTGTAAAGGTAGGTGAGGCACTATTGACCATACGCAATGAGGGGCTATATAAGCCCTATTACAGCACGTTTCAGGAGTACATCCGCACACGTTGGCACATGAACCATTCATACGCTTATCAATTGATGGGCAGTGTTGACGTGGTGCATAACATTGGCGAGGGTGAACTAAAGAACGCATACCAGGCGCGTCAACTTATCCCCCTTGAACCCGAACAACAGCGCATCGTGTGGCAAGTAGTCAAGGCGACATCACCAACTAAAGCGGTGTCAGGAACGCACATCAAAGCGGTGGTGGAAGTCTTTAAGCAGGTCGTGGTCACAGGGGCGATTGATAACGGGGAAGGGGAAGATGTCAAGGTAAGCGACATACTACAGCAAGCCATTACCGAAGCGACCTATGAACGAATGCAACGGCAGAAACAACACCTTCAAGAGAAGTTAGGGGATAAGCCTAAAACATTCGTGTGTTCTAATTGCGGACACGTTCACACCTTCTAACACTTGCACCCCTTCGGGGGTGTTTTGTTATGTGCGATATGTGCAATGTGTTGCGCCGTTTTTGATGTGCGTATATAATGAAGTCGTATACAGATGTTTACCGTATACCGACTGTCCACAAAAACGGAGATAGAACATAATGGCTAAAAAGACGAAGTTTCGCATTGATACAGGCAACAACGACACGAAGTATCACGACCCATTAACCAGCACTAAGTACTACTTCCCTTCATTGGTTGCTGAATTACCAGAACACAAAACCCGTGAGATTATGGCGCGTGGTAATATGCCCGATGGTTTTGTGATTGTGAACGGGATAGGTTACGCGGTGGGCGATGTGGCAAAGAACCATAGCTTCATGCGCTTGCGTGGTTCGGCACGCTATACCCCATCATGGTATAAGCCCGTTTTAGCTTACGCCCTAGATCGTGTCTATGGTGGCAATAACACAAAGTCACTGACTATTGAATTAGGCGCAATGTTTCCCCCTCAAGACTTCTCTATGTATCCCGAACTTGAAGCAAGCGCACTAGGGGATTATGAAGTTATCAGCAACAACGGAACGCGCCATTATACGGTATCTGATGTTATGGGGCTTGATGAAGGTTTAGGCGCATTCTGTACGGCATGGTTAACCGAACAAGGCACACCGCGTAAGAATGTTAAGTTTGGTCAACAGACCGTTCTAGTGGTGGATGTTGGCGGTTACACAACGGACATTGTGCCTATTGACGCTGGATGCCGTATAGACACAACCGCGATGGGTAGCGTGTTGGCAGGCGTTCAAGACATCAAGAACGACCTTGAAGGGTTCATTCGCACTGAATACCTTGATGTGCTTAAAAATGCGCGTGTTGCTTCGGGCGCGTTTCCAGTGGCGAACATCGAACAAGCATTGCACACGGGTTATTATACTTTTGGCAAGCATCAATTAGACGTTCGTTCTTTTGTTGACCAACAAGCGACACGCCTTGCGAATGAAGTCTATAGCCTTATCAATAGTTACGGGGGCGCAATGTCCTATAGTCTTATCTTGATGGGTGGCGGTGGCGGTGCGTTCTTGCAACCTTATCTTAATAGCATGTTCGGGGATAGCATTGAATTTCAATTAGCATTGAAAGCTGATGATATGCGTTACTCTAACGTGTTGGGACTAGATCGCTTTTTTAATATGTTGGGACTGGTGGGCTAAAATGCCAAAGGTCGCAAAGTCTCGCGTGTTAAGCGCACGACTACCAAAAGCAGGGGATGGGGGCATTGCCCTCTCCCTATTCGATGCACTAAAAGCAGATGGTTATAGCGCAAGTGCAATCATTACAAGCGCATTGCTTGCGTTCGGGGGGCGTGTCCCTTCGGATGAAGATAGAACAGCGCAACGCATTATAGACACGGTTACGGATAACGTTCACGCCATGCTAGAACAGCAAAAGGTGGCGATGTTGGCAGACTTCGGTGAAGAACTTATGAAGCACCTTAGAAGCGGTCACTTTGTTACGGGTGCAATTGCCACATCGTCAACGGCAACGGTTAACGATGATGAAAAAGCACAGATGAAGAACTTCGCAAGCGGATACCTTGAACGCATGAAAAACAGAAAGTAGGATAACATGACACCATTCGCCGAAGAAGGCACACCCACGCCATACAATACGGACGGCGTTCTATGGGTATCTAGTGTTAAAGACTTTGCCCGTTCGCTGGGTATCATTGTTTCAGATGTTCCCCTTCATGATGTGGTGCAAGAATCTGATACATGGGTTTTTGAGTTCGACTTTACTATGAAGGCAGATGAGGAGGACAGTTTAACGGGGGATGATGATGGATAACCCCGAAGGTCGCCACTGTACGAAGTGCGGACGGTGGTTAGCGATTACCCCTGAGAATTTCTACATTCGACGGGGTAAGTTCATTGCACGATGTAAAGAGTGTTGCAAGCAATATAAACGTGGTCGTTATCCACATGTTAAAGCGCAAAAGTTTAAGCAGATTGTAGGGGGATAATATGAAAGAATGTCGTAAGTGCCACATGTTAAAAGAATCACATGAGTTCTATAGTCATAACGCTACACGCGATAGATTGAATAGTTTCTGCAAAGAATGCGATGGCAACCGCAAAAAGACCGCGCCTAAAAAGTCCGCAATTGCGGACATGATTGAAGCACACCCCTACTTGAACAAGTGGCGGAAACGATTGAACGACCTGTGCATTAATGATGCTTATGTGTTGCCTAGCATGGCAGTGTTACGTTTGCCCGATGTGTTGACCAGCGCAGGCGTTCCCCTTCAACGTTATGCTTTTGCCGATATAGAGACAGGCAACCAAACGGGGGCAAGTGCATCGCTTCGTGATATGCTTGAATCGCTTATTGATGTAGAAGGCAACGGGGAAGTAGTGATAGACTACCGACACACGCTATCTTGCAGACGATGGCATATCGCGGTATAATCTTTATATCATTGTGCAATCCTCCTTAGAGCTAGTCGACATCGCGGTAAACCCTAGCAAAGACCCCCGTCCTCCTACACGGGGGTTTTTGTTTGTCTATGCTGTTATGATATAATGAACCTAAAACGGGGGTGATTATGGAATGGTGGCAACATAGCGAACTATGGGTTAACGGGGGTGCTAGTACCATTAAGCGCCCTGTGGAAGTGGAAGCGATACAGCACTTACGGCAGGCGACATTAATCCAGCACCTACGCATTCAATTAGATGACCTTGAACTTGAAGTATTGACGTTGGAGAAGATGTTGATCGCAACAAAGCCCCGACTAACATCACAAACCGCCCGTTTGCAGTATATCGTTCATTACCTAGCGCAACGGGGAACGCACTTAACAGGGGTGCAACACGCACGTGCTATCCTAGAACGATGTGAAAAAGCCCTACGATTAGCAGAGGAACGCATGAATGAATAGAACATGCTCAAAGTGTAAAAATACGCACGAACTAACCACAGAACACTTTTACAAGAACAAGAACGGCAAAGAGGGGTTCATGACGTGGTGTAAGACGTGTAGCGATAACGCGGTTAACAATTGGTTACGGGCAAAAGAGGCGCGTCAACTTCATAGCGCACATTGTAAGGCATACATGCAACGGCGTAGGGAATACCATTACAAGCACCTTGATGAATTACGCACATGCTTAGATTGCCATGAGGTGAAAGCATTACGGGAATATACACCGTGTCATAGTGTATGCAGACCATGCGATAGGGTAAGGCGCAATAAGGCTAGGAATAAAAGCTATGACGTTGTATAATGACTAGGTCAATTGCTTTTTTACGCCATTCGTAAGCCTGTACATCCCTTTTTGAAGCCCTCATTGTTTGCACCAATGGGGGCTTTAACGTTATAGGGCTTTCCCCTTAATTGACATCACAAGCGATACAATCTATAATGGGGGGTAGGGGTGCAACTATTAAGCGCCCCTTTTGCGTTCTAGTAAGGGGATGATATGACAGAGTTTACAAACCGCATTATTGAACACGGCGTTAAGCCTGCTAGTGAATTTCTAGCGAACCCACAGAACCCACGCAAGCACCCACAAAAACAACGGGACGCAGTAAAGGGTAGCCTTTCCACACTAGGCTGGATTGCACCCGTTATCGAACTTAGCAACGGTTACTTGTTAGATGGTCATGAGCGCATCTGGCAAGCAATGGCACTAGGGGATAGTACACCCGTGCCTTATATCAAAGTTGACCTAGAGGAACATGAGGCACGACTAGCACTAGCGACCTTTGATTACATCACCTACCTTGCAGAATATGACAACGCTATACTTGATGACCTATTGCAAGACGTGAACACCGATAGCCCTGAATTGCAATCGCTACTAAGTGATTTAGCAAGTAAGAACAATTCTGCTATCCCATCATTTGAAGCATTAGATGATTTCAAAGAATATGATGAGGATATAGACACGGAATACTGTTGCCCTAAATGTAACTACAAATGGAGCGGTAAACCTAATGGATAAACCGCCGTATAAAGTCCCATCGATGGTAGACATCGCTAAGATACCCCATAACGGATATAACGCTATCAGCACCTTTAGCGGTTGCGGTGGTAGTTCTCTAGGGTACAAGATGGCAGGGTTCAAAGTGCTATGGGCGAATGAATTTATCCCATCGGCACAAGATACCTATAGGGCAAATCATCACGGCACAATCTTAGATACACGCGATATTCGACAAGTAACGGCGCAAGATATATTGACCGCAATTAACCTTAAAAAAGGCGAGTTAGATTTATTTGACGGATCGCCCCCTTGCGCATCGTTCAGTACATCAGGTAAGCGTGAAAAAGGTTGGGGTGATGTGAAGCAATATAGCGACACTAAACAACGCACCGATGACCTATTTTTTGAATAC
>JACCDR012483734.1_pt1 | contig 43697 bp, 86 predicted proteins | sample 7446431 | NCBI WGS metagenome assembly JACCDR01 (sample SAMN15323443, study PRJNA562643) | freshwater metagenome | isolation source: river surface water | place: USA:Blue River Watershed | collected 2017-08-17
AAAGAATATAGATCAGCAAATAAAAAATATAGAAGAATCATTGAGGCAAAAATTAAATTTTACAGATACGACCGATGAAAAAATCATGGCTCAATTTTTAGATAGAATCGAAGTGTCTAATGTTGGGATAGATAACTTGATTGTATTGAATATTATACTGACTACTGGCATCAAATTTCCTGCATATTACCTAGTAAATAAAGACATGCGTTTGTCCCCTTCCATACACATCGAAAGAGACAAATGCAAGTTTGAGTTTAAGAGGCAAACAAATCATTTGACCTTATTGGAACATAAGATTAATTATAACATCTCTTTAGAATTTAAATTTGTAAGCTAAATAAAAAACCTCCAATTTGGAGGCTTTTATTTTATGATTTTTCAATTTCGGCTTTTACACCACAATAAACTTCATAGCTTACAGTTCCTTCTTGATACAAACTTTCCATCAGGGCGTGTAATATTCGTTTTTCTAAATCCTCACTTACTTCCATATGTAGTCCTTGTGTAATTGCTACTGGTTTATTTATATGCGATATGCTCATGAAAATTACCTCTCTGATTCTAATTTATCAACAAATTCTTTAACTTTAGTTTTTAAATCTTCAAGGGTTCCATCATTTTCAATTATGTAGTCATATTCATAATCTGTTCTACATGCATCTGCATCTGCACTATTTGATGTAATGTCTTCTACATTTGGATTTTTTACTAGAATTGTCTTAAATCCAAAGTCTGCCTTGTATCTTTTAATATTCTCAATTTCCCTACAGTGAACAAATAGAAATTTGAAATATAACCATTTGTCAAAGTTTTCAGTGTGATATTTTACATACTTGTAAGGAGCGTCATTGTATTCATATGCTAAATTGGTTATATCTGACAGAAACTTTCTATCTTTTTCTGTTTTTCCTCCATCCCAACCAAATATTACTCCGGCTTCTTTTGATAGATCTACCGTAGATATATTCATTGTAGGATAAAGTTCTTGAACATACGCAACCAGTGAATCTTTTCCTTTTCCGCCACTAGCATTAATTAAAAACTTGTGCTTTCTGTTAATCATGTTGACCTCCATTTTATATTATTATTCTATTCCTGTTAGTTCTGAAAATTGAGGTAATGTTAATATCCACTTACAAAATTCACGCCATTCAGGTAACCGATGATTGGATCTTTGCGGAAAAACTGTTTTTAATTGTCTATAATTAGTTGTTAATCTTGCAGTTAATTGAAATCCTGCGTGATTTGAATATAACAATCTTAAATAATCTTCAATATCATTTGTTTCATTATACTTATCTTTAAGCTCATTCATAATATCAATAATTCTACCATCAACATATTCATTATATTGGTTTGATAAATCAAATTTACTAATTCGATGCATTGTACTCTGAGAACTTACAAAATCTATAAAGTGATAACGCTGTAATTCAACCCAAGCTTTATTTGAAAATGTGAGATTAAATTGAACTACTATCCCTGTCAAAAACTGATCATGTCCGCTACCAACTTCTGTATTCCCCAGTATTTTACTCCTTTTTTCATCTGTAGCATTTGCAATCAACATTAAATCTGGAATTTCAGTTTGCATAGGAAATCCACTTGCAATTTTTGACTCTTCAAGTCCATAAATTTGAACGTTATCAATTTTCATTTCCATCATCCTCCCAAATTTTTATCCAATCTTCTTTTAGTTTTAATACGATTCCATTTTCAAATTCAATTTCATAATGATTACATGCTCTACTACAAGTTCTACTTAAAACTTTTCCTTTTATGGTTTTTAATTCTGGATATAGTCCACCAAGATATTTGACTACATCTTCAACTTCATATTTGTATTTTTCAGCTATAATTTGTCTCTTAGTTTTAATTGTCGAATTTTTAGATTTATTTGCCAAATTTATCATCCTTTCTGAAAATCTTATTGCACATTTTGTATGTGATTTTATATTGCTTACTTAAAAAATAGGGCTTAAATCGCTTTATACGTGGTCATTATTTTTGTAATTTAGAGATAAAATCAGCATTTTATTTGTACTATTTTTACCTCAAGTAAGCCATAATGAATTTTTTATAATTTGCAACCGTATAACCCTACATACAAGGCATGTTTAATCCTATAATTTCAATAATTCGTTCATTTTGCTATGTTTTTGCCAAAAACTCTACTTTTTGCATTTTAGAGATAAAACAGTAATTTTATCTCTGTTTTGAAAGGAAGGAAATTAATCCTTCCAAATTTAACTAATTCCAGTTGAACCATGGCCGCCTCTATTTTCATTGAGCAAATTTTCAACTTCTTCAATTTCAAATTCAGACATTTTTTCCATAATTCTAAATTGACAAATCCTGTCATTAAAATTAATGGTAGTATCTCTTAATGCATACGCTGGGAAAAACCATTGATCTTTATCCCCTTTATAACTTTCATCAATAACGCCCATATGATTAGTTTGAATTACTCCAAAGTTTTTAAATGTGCTTGAACGCGGAACAACATGTGCTTCATAATTTGATGGCAATTCCATTGCTACCCCCAAAGGAATAAGTTTAAATTCTCCAGCTTTTAATTCACAAGTTGTTGCAGATCTTAAATCAATCCAGTCTCCTGTTTTAATTTTGTTAATTTTTTCTAGGTTTGTGTCAAAATATTTTACCATTATTTTCATACGTATTCTCCTTATTATTTAATATTATTATTTATTCGCATTTTGACCAAGAACAATTAGTACAAATATTACAGCCACCACTTTGTTGTAGCTTCATTCCACACTCTGGACATTTACTGACAAATTCTTCTTGGCTTGCTGTATCTTTTTGTTTTTTTACTCTAGGTTTAACTTCTTTAATAATAACGTGATCTTTATATTCTTCTTCCAGTAGTCTACCAATTATATCGCCACAAGATAGTCCGTCAATTTTCTCACCTTTCGCTTTAACTCTTGTACAAGCTTGACAAGTAATTCCCTTTAACTGATCCGCTATTTCATCAACCTTAACTCCTGCCCTAAGTGCCAATGATACCAATCGATTTATACCGTCTATATTCGACTTGCACATTCCTGTCTTGCCAACGTTAACAAATGATTCTACAATATTTCCATTCTGATCTCTATTTATCGTAACAAACATTTTTCCACAGGCTGATTTTTTGTCAATTGTAACGCCATATGTTTTCCCTATGGATGTTCTACTTACGGGCATAATTGAATCAAAATTAGGCTCAATTGATTCTTCCTTTTTAGATGCGTCATTTGTTAAGATTCCTTCTCTTTTGCAACCATCTCTATATATTGTTACTCCCTTTAAACCTTGCTCCCATGCATATAAATATAAATTTTCAACAGCTTCTAACGTAAAAGCGCTTGGAACATTTACGGTAGAGCTTATAGATGCATCTATATATTTTTGCCACACGCCTTGCATTTCGATTCTCTTCTTATAATTTATATTCATAGCACAATTAATAAAATCTGGAATATTGCTTTCGTCACTAACATTGTTGGCTCGCATATATTGGTCGACTATGGGAGAGTAAACTTTATAATATTCATCTTTCCCGTGCAGCGACTCCGTTTTTCTTGTATATGAAATATTATAAATTGGTTCTAGAGCCGTACTAACTCCCAACATTGTGGCAATACTTCCAGTTGGAGGTATTGTTAAAAGTTGACTATTTGACAATCCATTTTTTCTTACCAACTTTTGTGTTTCCTCGGTGGTGTTAGCCATTAAAAATGGACTATTTAAAATTGCGTCAGATTTATATTTTATGTACGTTCCATACTTATGTGTTAATTCTGCGGAAGTCTTAATTGCCGTGTCTATCATTATGAACCCAATATCATTGGCAATATCAAAAGATTTTTGGCTTCCATATTCAATACTAAGCTTAATTAAAAAGTCATGCCATCCAAAAAGACCTAATCCAATTTGCCTCCAATTATTGACACTTTCTCTTTGCTCTTTTAGTGGATGCAATCCTAACCCTTCATGTAATACTTCGTTTAGTGCTATTACTCCTTGCTGTATGGCATGTTTAAAATTTGACAAATCTATGGTTGCGCCTAACTCAAATGGGTTTAGTACAAATTCGGCTATATTAATACTACCTAAAAGACAACTTCCCCCTTTTGGAAGGGGTTCCTCCAAATATGTTATCCCATAGGCTTTTTATCCTATGGCTCTTATAGTTTAATTCCTATAAGTTCAGCATACATTTTATCTTTAACTAAATCTCAAAGATTCGGATACTCTTGGTGAGATTATATTTATTCACTCACTATGCGTTACGATGTTCATTAGCCTATTCGTAATCTAATGAATTATCTCGGTATTACCATTTCAGGTTCCACCGATATTACCCGATTTTTAACGTGAGCCAATTTTGTCTAGCACACGGATTTACTCCCGCATATTCAAAGTCTTTGTCTTCGCTTAACAGGTTCCAACTGGTAATTCTATCCCAAAATAAGATTCCAGGTTCGGCATAATCCCAATTCATTTTTGAAAACTTCTTAAATAATTCTTTTGCTTTTACTTTCTTACTTATCGTCTCACTGGTTTCATTTCTAACATAGGACAATTCCCATTCTTTATTGTTCTTAACTGCATCCATAAATTTATTGGTTACTTTAATTGAAATATTCGCCTTAGTAACTTTGTTTAAATCAGATTTAATTCCAATAAACTCTTCTAGGTCAGGATGGTCGCAATCAAGAGAAATCATCAAAGCTCCTCTGCGTCCATTTTGCCCAATCTTTTCCGTAACCATTGAATAAATATCCATAAAAGATACTGCACCTGTTGTTTCTTTTGCAGCATTATTTATTTTAGAGCCTTTTGGTGAAAGTTTCGAAATATCAATTCCACAACCGCCGCCGTATGAAAATGTTCTTGCTAATTTACTTGCACAATCAAATATACTTTCGAGATTATCTTCTGGTGGTGAAATAACATAGCAGTTACTAAGTGTAATTTTTCTACCTAACTTATCTAATCCTCGGTTTGCTAAAATCCTACCTCCGAACATAAACTTCTTTTCCATAATTAGTTGTTTTAGTTCTTTATTTCCTCCTGATACTCGCTCAAACCACATATCTAGGTCTTCATTTTCAAAACGATATTTTTTATTCCAAATATCTTGACCTAGTTGGGTGGGCAACCATTCTTGAATCTGCATAAATTCCTCCTTATGACTTTAGTGTTGTACAAAGAATATTATACAACACTAATTTTCCACCGTCAATTATTTTATATTACTATTCATTGCCATTATTAAATGTTTTTCCACATAAGGGACACGTCATTTCACATATAGTTTCATAAACAACAGTATCACCATAATCTCTAGGTTCTTTATGTCTTTTAGGTTCAGCAAACTCTTCACATTTATAACAATATTCTTTTTCTTCACACATATCATCAATTACGTGCTTTAGTTTGATAATAAATTGTTTTGGGTCTGACTTATATTTATCATGTACTTCTAATAGTAAACCAATCCCATCTTTAACTCCATTTATTGAAGTTATATCTTCCACTAGTTGATAAATTTCAGAATCATACATAACATTTATTCCTTTCAATTTATGTATTTTATTACACTTTTTAGAATGAATTTTTGTATTTAGCAAACATAAATCACAGCTACATCAACTAATTTGGGGTAATCTCCGACAAACTCAATCCAACTGTTTATTATGTTTTTATAAAAATTTATAACTCCAGATACAGTTCCCCAACCATTAGGAGATTCAAATTCTATATACTTTTGTGGATTAAGCAATAAATTATTTAGTCCGGCTTGTAATTTGGGAATCAAATCTTTAACTAACCCATTATAATCTTCGTTTAGAATATCCCATCCACTAGATTCTTTAATAAGTTGCCTAACATTCCATGTGATATTAGCGTCGCAACTCCCAACATCAACATATTCATCTATACCTTCTACTTTTACCCTAAATGAAACATCGTAACTCATGTTAATATCCCTTCAAATGAATTTCAAAATAAGATTGGATCTCTTTTTTAGTTTCTAAGATTATGTTTCTTAAATCCAATAGACTATTCTGATCCTTTTGCAGTAGTTTTTCTTTAACCATTACGTCATACGCATACTTAAAGCAATTTTCCAAAGTACTAAACCAACCATCATGCCACCAATCTGTATCATTTTTACTTTTGCGCATAAAGCTAATTGATTTATTGTCTTCATCCACTACAAGTTGAATGTAAGAATTTATTTCTATTGCTACCCTCCTTCCCTTTTCTTTTTTAGTGGCCTTTTCCTTTGGTTCATTTTCGCAATCTACATCTTCCGGCAAGTTTAAATCTAATTCCTCATTCATATCCATAATTTTCTCCTCTCAAATAAAACAAGATTTTTATATGCTATAGTCCTCATGAGTTTGAAATTCATGATTTAATCTTTTGCCGCAATCAGGACAATGTTTACATAGGCGTATGCTCCAATTACCACATCTGGGGCAAGATTCCACGTCTTCGCCTTCAACCCTAATTACGACGGGCTTTTGTGCGTCATTTAAAATTCCATATGCTTCAAAATATTTATTGTCTAAATATTGTCTGTCTTCTTCATCAAAATCAAAAAATCCCAACGTCATATGTGCCTCCTTTAAAATAAAGATTTTATATTAGTGTTTAATTCATTGAATCTACATGTTTTCCCATAAATTTCCCGTCGTAGTAAGCATCTTCTATAATTACTTGCAGCGTATCATTTGGTTTTAGAATAGTATAGAGCGTATAACTAATATCTACTTCATATCTTTCTGAATCAACTTCTATGTCTGCTGTATATTTTTGTATTTTACCTTCCATCCCTCTTTTTGTTTCAATAACCTTTGAGTTTACAAGTTTTGAATTTGTATAATCATAACCACAAGAAGTACATAATAAGCCAATAGTTACAATTCCCAATATTAAATACTTTTTCATATCGTCTCCAATCTACCACTTAATCACAGTATAAGCTTCATTATACTGTGAGCCGTGATATACGTCATAACCAAAATCCATTAATTTGGCGGTGGTTGTTGACGAAATACATTTGTCAATATGAGCTTCGTATTCGCCATTAGTAATTGCCTGATTAATCCTTGTAGAAATCATTTCTAATTCCTCAGTAAGACACTTCCCAACAATTTCATTAGTTGTTTCTCTGGCTTTTACTGCACTCAATAACATCATTTTATAATCCTCCAAAGTTAAAATGTTGTTTTTATTTGTTTTTAGAATTATTTGAATATTGTGTTTTTAATTCATCCAAAGCTTTACTCCATTTATCATCCTCTGGGAAAAATATATCAATAACATTTAATTTTTCTGCTAAAATATAAATTACTTGACCAAATCTTAAATCTGGATTAACTTCCCAAAATTTTGTCAATTTCTCCATAATTGGCTTTATTCTTTTCTTATCTCTCATACTTCCTCCAAATAAAAGAACTGTTTTAAAGGGAGATTTTACTCTCCCGATTTTATTTCTGTGTTGCCAACGTAAAATCAACGTAGTATTCTTTGCCAATTTCGAATTGTTCGGCTGCTTTTCCATTAATGGTTCCAATTGAACAACTACCATAAGGCGTCCATTTGAAAAAGTTCTCATTTTCTTCGCTTCCACAAGTTACTGGTGATAAATTGATTTTAAATCCACCGTCAACTTCTTCCTTGTTGGTACATGTAAATTTTGCTCTAACCATTTTAAATTACCATCCTTTATATTTTATTTAATTTCTTCTTGCCAACCTTTTGAAATCACACCGGCACTTCTATAATTACCCACGACTTTACTCATAGTACAATAGAGAGAATCAGTTCCTACACTACTGGCGGTATAATTTGAAATATTTGATGCAAGTATCCCAAAAGAATTTCCAACAGATACGGAATCAATGTTTGCTCCTAAGAATATAAATTGCCAATTATACTTATCTGCTTGATGGGTAATCATTTCTTTGATTTGAGCTTGCGTAAATTCTTTACTTGCATTTTCTTGACCGTCTGTAGTAATTACAAATATTATTTTAGAAGGTCTATCTTCTTCTGGAGTATTTTGGAGTCTGCCACCAACCTCATTTATTGTTTTTCCAATAGCATCAAGGAGTGCAGTGCCACCTCTAACAAAATATTCTTTAGATGTTAGAACACTTACATCAATAAGCTTCAGACCATTATGTAAGACTTCGTATTTATCATCAAACAATACCGTAGTTAACAATGCTTCTCCTTCCTCTTGTTTTTGAGTTTCAATGAATGAATTAAATCCTCCGATGGTGTCGCTTACCAATCCACACATGGAGCCACTACGATCTAGTAAAAATACTATTTCCGTTAAATTTTCTTTCATCTTAAATCCTCCTATTTTATATTATTTTTAACTTACCTATATTTTAAATTTGGAACAGCTCCACCAACCCTGTTTGTATTTGTAACTATATGTTCTTTTTTAATTTCCAAGGTTTCCACTCTGCCTTCATCAATCCAATGACCATCGTTTTCTTTACTCGTTTTATCAAATTTCGGAGACAAGCAATAACTAATATCTCCAGAAACTCCAATTGATTTTGCAACAACTGTACCAGTAAACTCAGTTATTTTATCTCTTGCTACTGTTCCAAAATCATATACAGCTTCTTTTATGGCATCGTACTTATTGCATAGATTTGTGCTTTCTAGTTCCGCAGATACTCCTACATCCATTACTTTTAAAGTAGGCACATCAAACCACTTGCTTTCATTTTTCTCATCGACTAACTCAACTCTGTCGCAGCCAGTAATATAAACTGCCCTAGATTTCAAAATTCCCTCAAAGCCGCTAATAATGTCTTTGCACTTAAATCCAAATTCTAATTTTTCCATATTCTCTCTCCTCATAAAATCAAATTTTTATCTTATATTAATGGCAATTCAATTCCTAAATCAAATTTTCTAGTCGTATCGAATTTCATTTTAGTCCATTCTTCTTGAGAATATTGGAACGACCATTTATCTCCATATTTCTCAAACATTTTTTCTCTGGCTTCTTCGCAACTTTTAGCTTGAATCGGTTGGCAAAATCCCGCATAAGGTTGACCTATTCCAAAAGTAAAATACCAGATTTGATTTTCGTCTACTACATCACTAAGTTCTTTTACTAATCCATAATCTACAAACGCACGTCTTAAATAGTCTTTACCGCCGTCTACTGCTAAATTACCACAACTACATTTAACATAATCGTGACGATGTTTGGATTCAAGAATTTCTTGACACTTTAAGCATTGTGCTGAATTTTTAATTATCATTATGTACTCCTTTCTTGTTTAATTTTTTATAATAATTTTGTAATATTATTTTATATTCTTTGCAACTATTCTTAAATTTACAGTATGGGCAATTTTGAATGTTTGCAATATCACATCCAAATTTTTGCTTGGGTTTATCCATTGTTCCTCCAGATAAAAGATAAATTTATTTAGTTCTTTTTTACTTGCCAATAAATTTTTTGATAATTCGGAGAAGTTGGATCTTCTTCTCTTCCTATTTCTAAATAATAATCTAATTTTTTTATTCTAAAATATTCATTTATAGCAGTAATTTGTTTAACATTTTCATCCCAAGAATCTTCGTCGTGATCTTTAGAAATTATTTCAAAAATTTCATCCATTGTTTTCATAATAGCCCCTCCTATAAATTATAAAAGCGTTATTTTATTCCACAATTTATTATATCATGGAATAAAATACATCGCAATTATTTTATATTATTATTTATTGATTTATTTTACATTTATTGCTTCTATGAAAAACTCAATTCTACATCTGTCTGTTTTATGAGTTTTTAATTTGTGTTCATTTTCCAATAATTCTTTTTCGTTTTTTGTATATGCGCATACTTCCGCATCTTCAAGACTTAAATATAAATGGTCTTCCAATAATACAATTTCTCTTTCAGATACATCGACTGGTGCAGAGCGATAAACTCCATATATAGTCATAACACACATCCAGATAAAACCAATTTTTTATTTGCATTAACTCTATTCATTAATCAACTGCTTCTACGGTAACTGGCAACCACATTTTAGGGTTAAAATTAATGACATATTTATATTTCTCTACATTTTTATAGTTCATCTGTTCGACTGTATATGCTACGTTATCACTTAGACCTACAAAATGTTTTTGATATAATCCATTTTCATCCTCGACTAATATTTCCAATTGTCTTTCTGCCGGATCTGGTTGAATAGAAATTTTTCCGACCATCTGAAACAACACGTCATTAGAAATACAATTAATTACAGTTAATTTTCTTACAACATTGAAATTATCTGCTTCTAAAGATAAATTGTACGAAACTTTGTCGGCCTCTCTTTGGGTTTCTGCGCATCCTGTGATTGAAAACAACATTGTTCCAGCCACTAATAACAATAGAATTCTTTTCATAATAATTTCCTCCATTTAAAATAATTGTTTTATTTTTTTATAAATCCTTTCATGTAAGGCTTGGGTATTTTTCTCCAAGCTATAACATCTTCAGTTCTATCTTGGCCTATATCAAACAATCTATTGCCACCACAACCCATAACCTCATAAGTTTCACAAACATTTGCTCGTATGTTGTCTATAAACTTTTGTTTATTTGGATACCAATATAGGCTCATGGTGTATCGTTGAAAATTCTTAACTTCTACCGTACACATATACCATCCTTTTTCTTTTGGTCTTCTTTTACTGAAATTCTTCCACATGATTTCCTCCTTTAAAATGAGTCTTTTATTTCTACCTATAAATAACAATCATGCTTGGAAATGGTGCAGAATTTTTACTATCTCCAAACTTTAGCCTACCTCTTATAAACCTAATTTCAGCCTTGTGGTATATGTAATCATGAAAATAACTGGTATCAGTTCTTGCCGGAATTAACATTACTACAGTTGTATTCTCCTTATTGCCTTCATCATGGCATTTTTTAACCCAATCCTTCAAAGCATTCCCGTAAGGGGGATTGCAGAACACAACCTCTCCAGACCAATCTTGAATAAGTCCATTTTCTTTCTCAGTGAAATGAAAAGTACATTTTGCATTTTCATCAGTACTCGCAGGATCTAATGTAAATCCAAATTCCTGATTTAGACCATCAAATACATGTTGTGGAGTTGACCATTCATTTGACTTGCTGCTAAACATTAAATCTGTATTCATTTTTCACAACCTTTCATTTTATATTATTAATAGTCCCGATTAATCCTAACAGTTTCAACTTCATATGTAATTCCCAGATAATCCAAAGCCTTTAAAAATCCAATAATCAAAGTAGTGTCTTTTATACAACTTAAGATTTCAGTTTCGCCTTCAATCAAATTAATCTCTCTAACATCTGAAAGACAAAATTCATCTTCCAAAGGATAGAGTTTCTGAATGACAAATTTCCTAATTTCAGGTTCCTTTTCCTCAGATAAAATTGGGTTTTTATTTTCAACTAACTTTAGTTCAGAATCGCTCCAAAGAGTGTTTGGTAAAGATACGTTATCAAATTTTACTTCATATGGCTCTGTTGGACAATAAAATATCGTCTCAATCACAGTTCCAATCATTCCCAAATATGACGTAAAATCTTTAGGAGCTTGAATAACCTTCACCCTGTCACCAACATTAAATTTCATAACTACCTCCTAAGTTAAAATTTTAGTTTTATTTTATTATTTGTTTGGATGTTTATATTCTGAATTCCAACATTCCTCACATTTATAGCCACAATCATGAGTATTCCTACCCGTGAATGCATCAAGACACAATCCATTTACTTGTGCCATTGGGAAAATTTCTAATAATGCATCTTTATTAGTTTTAATCGGATTTTCTTTTGACCACTGTTCAACAATTTGAGCAGCCTCTTCTGGAGTTTTCGTTTCTATCTCTTCACAGCAGCACATCCCGTCCCCATTGGAAAAATTGCAAGTTAGACAAATTCCAAAAGTATTACACATTCTTTCTCTTTCTTTAAAATATTTAACCACATCCATATGTACTATTCTCCTTTTATATTTTTATTTATCAACTCTCTAATTCGTCAACTTTAACCAATCCCCAAAAATCTTCATCATCTTCAGAGGCTTCTCTTAGATAATTGGCTTCAACATGCGAACACAGGCAGCCATCTTCTCTACGTATCATTTCTATTAAATTATCACAACACCAGGAGCTTTCGTTGAATCTATAGTCGACGTCATTGCTATCCCAAAACTCTGGAACTTCTACCACTACCTCAATCTTAAATTCGACAACAACCGTTTTACTTCGTATTACGCAGTCTTCCTTATGTATTTTCCCCAATAATTCTCCACAATAAAAACACCTGTCTGGCTCTCCTGCGGGTCTAACTGAATAATTTCCAACAATCCAATTATCTCTTTTCATGTTTCCTCCTTTTATTAATTATTTTGCGTCAACCATTTCAGACAATACTCTTTCGAAAAATACTATATCTTCTTCGGAGCCTCTAGTTTTTAAAAACTCAAGTAATGGAATTAGATAAGCATTAACTCCTTTTTGACCATGTATTTCAATTATAATTTCTTCGCCGGTAATTCCATCCGAAGGAATTGTATTGCTGAAACAGATTCCAAGTGATTCTTTTTCATTTTTAGGCACAACTTGACTTATTTGAGTGGTTCCTAGTCCTAATTCGATAACTTTAATTCCATTTTCTAATGTTCTAATCATAGCTCCCTCCTCACGTCCTCTCAAGTCCTAGCAACTCAAATAGTTCACACGCAACACTATCTACAACTTTATCTAGCGTTGACTTATCTGTATAATGAGACAAAACATAGACTAAATTATTACTTATTACAAAAATTTTAACATCTCCTTTGAATTTACACTTATATACACCATGTCTAGTTTTAAAATCCTGATTCTCAAAATACGATAATGTTTCTAATTCAGTTATTCTTCCTCTACTAAAACCAAATCCATTTTCTTTTTCACAAGCGATTCCATCGGCTAAACTCATAATTTTCTCCTTTTAAAATTGCTATTTTATCGTATTGTATTTTTATCATCAATATTAATGTAAGCATAATTATTTATAATGTCACAAAACACTCGCTGTTTGTGTTGATAATACAAATTAACTATATAACTAGCTTCATGTGTTGGCTTAATTCCATCACGACTAAATGATTGATTAAATTCGGCTATAGCACTTGCCATTGCTGATTCATGAGCGATTTTTTCCATAAGTTTATTATCGCTATAATATATTGTTTCCTTATTACGCATGTTTACCTCCTAAGTTAAAATGATATTTTTATCTACTTCCAACATTCGGTTATAATTCCTTCAGCATTGCAGTCGGTGCATTTTACGGCATATGTTTCATTTGTCCCAATTATATGTTTTGTTAGAGTAGTTTCTCCAAAAGAAACATTTGCACTTCTGCATTTTGGACAATATATAAGAGTGCCTTTAACTCCTAATAGCTTGTTGGCAAAAAGCCTAATCCATTTAGTCATAAATCCTCCAAGATAAAATCTAGTTTTTAATTATGTAGAGTTAAAATAAATCTTTTATTTATTCTTTAAGTTACGTCTAATTTCATAAAACTCACTGTTTGTTTCTCCAAAAAGTTCTAATGCACACTGCTTACACAAACAGGGCTTGGATTGTCCATTGGCGTATAGCCTGTCAGATTCTCTGTTGACATTGCATCTCGGACACATATTTGCCAATTTTTGTTCACTCATGGATTTCCTCCTTTCTTATTTTATATTATTATTGTTTGGGATGGAAGGAGGTAGGATTTGAACCCACAGTTTGTATATCTGTCCCTACTAAACCACCTATATACAACGTCCACTCAGTCCAGTGCAACTGCCTTTACCATTTGGCAACTCCTTCTGTAGTAAATTGTATCATAATAATTATATGTTGTCAATATTTTATATTAATATCATTAAACTTTTTCATAGAACTCATGATTTCTAATTTCGTAATCGTCAATCCACCATTCTTGAGTTCCTTCTACATCAATAAAATTCCCATTTTCAAATCTCTTTTGCGGCTTATCAAAACATCTCTTTATGTATATAATGTCTCCAGTGCTTAGAGGCCTTAAATTAAAGGTTTTCTTTGCAATTTTCATTGATTCAGTTTTACCGTTTGCTAAACAATAAGCCTCCACTCTCGGAGAAAACTTTGTATTAATATCCATTATAAAAACATATCTCTTGCTGACATCATATGTCATTTGAACATAACCCAATATCTCATTCTCAAATTTGATTTGTTCTGCTATTGGAATCTTAGAGTCTGGCAAAGTTGATTCAAATTCTTTTAGTACTATGATTCTTTTCTCTTTAGTGGCATCTTTGTGTTTCTTATCATATTTGTTTTTACCGGTAGTAAATTCATTATATATTTGTAGGAGCTTATTATTTTGACCAAATTCTTCAAAATATTTAATCTTAATTAATTGTTCAATTTTGGTTCCAATAATGGATTTTTCTTCAAGTTCAATTAGTAAATCCACGAAACTCGAATATTGTGAATCTTTTAGTTCATAAAGTTGGTTTGCAATTCCTTCTCCAAATCCTTTTAATGACTTGAGCGAACTCCACATTGTATTATTCTCCATATTGGCAACAATTCTTCTATTGTCTTGCCTAAATCTTATTGGCTCAAATCTAATTCTATAGGCTAATTCCGCTTCTCTTCTAGTTTCAGTTAGCCTATCTTTTTGGCCTTTATCATTCAAAATATTTAGAAATATTTCATAAAACGCTAGTGGATAATGGCTTTTTAAATATGCTCCATATAATGAATCCATTGCCACGCAATACGCATGACTAGCATTAAATGAATATCTGCAACTATCATTAATGATTGTCCAGATTTTTTCAGATAGCAATATTGCCTCATCTTTTGTTTTATTTTCAGATTCTTGCAGTTTCTTTGAAAATCCATCCAAAAATATTTCTCTATCTGCTTTAACTTTTTCGGAGCGTTTTTTGCTTATGTGTTTAATTACTTCATATGAATCTGATAGTGGAATTCCTGCAAAGCCAAAAGCCGTCATGGCCATTTCTTGGTACAATAGAAATGAATTTGCCATTTCTGCTGTCTGAATTAATTTATCAAATGTGGGTATTCCATAGTCAAAATTCTCCCTATTTTCAAATATACTATACATAGACTTAAAGCCTGGGCGAATTGCAGCCACAAAAGCACAAAGTTCTGAAATATTTTGTGGCTTATATTTCATGACTCTATGTTTTGTAGAGTTTTGCTCAACCTGATTGATACCCATGACAAACCCATTCTTGTATACATCCCAAACCTTATCATTATTTTTACATAGGGCAATTAGCTCAGACTCGTCGTGTGGCTCTATGCCGATTTTTTTATATGTTTTTTTAATAGCTTCCACGACGTTTACTTTCAATAAATCGTTTTTCATGAACTTATATTCTTCTGCCCATTTGCCATCCATAATCGTGCATAATACCTCTTTGCCACTTGCTTTTGCTTTAATTTTAATTAATCCAATTTCTTTCCTGATGTTTCCTTGATACAGCAAATAAGCACAAGGATGTATTTTCCAATCAGAGATAATTCCTAGATATGCTTCGCTATCTTTTAACATTTCGTGATATTGAACATCTATGAAATCAAACATGTTAATTTCTTCTAACTCGTCTTCTTCTGCATGTTTTAATGCATTTTCGTATTTTTCAATTTGTTCTGATACAATATTTGCCAATTCGAATTCAACATCTTTTGCCCTTGCATACATTTTCCATGCGGATTTTGCTTTCATTGTTCCATATGCCAACATAGGATATGAACATTCTTCTCCCAATATTTCCTTTTGTGCTTCTGCAAATATCTCTGGATTAGCAGTATTTAAATCTAAATCCGCCAAACTTTTTGATTCCAATATTCTTGTTGGACTAATGAATCTCTCTGGATACATTTTTACGGAAGCGGATATTCTATCAATTTTGGTCAATCCCAACAGATTGTTTGTATAATAAGATACCGCCGATCCACGACCTGTATCAGTTATGAACCCACCTTTTTCAATAGCTTTTTGCACAATTGTATAGTCGATTAAAAAATAATCGGCGTGTTTAGTGGTAATCACTGCATCTATTTCTTTTTGAATTTCAGACTCATATAAGCTATATTTTTCTTTGGGAATTTTATGTTTTTTCTCATTCCACTTTTCCCATATTAGACTACTATAAATTGTATCTTTCTCTTCTTGCGGTTTATTTTGATACAATGTTGGCATTTTGATTTCATAATTGAAACATGGATTATTATATTCCTCTACGGTCAAAAAAACATTTGTGTTCGCCATTGCTTCTTCAATTTTGGCTTTAGGCAATGCTTTTTGTTCGATAAATCGGAAATATGCTTCGTCTCCATTTGGATAGTCTAAAAACCATCCTTCCTCATCGTCATATGTTATCCCTTTTGATTTTATGTATTCGTCTCTTTCCCACGATCTATCATTGCTTATAAAATGGCTGTCGCATGCCATAATTAAAGGTATTCCATACTTATTAGATAAATCTAATATGCGTTTATTCAATTCAATTTGCTTTTCTGTATTGTGATATTGAACCTCTAAAAAGAAATTATTCTTAAAATGGTTCCATAAGGACAGAACAATATCATCGTCATTATACTTCCAAAATGCCACACATGCGCTTGTAATCCAAACATCATCTTTAGGCAAACTTAGCAGCAATTCTAAATCTACTCTCGGCTGATAATAAAAGCCTGAAATATTTGCTTCTGCCAATATATCATTAATACATTGTCTGCCATTTTCATTCTTGGCAAATAAACAAATATGAGCATTCGTATTATCTTTTTCGTGCCTATCTTTAACCCAATATGCCTCTGTTCCAAAGAGAAATTTCAAATTATATTTTTTTGCAAGAGCATATCCCTCAATATATCTTCCTTGGTGTCCATGCTCTAGTGTGCTAATAATTCCATGTCCAAATTCTACGGCTCTTTTAGCATAATCCTCATTTGTCGCTATAGAGTCTGGAACTCTTGTATTTGTATACATTGAATGGCGATGATGATTTTGGAATATTCTCATAGGGCTTCTCCTTATATTCTAGGTTTCAAATCACAAATTCGGCGCATTCCGCAAATGCACAGGCAAAAATATTCATCGCCCTTCGGTAGCCATTTTGTTTCCTGTTTTATATTATTAATAGTTTCAACAACCCATTTCTTCGTATCTTTTAAAGCTTCAATTTTAAAGTCTTCAGATATCCAATTGCCAACCCTAAAAGCATTAAAATTTAGCCTTGCCGGATATTCACCAAATTCATCATAAATAGGAATACTATACATATATAGTTGCCTTAAATAGTCGTCAAGTTTTGCGTCTCCTTTAGTTTCCTTTTTGCGATTGCTTCTAGGCTTGATATCTGCCGATTTATGGTCTATAATTTCAATTTGCCCTTGCTTATTCCTCGCTAGTAAGTCAATAAATCCTGTGAATTTATATCCTTCAATCTTGAAATCTACTTTCTTTTCAACCTCAAGAATTTTGTAATCGTTAAATCCCTGAAAATTATCAAAATATTCTTTGCCAACATTAAAATATTTTTCTCCTAAATCAACATAAGCATTTGGCGGAGCATCATGCACAATATTAGTTTTATAATGTTGTTCATAATAGCCACTTAATTCAAATGTTGATAATTCGCCTTTGGCAAATTTCTCTAAAACTTCATGGCAAAATCCACCATATTCTCCAAAAAATCCATTTTCACTTTTATTACCATATATGTAATTTAAAAGCCAACTATAGGGGCAATCGTAGAAACTATTTAATCTACTGTAGCTCCAAACCATATTATCAATTGCAAAATCAAATTCTCCCATTTTATTCTCCTCTCATAAATGGTGGCAAACGTTCTTCTCTCGGATCTGGCAATTTCACTTTAGAAAAACTCTTATCCCATCCATAATCTTTGTCTAATTCTTCTGGCGTAGACCACAGCCTATATGATGGCATATCAAAATATACGCCAAAATCCTTATCTTGGGTTCCCGTCATTCTATTTTTGAATAAATCTATCATGCAGGAAAACTCATTTGGTAGTGTTTTATATCCACCAAATTTGTCTTTAACGCCCTCTTTTTCTTTTGGTGTTACTCTATGTACGGCTATAACATAATGTGCTAAATTGGTAATGTCTCCACTTCCACCAACGTCCATTTTTGTTAGCCGTCTTATTCCTTCTAATTTTCTCGGATGACAAACTAGGTTTACCAGTACGTTATATTTTCTTGCAAATCTTATTAGTGAGATAATAAATTCCTTTTGTTTAATCCATATGTTTTCTGCCCCGCAGTCTAGCCCCACCATCATCAAATTATCAATGGTAAACACACGCACACCACGTTTTCGAGCAAGTTCTTCCATTTTCCCAAGTATAGATTCTGCCGAAAAGTCTAAGTCATTATCATACAAAAATATTCTACCTTTATACCAATCTCTAATGTTTTGTTTAGCTTTAGGTTCAATTGTTCGTATGTGATTTTTAAAAGTTACATTTTTTCTTCCTGCAAAATTATACTCTAGCCAGCTTCGCAACTGTGGCTTAGTGAGTTCCCCTGAGAACACAAAACAGTCATAACCTTGATTTATAGGCTCACATATACAGGTCTGATTTACCCATACAGATTTTCCAGATCCGTTTATTCCCGTAATTATTGACAAACACCCAAAGAAAAATTTATGTATATGAGAATCTAACTCTTTTATTCCTGAGTAAACACCTTCAGCTTGACCTATATCAAAATCTTCTACATCATATAAATCCACAACATTGGTGATTGGAGATTCTTTTGCTCCTTCAATAAGTTCCATGATCTTCTCTTTGCCAAAATGATATAATACCTCGTTGGCATCTTTAACTTTAATCATAACTCCATCTTTTTCTAATTCGTCTGGCAAATCTACATAATAGCATCTCCAAGTTCCCAATCTTGGAATTATGCTTTTCCTCATTTTTAAGCCAGCTTCATCGTTGTCTGAAAATATGATTATCTTTTCAAATTGTTCTAGCCACTCCCAATTTTCTTCAATCCAATGGTCATTTCCAGCCCCAAACGGGATTGACACTGCATTTAAAAATCCTGCTTCTATCACTGAGAGCAAATCGATCTCTCCTTCTGTAATTAGCAATGGTTGAGTAGGATCAATTCGATTCATGTTTATTAATATTGGACTTGTATCGGCGTTTTTTTGACACCAAGTTTTATTTTCGCCATGAGCAAGTTTTCTTGCAGGACGATATTTCACTAACATTAGCACATCATTTTCATTGTAAAAATTGAAAACAATATTGCCCCCATCGTCTTCCTGAACATCACAATAATCTAACGTACTTTGGCTAATTTTTCTTAACGCCAAATATTCTTCTACTTTACTTCTATCAAAATTGGTTTCGTGCTTTGGATAGCGGTATTCACGCTTTGTCTTTAATCCCTTTTCGCCAAAACTAAACTTGACATTAGCCAAACTGAATAGTTTTTCACATGCTCCTAAATATGTAAGTCCTTGCGCCATAAAATGGTCAATAATTGAATATGTACGACTACAACCAAAACATTTATAGTAATTACCCTTTAAATTATAAACAAATGATGGCGTGTCTTCTTTGTGGAATGGGCAGCAAGCTTTTAAATTTTTATCGTCAAACTTCTCTAGTTTTAATTCTTCAGCTATTATTTTTGCGGCTTTGTCGGATAGCTTAGATTTGGCTTGCGACACAAGTTCCTTTGGAACAATCATGCATTCACCACCTTAAAGTTATAAGGGGAGAAATAATCTCCCCAAATTGTTTGTGATTTACTCAAAAAGGCAAAGTATCGTCATCTACTTCTGCTGCTGACGGAGGAGCATCAAAATTTGTTCCTACGTCTTTCTTTCCATCTGCAAAATAAACTTCCTCTGCAATTATCTCTGTAGCATAATGCTTTTTGCCTTCTTTATCTTCCCAATTTTTATTTTGGATTCTGCCAGAAACGCCTATTCTTACACCTTTAGCAAACCATTTTGATATAAATTCTGCCGTCTTACCCCATGCAACAATATTGAAAAAATCTGCGTCTGGCTGGCCATCCTTTTTATATGTGCGATCTACGGCAATTGTAAAAGTTGTGTTTTTCATATCTTTGCCAACTGTTTTCAATTCAAAATCTTTAACGATTCGGCCAATAAAATTTACTTTATTCATAAATATGTATCCTCCATTTTATATTAATATTATACTTCCAACCCCTTCAAATCCGTCAAAACTGAATTTGCAATATCCATTGACCTTATACTGTTAGGATTTCCATTTGCATGATGTTTCTTAATCACATCTAGCACGGCATCCCTATTTATTTTTGCTTTTTCAGTAGCCAATGTGTTAATTTCCGTAATTACTGCCTTCAATTCATCCGATGGCTGTGCCCGAGTCTCTGGTTTTGATTTTTTTTGATTAGAGTCCGATTTCTTCCCGCTATCCTCTGCCCTATTACCATCATCATCGTCTTCGCTCGATAATCCCAAAATTGCAGAAATAGCGTATCTTCTAGCATATGTAATTGCACTTCCGGCTCCCTGTGCTGTCACTTTCTCCATCTTAAGCGTTAATGGATCTGATTCAATAAATTCACCAGATGCATGTGTTAAAATAGTTTTAACAATTACATCTGTTCCGGCGGTAGATGGTTCTTGAATGATAGACAGACCATATTTCCCCAATATTGGTCTTACTAACGCCAAAATTTCATTTAATGGAGCATACTTTGATTTGAAAAATGGATTTGTCGCTGTGTTTGCAGGATTTGTTACTTCTGCCTGAAACTCAGAAAGGGCTTTTGTGAGATTAGCAATTGAGTCTGATTTAATCATATTTTCCTCCTAGTTTTATTTGTATATTCTATTTTATATTATTATTAATTAAAAATCAATAAGAATATAGAGATAAAATATTCTTTTTATTGCTTAAAGTTTTTAAATTCATCGTAGTTTTTAAAAGAATTTTTAATGTCTGCTTCTAGTTCGCTCCTAGTTAAGTTAAACTTTTTAAGCACAAAAGTGAGCAATTCATCGTTTTTGAATTCGTTCAGAGAGCAGATTGGACAATTCGCTTCAGGAACATCATAATACCCGTCGTCATCTTCGCCCAATTCACCAACCCTGTGATCTTCACAAAACTCATGACCACGCTCACACAAGCAAAATCCGTAATCTCTCCTACTTATGTCATACCCTGATTCGTTGTTGCCACACACGTCACAAATAAAACTTGAACTACTTGAGTTTGTTACAAAATCGCTTTTGAATTTCATTTTCAAATCCTCCTTAAATTAGTTTTCGTTTTTTACTATAAAATTAATACCATCATCTAAACTTGACAATAAATCCGAAATAGCTTCATCGTTATAATCAACACTTTTTTCCAAAATTACAAATCCTTCATTAATTTTTTGTTTATATTCTTCGTAGTTTTCTTTTAGATAATCGTTCTGATCTAAAGTTTCTTGTAGGGCTTCACTACCCCAACCATGTCTTTCCATGATATAAGCATCTAATTCTTCAATTGTCTTTATTTTTTCGTTTCCACTAAACAAAGATGATTTTATATTATCCATGATATTTTGTAGAAATGGATACTTTTCTTTGGTTTCATTGTCTAACTGTGGAAATTCTCTATATATAACTATAAAACTTGAACTTGATGAATTTGTAGTAAAATCTGTTTTAATTTTTGGCATATTAGCCTCCTATTTTAAATTTTTCACTATCAAAATGACTTCTATTGTATAAAAAGCTGTCTACCAAATTACCTTCGCTACTTGACTCACCTGATTCTACAGTCCAATTGTCAAGAGTCATACTTCCCATTTCCCAAATGTCGTCAATAATCTTTTTAATCATCAAGCCTTTAGCCTTTCTTTTACCGTGTGTTTCAACCATTTCTTCATACTCATAACAATATTCAGCATCATGCGTTATAAATTCAGTAACCGCATCTTTAATTAGTGCTTCTAAATCTTCTCTGGTGCAATCGTTTCTTTTTGCTACTATGAAAGATGATGAGCTACTGTTGGTCGTAAAATCTGACTTAAACCTCATTTTATATTCCTCCTATCTATGATATTCGTTAAATCTCCACCTAAAGCTTTCCGACTCGCCACCATCTCTAAGAATATAGTCAAAAACTCTACCTATTAAGGTTCCATCTTCATCTCCAAATACATAAGTATCTCTACTATTAGCAGGAATTTCTTCGTTGTTGGCATATGCACTCTCAATTAATTTTTCCTGATTATATTCTTCGATGTCGTTATAATATTCAGCTCTCCATTGCTCAATTAATTCTGGATTTTCCCTTACAAAATCAACTAAAGTTAAATCCTTATCCGTTTTGTTTGTGATAATAAAAGATGTGCTTGACGAATTAGTGATAAAATCACATTTAAGCCTCATAATATTCTTTCTCCTCTCTTTGACATAAATTAATTTCTGGAACTATTGGACAGCCACCTCGACAGTCATTCTGATTCTTACAATTCTTACAACCATATCTGTGCCAATTTCTAAAATTCTCAAATTGCTCACTTCTCCAAGCTTCTTGAATTGATTTCTCTCTTAAATTAACTGCATACTTTCTAGTCTGATTATCAAAACTACAAGGAATTGCAAACATGTCAGGAGTAATGTACATCGAGAAACTTGCTCCATCACAAGGAGTTGCTGAGTTTATATTAATATTTTTTGTAAAATTCATAAGCCCTGGAACATTGCATGCATCTAACCCGATTCTAAAGTCAAATTCTCTACCATCAATTAATCCGAAAAACTCTTTTACTTTAGGATTATCATATTGAAGCACGTTACTACTTTTAACGCATCCTACTGGTTTATATGCAAGAAATATAACGGCATTAATTCCTTTGGGAAATCCGTTGATTTTTAGCAACTCAATAGCCTCTTTTATACTATCGTTTCCTAATACATAATGAATATTGGTTTTACATCCTGCCTCTAAGAATCTATTTATGGTTTCATATGTGTAATCCTGCTTATACCACGATACTGCAACAGCTCCGCAGTAGTCTTTAGTGGCTTGAATTTGCTCATCTGTAACGTCAATCCCCGACGTTGTATAGTTGGGAACTATACCATTTTCTCTAGTGTATTTTATAATTTCTATAAAATCGTCGTGGTTATTAGGATCGCCGAAACCACCAAGAGCTATTTCAAAAACTTTTCCCTTAGATTGGTCGATAATATTTTTGTAGTCTTCTAACAACATATTTTCCCTTTGAATTTTACCCTGATAACATCCCACAGTGCATTTATGAGAGTTCTTACATTTACCCATAATACCACAGTCTATCAAGCTTGGAAAATTCCTCATAAATGGGTCAACTCCAGTATCTTTCCCATCTCCATCAATAATCCCACTTCTTAAGTAAAATCCAGTCTTAGGGTCAAACAGTTCATAAAACCTATTCTCCTTGTCGACATACTTTTTCATATCTCTCTCCTTTTGGCTTTATATTTTTGGTGATAAAACAACGCTTTTATGTTTCTAAATTATAATTTATAATTTTTTCCAATTCTTCCTTTCCCCAAGGTTGTTTCTTTCCACCATCATAACTATGTGCAAATCCCAACCCCATTAAATGAGAAGAAAGTTCAAATATGCCACCACCACAATCAACTATAATTTCGGCCAAATATCTATCATATTTATCGCCTTTTGTTTTTATTGTGGTTAAATATAATTGTTTTTCACTTAAAAGTTTAGTTAAATAATCGGCAACTTTCTTTCCTGCTGTTTTTTCTAAAATATAAGATGACTTCTTTTCTGGTGCATCGATTTTAGCAATTCTAACTCTTTCAACAAATGAAAACTTAAACCCCAAATCAATCAAAACCTCTACCGTATCTCCATCTACTGCTCTTACTAATTTAGCCTTGTAATTGTACAAATCTTTGTTCATTTCCGCACCACATCCACATCAAAATTAAATTCCTCAAAATATTTTCTTGATGCTAGATAATCGCACAAATGAACTAAATTTTGGAGTTTAGTTTTTGGCTTTGGGAGAACTTCTACATTAGTCTTATAATCCCTATTATACATTCCCATGTGAGTTTTAATACAATCTGCAATAGTTTCTAAAAAGGAACGGTCAATCAGAGTATTTAATTCCGCATGATTCAAAATAAAATCAGCCATTATGAGAGGATGTTCAGTCTTTGTATATTGAGAATGTGTTTCTCCGTGCTTCATTCCGTCATGTAGTATAATTGCTGATATCGCCATATCTTTTTCTAAATCAGAATAAGATGAGAACATTTCCTGATTGAATAAGTCTGCCATTATTCTTGTTGCCACCTTTGAATGCCGGCATAATCCGCCTTCTCCTAATGCAAATTTGGGATGATATTTATTTGTCGAGCTGCTGCTAACCTCATAGAAATAGTCGGGAAGTCTATTCAACACTTCCCTAGTGAATATTTTAATTTGAGCGCTTTTTATGTAGCTTAATTCCTTTTCAAATACTCTCCATTTTTCGGACATCTTTTTCTCCTCTCATCCTACCCTATAGGTTTTACCATCTCTATCTAATGAAATCTTGGCACCTTCTACCTTCCATTTCTTTGGTCTTTGCCATTCTTCACTAGCAGAATACCCGCAATGCTTATTCCAAACAGCATACTCATGACAGTTTTTATTACGCACACAAGTAAAACAACCCATAGCGGGACAGTCTTTCACAGTCTTTTTTAATTCAGTCTTCATATAAATCCTCCTTATTTTATAATATTATTATTTCTGGCATCTTTTATCCAGCTTGGGAATTCATTCAACAACCTATCATACAGTTTCTCATCTGAAACGCTTGCAATATCATTTAACTGAAAGAAATTAGCATTATCCACAATTCTACCAACCATAGTATCTAATTCTTCTAAAAATTGAAATCTTGCATGACCTATTCCTACAAATTGAAAGAATATAGGATACTTAGAAGCATCTCTAATTACTCTAGTGGTTTCGCATTTGTCGTCATTGTCTCCATCGGTAATAAATATGGTATAAACGGGAATTTTTGAGTCCTTATTCTTGGATACAATATCTTTCAGTACTGGAGCATAATTAGTTCCGCCACCAAGATAGTTTCTTTCTACTACTTCTTTTTGAATATAGCTCGCAAAGTTATCCAACTTAACTACAGGCAAACTTCTGTATGAACATGAGAACAACCACATATCCATTTCCTTATCATCATCAAAACTAGATGCCACTGGATAAATTCTTTCAAGTATATCTTGCACCAATCCGCTAGAAAACATAGCACTCATGCTACCTGAAACATCAATGCAGAAATTAACCTTTGTAATTATTTGTTCCTTAGTTTTCTTTTCTAGGCTAATTTTAACTTTTTGTTCACGTTCTTTTACTAGGTTAATTTTAGTTACTGCTGTTGGCACAACCTCGGAATATGCTTTTTCTTTAGCCTTCATAAAATCAAATAATCCCATCATTTTTCTCCTCTCATGTATCTATTGTGCCTTTCTTTCAGTTTTTCAGCAATTCGTCTTATCTTACTCGCTTTAGTTCTATTTCCATTTTGCAGTTCGTCCATAGCCCATAAAACTAACTCACCATACTCATAGAAAAACATATAAATACACTCCTTTTTGTTTTAAAGTCTTAGTCTTCGTAAACACCTTCAACAGTCCAAAGTCCCAAAAATTCTTCTTTGGTCACATCTTCCCAAGCTCTCTCAGCGTCATAACCAGTAACAACAGATTTTAAATCAGAATAAAACCAATCACCATATTCAGGATTAGGACTATGTATAAGTGCATACATAGCCTCACCATAGTTCATTTGTTTCAATTTTTTCTTAGGCTCAACGACATCCCATTCAGATTCATCGGCAAAAGCATACATAGCAATACTATCATCATCTTCGTCAACTATTCTGCCATAGTCGTTAACATGATAGGTGGCATCTACTGGTCTTCCTCCGCTGGTTTTTGTTTGAATTGCTATCCTTTTGGGATTTTCTATTAACTTTTGAATCATTTCTAATCTTGTCATGTAGAATTTCCTCCTGATAAAATAGATTTTTTATTGCTCTGAACTGTCTACAATTCCTTTTAGTTTTTCTTTGAAATTAGACTGAACTTTTGCTGGCTTTTCTAGGCATACAATTTGAGATTCTGGTTCCAATTTAGGAGTAAATTTAAAACAAACTCTACAAAACCAACCACCTAGAACTGCATCTAAACTATCTAACATTCGCTTACATTTTGCACATTTCATATGTAATCACCTACGTATTATATTAATAAGACATAATTGAGTTCTCATGTGGATTTGAACCACCCTCGTGCGTTCTAGGAGAACCACCTAGTCTATATCACCCGACAATCTACGGACTCGAACCGTATTTACTTCCCCAAATTTTACAACTATGCCTTATTTAATATTATAATTGTACTATGAATTTTGTTTTTCGTCAAGTTATTTTATATTATTATTTATTTGAGTTTAAATAAATTTTTAAATAGATTTTCAAGAACTTTTACGACTATTGAATTCCCAGCTTGCTTATACATTTGTGAATTTGCAACCCCTGCCTTTTTAACCTTTAAGGCATCTTCTTTTGTAAATCCCATTAATTTCCAACACTCGACCTCCGTTAGCTTGCGGATTCTATATTCTACAGAATTAAATATTTTATGACCAAATCTTTCCGATTTAGTATCATCAATTAAAACTATTTTAGGCTCAGTATTGCCACCTCCACAAGTTGAAATTGTTGGAGAAATACCATCAGGATTATATACGCGTTTTAATATGTCGTGACCATTAATTCCTTCAACCTTACCGACACAATCGCATTCATTTGTCGATAGTTCATTGTTGTCTGAACACATATGGGAAACCGCATATAAATAACTATTCCCTCCAGTATTTCCTACTGGTTGAGACAATAAACACATAGCCGTTTTTTCAGAATCATAAACACGATTACCCTGTCTATATTGTTTACCATAGTTAATTTCTCCAATTCCTCCAACTAATTCAGGCGATGGAATGGTTATTGATTCGTTGGCTGAACTTATTTGAGGAACCACCAATATATTATCTTTTTGGACTGTAGATAATGTATTTGCTATTCCATCCGTTCTAGGTTTGGGTTCTCTCATGTTTCCTATTTTTTCATCAAACTCTCCTGATTCATATTGTTTTCTTATGTTTTTGCCATATTCAGTGCGTTCGTATCTAAGGACGTTTGGTTCTGGAACTGGACTTACTACACCAATTCCAAAAGATTTCTGATTGCTTATACCGCAATCATATCTTGCGGTTATATAGTTACCAATATCTTTAAATTTTGGTTGATTTACAGTCATGTCGCAGCATATTTTATTTCTGTTCTCATAGTCTAATTGCTCCAAAAGCTTCTCACATTTTTCATTTGATATGTAGTATTTTTCATCAACATCATTCTCAAGAAAATCTTTTAATCTTAATCCGTTATCAAATGGAGTTGGGAATTCAAATTTATAATCATCAATATCTTTTCTAATGCTAACGGCAAATACGCGCTCTCTATTCTGCGGAATCCCATAATTTTTTGCATTTAAAACATTCCAATATGTATTGTATCCAAGTTGCTCTAATTTCCCTAACCATAAGTTAAAATCGCCTTTAAACTCCTTGCCTACGAGGTTTTTTACATTTTCAAGTAATAAATATTTTGGCAACTCATTTTTCTCTTTTGCAAAATCCAACAATCGCTCAATCTCATATAGTAATCCAGATCGTGTTCCAACTTTAATGCCAGCTCTCTTTCCCGCCACAGATAAGTCTTGGCAGGGAAACGAATATGTCCATAAATCTGCAATTGGCACAGATTGAATTTTAGTAATGTCCCCCATGTTTTTACTTCTTTTATGAGCATTATATAGTTTCCTCAAAACCTTTTCTTTTACTCTTTTTAAATCGCAAGGTTTCTTGCCATCTGTAGAAAATGTAAAGTTTTTTAATTCATTCAATATTTGTAATTTAGACAAATCTTTACTACAGTCCGTTCCGTCATCGCTATGCAATACATCATATGATATAATCGCATTTACGTCCCATTCAGATATTGCAACGACTTTATGTTCTATACCTAAATTCTTTAATGATTGAGTTTGAGAACCTATTCCTGCAAAAAATTCAACAACGTGTAACATAGTAATCTCCTTTAATTTTATTTTATATTTTTATTCCACCATTAAAACCAATATCCTATAATTTGCTCATGTTCAGGTAAATCACTTATTATTTTAGGAATGATAACATCATGTAGAATATCTAAATCAATATTATAGGGAACATATACTTGTTTCCATCTATGTCCTCTAGCACTTTGTGATGCCGAAACTCCAATATATCTGTCTCCATTTTCCATCTCGATCATGCAATTTTCAGAAATATTACTCAATCTTACATTAATTATTTCTTCTTTTGGCAAGGATTTTGCTAATTTTTCTATTTTCATCCCAGCTTGATTTTTTGTTGTTCCAAATACACCTATAATTTTACTACTCATTTTAAACATCCTCCTAATTATTTTAAATTTCCATCCTATAACACCACAATTTAGCACCCAACTTTTGCAAAAAGTAAAATCTCGAATTTGTAAGTATATCTTCAATTGCATCTACAATTTCAGAGTTTTTCACCCATATCTTAAACAAGCTACTCCCCCATTTCATTTTATATTATTAATCTTATCCCAAATTATATAATCATATAGTTTCTCAGGAGTACCAACATCAATTTCCGCCTTATTAAAATATATGATTTTCTCTACGTCCTCATATAGCCACCAAGAAATTAACTCCTTATCTTCGATCTTCATGGCCTCAATAATCATCTCAAGTATCTCATCAATAAGATAATCTCCAAAAGTGACAACAGCCCAACCATCAATAAACTTTTCAATGAATTTTCCTATAGTTTCCTGCTGGCTGCGGAAATTCTGAATTAATTGCAGCCTTTTTACAAATAATTCTTTAGTCATGATTTTCTCCAATCTCATCCATAAAGTCGTTGCATTCGGACAATTCCTCTACATTTAAAACTTTTTGAATACTAGTTGCACCATATGTAATTAATTTTAAGAAATTATAAAATAATACCGCTAGTTGATAAATGTCGGCTCCACCAGGAAAAGTTTTCTTGACAACTATTTCTTCTCCGTCTCCATGCGTTAATTTGAATTCAAAAGTTTCACTTAAATTCATACCAATTCCTCCTAAGATAAAAGTTTGTTTTTATTTTATATTGATTGCCATTATTATGAAATTCGTACACAATAACATTATAGTAGCAATCATTAAAGCAATGTTTGTTAACTTATCTTTTTGTCTCATGGCTCTAAATTGGAACATGATTGATATTGCAGCCAATGCAGATAGTACATAGTTCATTACATTCATTTATTTATCCTCACTTTCTTTTGGAGTACAAAACTTACAACCATATTTCACTTGTATCACTGGATTAAAATCTTTCCATTCCATTTTTCTTAATTCATCTGCTTTATTGTATAGCCTTTCCAATTCATATCGGTCTACCCAAGTCTCATGCCAAACTGCTCTCCTATATATGCTATAGCTCGCCCACCAGGTTAATGCGGTCATAAATCCTGCTAAAAAATCAAAATTCATACCTACCTCCTCACTTTTTAAATGCTCTACAATATGTATTTCCAATTCGGCATCCAAAAGCCATTTTAGTTAACTTACATTTCTCACATGCTAACATTTGCAATTGCTCAACTTTCAGTTTTTCTTCTCTTAGTTTTTCGAGTAAAATATCACACATATAGTCGGTTATTTTGTGATGCAATTTTATATCTTCATTTTCTTTTCTTAATTCTTCAACTTCTAGTTTCAGTGATGTATATTCTGCCTTTATTACTAATTTGTCTTTAAAATTTCTAGGTGGAAAAATCTCTCTACATCCAACACATAGTTGACAATGATTATGTACACAATCTTCACATTTAAACACTGTATCACCTCCAATAAAACTACTATTTTATTTGCTCTTATTTTCATTAAAATTATGTATTTTGGCATTTTTTGAATTTTAAGCCGTATAACTATTGATACACAAGCGTTTCAAAGCACATTTTATTGTATTTCTAAAGAATTAGATTTTTGGTAAATAGAGATAAAATCACACTTTTATCTCTTACTAAAATAACTATCCCATTCATCTTCATCAAAGCACTTTTTATAAGACTCCAATTCATCTCCCATAAGTTCTATAATGTCTCGTAATTCTACGGCAATATAATCTTTTTTCATGGTAACTTTTAAGCCACATTCGTCAAAATGACAATCCCCAATCATTTCAACAAACTCTTCTAATTTCCAAAAACTAACGGAAACCCAAGCATCAATCCCTGAATGAAAGTCATTTCTAAATAAATGGCACTCATTATTCATTAGGAAATCATATAAATCAGCATCCACCTTTTTACTCATAATGCAACTCCTTTCTAATACAATTCCCAAGGTATTTCTATGACGTACCCATTGTCTTCATAATAAGTTTCTGTTCCAGTTTGTTTCTCACACCACTTATCTAAAAATTCCTGCAATTCATCAATATCAACTAAATTATCATAAGCATCTTCGTGTAAATCCTCTGTAGCTTGTTGCAATATATTGTCAGCTTCTAAAGATATACTCGCCTCTTTTGTTCCGAATACATATTTAGGTCTTTCGTCAACAGGATATATGTCTTTACAATTTTCATCCCAATACTCAAAGAAGTCTTCCCACTCTGAAAAATATCCCTCATTTTGGCCATAATAATCAGAATAGTACATTTTAAATTCTTTAGCTTGTAAGGAATCGTTTTTTAATATGGTTGCCTTTTCAAAAAGCCCATTGATTCTCTGCTGCTCAAGAATCCATTTGCACTTATTGTTTTGACATTGTGAATTAGGTCTAATTATAGCTTCGCCACATACTTTGCATTTAAAATTAACGCCACCGTAACAATTATTACAAACTTTCAAGTATGTAACATTATCTAAAACCCAACCAATTCCATCACAAGTAGTACAATAAGTCTCATTGTCTTGCAAGTCGTCTTTTTGCTTTTTATTGAATGTAATTGATTTACCTAAAAGTGATTCGCACATGTTTTACCTCCACTTAAAATTATTCTTTTATTTTCTAGCCTTACCAATATAATATTTACTTCTAAGGTCGGGATGACATTTGCCTAAATGCCGATAAATAAATTGGATATAGAATCCACTCAAGCTAAGAGGTATTTGAATTTTCTTTCTCCAAAAGGCGGCTTCGTAATCATCATAAAGTTCTTTTACATATTCCCAATACTCAAAATCAAAATGAGATCCGTAGCCATAATATTCTTTTACCGTCCAATAACCTTTCTTAGTTTCAAATAGTTTTTTAGGTTCACTCCAACCTTCAGGATAAAATTCACTTGGCTTTAAAAACATAGTCTCCTCCAGTTAAAATGAATTTTCATTTTCTACCTAAAACTAGTGCGGAATGACAAATAGTAGAGCCTCCCGTATATACTGTGCTATATTGTACCTCTACTTCCGCACCATCTCCTTGAAACTTTTCAACAACGCTACTTAGCATTTTATAAAATTGTTCTAAATCCGTACTTGAAAAAGCATTAAATCCGCATATATTTTTCATAATTCCCTCCAGATAAAAGTCAAATTTTATATTACTATCAGTTTAAGAAGTCACCACTCTTACTTGTTGGAACAGCCGAAACACTAGTGTTTTCTAAAATTTCTAATATTTCTTTGTTAACATTAATGGCTCCAAGTATTTTGGGTAGAATTTCATCCAAAATCATTGCATTACTTTCTTGTAAATATTTATCCTTTAGTGCCAATACAAGCAAACAGATTTCAGTATCTGTTACTTCAATTCCATTTTCTAGCTTTTCAGCTACGCTATCAACAATTCTTACAAATCTTTCCGCAATCAGCTTACTTATAACTTCATTCAAATTTGCCATATCTGCCTCCTAAATTTTATCTAAAATAAAACAATCATTTTAAAAGGGAGAAATAAATCTCCCGCTCTTACTTTTTACTATTTTGAATCTTATTTCTAATTTTAGTAACAATCTTACCCTTAATACTTTTTACTTCTTCTTCTATCAATTCTTTTGTTACATATCCCACTATTACACCAATCATAAACCACATAACTATATGCCCTCCTTATTTTAAATTATTCTTCTGCAAATATCTTGTAATTTTTTTATGTATTGCATGTCTTTGCATATGAAATAACTCTCCAATTTCCCGCAAACTTTTACCAGACTTTTGCAACCTCACCATTTGAGCTACATCATTTGAATCTAATAACTTACTTACAGGCTTATATGGAAACAATCTCATATATTGCATTGATAAATCAGGAGAAATACTATGAGTTATTGTGATGATTAGTGCGTATACGTTAGCTCTTTTACAATACTCGAAGGGTAGTAAGTTTCTCATAGCATCCTCCTTCAATATTTAATCAATTAATCTATCATAGCCGGTATTATGAACACATTCATCACTACTGCACCACAATAATGAACCGTCTGTTGCAATGGGTTTTCCACAATCTGGACAATCTTTTTCAAGGAGCCAAGTTGATCTTAAGGCTCTACCTTTGCTCATTTCATATGTATTTACATATCCAAGATAAACCAATGCTTCACCTATTTTTGATTTATCGTGAACACTTTCTATGTCTTTACAAATTGTTTCACCATTATAGTCTTCACAAGTAGCCTTAAATGGTATGTCGTTAAATGTTCCAGTAATTATCGTTCCAAAATTTCCATAAACACTACTTGTTACTTTTAAACAAGGATACATTATAAATTCTCCTTTCTGGTTATTATTAATTATATAGAAACCAAACAAACTTTGTCAATCTATTTTATATTATTATTTATTTGTATGTATGTTTTGGGGCAAATTCTCCAAAATATTTTAATTCAGCTTCTCTCCGCACTTTTGTTGCCTCCTCTATACTATCAAAATATCCAAGATCATAATTTATGTATTTGTACTTGATAGTAGCCCACCAACGCTTCATACCTTTGTGCCAAAATACCCCAGTGACACCAGATTTATTTCTTGAATTTTTTGATTTATTGAGCATATTGGCTTGCAGTGAACATATTCTTAAATTTGATTTTCTATTATTCAAAGGATTTCTATCTATATGATCTACAACTTTGAAATCCGATGGCTGTTTTAAAAATCTATGTAAGTATATGTTCTTGCGCTTATGACTAGTAACTACATATGTTCTTTCATGCCTCCATTTATATTCCTTGCATTTTTCAACATCTTCAATATCAATAATAGCCCTAGCTACTTCGCACCCATGCATATTGTATAAACATATTTCGGCATAATCTTCATACAATATGTATTCATTACGTTCAAATTGATTTCTAAGTTGCGGGGTTGGATCAGAGATTTCATTATTATATAGCAATTGTCGATAATGCTTATTGCAAAGTGTCATTTTAAATTTGCCCTTCTTCACAAAAGCAATATTTGACTCATTTGTGATTCCGCATATTTCACAAATTAAAATCTCTTTGTTTTTTTCTTCCATCCATAATCCTCCAGTCTTTATAATCTATTTAATACAAAGTTTGTTTGGTAATTTTAATTCATTAATTACTTAATAATTGGATGACCTAGACATACTAAAATATTTCCAATTACTGCGGATAAACAAAACACTACCATAAATATTGCTGCCCAAAGTAGAAAGTCAATCAACCTTCCATCTCTTAAACCATGACTTTTTCGGCGTTTCTTCCTCATCTTCGCCTTCCTCCTCGTCTACTTCATCTTCGAAATCTTCGTCTTTTAATTTTTGTTCCATGTTTTTCTTTTGCCTATTAAGATTCAAAAGATACCATCGATTCATCTTGCTTTTTGAAATATCTGACACAATCCCTGAAAAAAATCCTTCTAGTTCTTCACATTGATTATCTAACTCTTGACGTTTTCCACACAGTTCAATGAACTGATTATAAATCTTTCCTCTCTCAATACCTTTCACGTTTGGAGAATTAAAAACTCTAGCTATCCTTGCTAATTCGGATTCGTTGTTTGCTATTTCTATAATGAGCGATTCTAACTTATTGGTAGCATCATTGATTGTCATTTTATTACCTCCTTATTTTATATTATTATTCTTTAATTACCGATGATAAATATTCTTTATAACTTTTTCTAATGCTTTCGGCTATCCATTCGTCCCATGAAGGCCTTTGACCCCATCGACTTGTGTATATTATCAAATCAGCTCCACTTAATCCCTTTGCCTTTCCTTTATCATAATAAACCTTAAGTTCCGGTAATTGAAAATCTAGATTATAAGCAGGATCAAATAGTTTTGTCTTATTAGGAATTCTCTCATAATGAGCCATAACATTAACTTGCAATAATCCTCTACTATCTTCCTTTTTAGTTACAGTATGACAAGTCGGATCAAACTTAGATTCGTAGGCAGCAATACAATACACAGTTGCAATACTTGGGAATCCATGTTTAGCACTCATATACTCCATGAGTTCAACCAAATATCTAGGACATTTTAATTTACTATAGTCTAAAATAGGACTAGTTTTTCGTTCATCGCCTCTACTAATAACACTTGTTAGTTTTTCGTTTTCCGCCAACAATTGATTTCTGCTCCATGTAACCTCATTGATATTTTTTTTATAGCCATCACGCTCTTTTGCAAATTTGTTTTCTATTGCATTCATGTCCTCTAACACACTTTTCTGTATTAATTCATCTGTTAGATTCGGTGTTTTGTTGCCAATTTGGAATTTTTCTCTTGTAAATTCAGCGCCAAGAACAAATACAGAAAGTAATAATGTCATACTTAATGCCTTTCCCCATCCAAGCTTTTTAGTTTTTTTAAACTTATTCCTTTGCAAATAACTCATTGAACAACCTCCTAAAATTTTTATTTGTCTTACCTACTAAGTATAACATTCTTAATATGATATGTCAAGTATTTTATATTACTATCGATAAAAGGAAAGGTCAAACCTTTCCTTTCTCACTCGTATAATTTATATGTAAATCTTTCACTACGCTGTTGTAAAATACAATCAAATTCGTTTCCTGATATCCATTTTCATGAATAAAATCTTGAAATACATTGTCATATACACATACCTCCCCTGATTTTCTTTGATAAATTTCGTATCTATTTGGATCTAATAGTTGAGTTAGAAGATTGATTAGTTGTTTTTTAGATAGATTATAGTAATTAATACTTGAAGGAAGATCTTCTACAAAAACATATCTCTTGCAATGTTTCCATCTTATTACATTTTCACTCATAACAACCCCTCACAATCTAATATTATTATTCTTATTATAGCATTCCTTTAAAAAAAATAAAGAAAATTGTTTCGACAGTATTCGACACTTAGAATTAATATTTGGTTTTATATTGTTAGTATTTATACAAGCCCTGTTTAGGCTTGTATAAAGCGACCAATTTTCAACTTTGTTGAGTTTGAGTCTCCGCTAAAAATTCCGAATGCTTTATTGATGTAATCATAATCATTTTTTTGTAGTTCACCTTTTTCGCTTAAAATCTTTTTGCCAAGGTGAATCATACCAGATACCCGAATATTAATAATATTCAAATAAGGATTATCAAAATATTCTCTAATTCTAATTATTTTAGCCTGGAGCGCCGCATATCCTAACTGATCGTATTTATTTTTCCCTGATGATCTAAGTACAAACTCAGTAGGATTAATTATACTACTCGTTGATTTAGCCTTAGACTTACCATTACCCTTATAATATTCTGTCTGATTTACAGCATCAACAATAAGCGAATAAGTTCTATCTGTAATTAATATTTCTCTACTTGGTAATACAATTTTATCGGGATGAACGTCTTTAACTTTTAAATTCAATAGTTCAGATGCTCTTTCTCCATAAACGCCAATGAATAACAATTCAGGTACTACTGCATCTTGAGCATTCATACAAAGATTTTCTAGCTCTATTAACTCGTCATACGTAATATATGTGTTTTGTTCAGCAATCTTATCTACGTATTTCATAGCACATTCTTGACCAGTGAGAGTAGAAAAATAATTATCATCATACTTTGTTAGATTATTAACTTTTGCAAAATCCACATACTGACTTAAACAGCTAATTAAAACAAATACAACCTGGACAGATCTGGCAGAGTATGAATACAACAGCTGGTCACATTCATATGGATTTAAGTTAAAAATATCTCCCAATTCATTTTCAGTTTTACTAGCTTTCTCCAGTATATATCTAAACGTTCGCTGAGTACTTTCTTTTAATCCACTTTCCTCTAAAAATCTATTCTTAAAATCACTATTATACATTGATTACACCTCCATTTCGTCTAAGTATGTTTGAACTTGAGCAATAAAATTCTTACTAATCTTAGTATAATATGGAAATTGTAAATCATTAGTGGTTATTTTGTCAATAGATTCCAATAGTTTATTTTCCCAATCATCAGATTTATAATATTTTTTCATCATCAAAATGAATGCAGTCAGCAGTCTTTCATCAATTTTACTTGCAAAAATATCAGGATAATCATCACATATAAGATTAAAAGCATCTCTAAGATACATGCTAACAGAAGCTACATCTTGATCTTTAATTTTAAAAACATTAGATATAATGTCAAGCAATACATTAAACATAACTACTGACTTACCCTCAATTATATCATTTAAATTTGTAGTTATTTTATCTCGCAAGCAAGACTTTGGATTTTCATTAAGTTTGACTACAACTTGATTGCTTTCATTATATACACTGTAAGCTTTAACCGATAAAAGGTCTAATTTAGTTCCCAATGCCTCTTGCGCAACATAGGCTTTTGCCTTTTCAACTTCCCAATGCACTATTCTTAACTTATAGTAAAAATTACTGCATTTTTGAGGATCTTCCTTATATGCATTCCTTCCTCCAGTAGTACGATGCCATCCACTAATACAAAAAACATCTCCTGCAAATATTTTTAATTCACCTTTTGTAGTATTAAAATCAAGCTCTTCCTCACCAGTCACTGCAACATTAAATATTATCTCGTCTGGAATTTGTTTTCCTGATAGAATTTTCTCTTTAATCTCTTTAATATTACGTTTATTTAAAAATATTTCCTTAATTTCCTCATTGTTATATATTTTAGGTACTAATGGACGTTGTGTTTCAGGATTATATTTTATAATTCTTTTATCAAATAAATCTGTTAATTGCTGTAGTGTAATTATACCACCATAATCATCTTCAGCGTCCTTATGCATATTTGGAAAAACTACAGGATAAGTTGATGATTCTTTCTTACTTATCCTAAAACTCTTTGCAATTGCAATTTCTTTTTCGGTAAGTATTTTCTCAGGCGTAATTCTATGCTTTCGCTCATCTGTTATATTTTTATATAATACATAAATGAGCATATAAATAATCTCGTCAAGTAGCTGCGGAAGAGGATTTGCTCCCATGATAATTGCAGTAGCTTCACCACTCAAAAACCCACGTTCTTGCAACTTTTCTACAATAGTATTTTTTATCTTTCTCTTAGAATTAACATATTCAAGCACTACAGCCAGTTCTTTTTCAACTTTACTACGATTAATTAACATAAATAATCAGCTCCTTATTAGTTTATATTTATATTATAACACAATATATAATATGTATAGGAAATTATTTATTTAATTAAAATTAAGCTAGATAGTATAACACATTATGTTTGGTTTGTGTAGATTTTTTCACAAACAGCATTAAATCTCTCACGAACTACTGAAAATCTCTAAGGTATCGTCGTTCATGCTCATATATAGACTGAAACATATATGGAAAATCTAAATAATCTCTCTGTTTATGATACTTACCCTTATTTCTCTTCCAATTTCCATGTTTCAATTTTATATTTTTATGTAATGAGTGGAGTTTGTGTTCAACTTCTACAATCCACTCATCTAATCCCGAATCAATATAAAGTACATCTGAGGTTATTTGCTTGACCTTAAACTTATATTTCACATTCAGGCTCTCCACTAAGCCCATATCAATCATATCAACACCTCACATATTCTAACTGCTCCCTATACTTTTTATTTTGAGTTAAAAGCTCTTTGATTTTGTCATATAATCCAAATTGTATAAGGAGCGCCTTTTCAATTTTTAATATTTGTTTCGGATTTAAATTTCCAACGTACCTAATGAATCCAACTTTATTAACTAACATACTTTGCTCTGCTAATGCTATAGATAATTCCCTAAGTCCAGATTCCTCGTCTACTTCAACATGAGTCGGTAAATTATTCTTAGTTCTTGTAGTAATTGGCATTACGTGTATTACCGGACTATGTACATTAGCTTTGTCATTTGATATTACTATTACTGGTCTAGTTCCGGCTTGTATACTGCCGTTAGCATCTCCTAAATTAACTAACCAAATTGATCCCCTTTTAATTTCTTGCATATTACATCTCCCTCTGTCTACTCGTGCAAACTTACATATCACCAATATTGCTGCGTTTAAATATATTAAGGCTATCTCATTTGTTTGCTTTTATATTATTATTTTATAGTTTCGCTATTAATGTTTGCCCATTTTCAATCCTGCCAACGCCGTATTATTTACGGCTTTGCGTTTTTGTGTATTGTCTATATGTGTGTATATAGCAGTAGTTTTAATATCCTTATGTCCGGCCAACGCTTGAACAGTCCTCAAATCTGCTCCATTTTTTAGAATATTTGATAGTGCAGTATGTCTAAGTTTATGAACACTCAAATCTCGTCTCTTTATTGCTTTCAAATATTTTTCAACCATAAACTGTATTCCACTTATGCTATATCTGGCATTTGCATCACTTACAAATAGGGCATCTGTGTCAAAAATATTTCTTCTAACTCTAAGATAGGATTTTATAGCAGCTAGACATGAATCAGAAAGAACTATTTCACGCTCTCTACTTCCTTTCCCTTTGACTTTTAAAACATCACCTGTTATGTCGTCAACATTAATGTTTATAAGCTCGCTCAATCTCAATCCTGTATTTAGAAACACCGTCAATATTGCATACTCCTTTTCAGGGTTCCTCTTTGCTATTTTCTCCACTGAATTGAGCATTTTAATGGCTTCTTCTTCCGTCAAATATTTTGGCAACTTCGCCTCAATTTTAGGAATTTTCAACTTTTTAGCAGGATTTTCAGATATCATGCCACTTTCAACCAAAAAGTTATAAAAACTTCTCAGTGTATTTATGGCCACTGATATACTAGAGGATGATTTCTTTGTCTTTCTCAGTCTTTCAATGTAATCTTGTAAATTCTCAGTGGTAATTTTGACAATATCGTCTACGTCAAAGCTACAATTAGAATCGAGATCTGAATTAGAAAACTGGAATCTAATCCACAACTTAAGATTTGAATGATAAGTCTTAACTGTTTCTTTTGACATATTGCGTTCTTCTAAGTCCTTTAAAAATGTCTTAACAATCTTGCACATTGTTTTCACTCCCTTCTATATGTAATATACCACAAACCTCCATATAAGTCAATCACTATTTTATATTTTTATTCATTAGTGCTTCAACTCCGGTTTTTATACTCAAAAGCTCCTTTGCTCTGCTCATTATTTCTGTCCTAGCAAAAATTAAAATCTGTCGGCTCCAGTGAATCATTGTAGTTTCAACTTCATCATCTTCACAGGTTGCCCAAACATAGATATCAAGGTTATCGCATACTCTAGGGTTTTTTCTATTCATCGTATCATAATGTATTTGGTCTAATTCATTTTTCAATATTCTAGTTCGTGGGAATTGTTTTACATTGTCATCTACATACACTATGCCTGGAGTTTCCTTTATTACATCAGTTACAAATGATTCTAATTTCAATGTTTTTGTTTTAAATGCTACACTTACTATTTTCATTGATTTTCTCCTCCGTGATCATTATTTTCTTTATATTCCTTACAATTTATACCCGAACATGTTCCGTGAAAATCGCTTTTGATAGTACATCCATTCGTTGTTGTTCCGTCAAAATTTCGCTCAAATGTGCTATATATGCAGCTACCACAATCTAAAGTCATATGCGCCTCCTATTTAAAATACTCGTTATTTTTTAGAATTAATCCACTCATTTATTTTATTGTATCTTGTCTCAGAATAATATTCATTGTTGCTATTGTACCAGTCCGAAAAATCCTTATCGTGCTTTTTGCTATTACAATTTTTACAAGATGGAACACAGTTTTCTATTGTGTCGCTACCGTTGTGAATTACGTGTTCCTTGTGTAAATCTCCTTGTTTTAATTTACCACCATATACATAAAAATGTTTGTCTATTGACAATCCACAATAAGCACAAGAATAGTTAAAATACTTTTTGCATTCCTCCCACTCAGCTTTACTAATTTTATGTCTTTTAATTTGGTTCGTTATGCGATATTGTCTTAATTTGTCGGGATTATTTATTTGATATTGTTTAAAATATTCTTTTATTTGATGTAAATTATCTTCTTTCCATCTTGCAAAATGGTTTCGTTGTCTTTTTTTTACTTCTTCTCGTTTTCTCCATTCTTTGTGATATAAATCGTCGTATTCTTTATTGTTCACCCTTCTATTTTTAGATTTTTCAATAGCACATTTCTTGCAATAGAGATGAATACCATCTTTTATATTTTTTACATTTTTGTAAAAATATTCTTCAGTGGCTGGCATCCATTCGCCACAAATATTACATAGTTTATGTTGAACATTATTAATTAATTTGTGACATTGCTCATATGGTATTAATATTTTACTCATTAATTCCTCCTCCAATAAAAATTCGCTTTTATTTAATGTCCTGAAAAATAACCACCTCATATTTCAACTTCAAAATTAATTCTCTTAGCGCATCCTCTAGCCCATATTTTGCCTCTTGAAATACATCCTTATTGTTGTTAATGTCATTTTTAGTATAGATGTAAGCATTGTCTAATATTGACTTCATTTCTTGAGGCGTATATTGACTTGCAAAGAGCGATATATCGCTTTTAACATGAGCGTTTCCAGCGTCTAACTCTAAATATTTAAGTCTTAATTCATTTACCGGAATATCTACAACCACTGTCTTATCGTGGAATCCATTAATCCGTATACTCCGTAAGTCAAAAACAATTCCGAAATTATACTTTAAGTCTAAATTAAGAGTCTTAGAAGATGCCCACGTTTCCTCTTGCAACAAATCAGCATAAGTTGCCTTACCTTCATAAATCAATAATTCACCTTTCTTTTTGCATTCGCTTAATATTAATGCAGGATTTTGCAGCCGCTTTAATTCGAGCTGCCTTAGTTTTTCTTCTGATTCTTTTCGCTTATATGTACCAAGTTCTCCAATTAGGCTTTCCACTAATGTATTTTTGTTGTCTTTAACTAAAATTGAGGTATTTTGTAGTGGATTATAGCCAATCTTATATGAAATGTAGAAATATGCACTTACTACCAATACCAACAAAAATAAGATCATCTTAAGTCTTCTACCCTTTTTAAATAATATTGATAATATCTTAGTCATATAGCACCTCCACTTTTTATTCTTTTGCATAGATGATGTTTTATTTTATTTTTCCGAAAACTATCAACCAATTTAACACCGAAAACAATGCACTAATTCCAAAAACAACAAAAGTAATAATACTAAATCTAATAAGAGTTAAGTATATTGCAAAAGCAGCCATTGCCATAAATATAATTGCATAGATAAAACTAGCCATAAAATCCTCCTATAAATCATTGATTTTATTATTCTGCTCCATCTTTGCTATTCCAACAAATATCACACCTGGTACATCCATATTCATTTATTGCTTTTTTATCATTTTCTAATCCAAAAAACTTAGGACAAAATTGCTTAATTATTTCTATTGCCATTTCTCTAGACACTCCACTTGTCAACATTTCGATAACTTTTTCATATTTATCCATTGCATCAAACCCCTCTTTCTAGGTGTTTCAACATGAGCCTTTTCTGTAATCTCATTCCATTTTCCAAGTAAAATATCTCTTTTTGTAATTCTAGTGCCATCTTCATCTATGTAATACGAGTTTAGATAGTCTTGCGCATCTCTAACGTAATAAATCATTGTAATTCCTCCAATCAACTAAAATAAGAATTTTATCTTACTAATCTAAGCTTATTTTTCTTTCAACTTTAATAGTGCATCCAAGTTCAACAATATTTTTCATAAATTTATTTTCGTCCGTAGTGTAAAACGCTAAATTATATTTCTCAGCATTATCTAAACCACAATCTTCACAAATCCATCTCTTTATATCTCCAATGGAAGAGTTTAAATTTACATTTGCCTTACCTGTCTTTCCATCGGGCAACACTATCCTACATTCAACCATTCGACACCTCCAATCATAAAACTAATCTTTTATTTTTCCATCAATAAAGCCAACACAAGTAACAACAACATCCCTAAACTACAAATCAAATATGTACCCATACTAAATTCATTTTCTGGTTCTGGTGGCAGCCACTCACGTTTATTTGCCATACTTGCCACCATTCCCACTGTTATTTCCCTTAATAATAATTTGACCTTTTTCATTGATCTCAGTTTTAAGTCCAGACTTTTTAAGCTCGTTAATCATTTCCTGTTTGCTCATTTCGCACCTCCAAAAAATAAGTCTAATCCCAATCTTGCCAATGTTTGTAAAATGGTTTGCTCAATTCCTAACCACATGAGAAATAAGGCTCCTAATACATTAATTATTTTTTTTAAAATAGCTTTAGGCTTAACTTTAGATTCGTCAAAACTCAGAATTGTATAGGTGTTTTTATCCTGCCAGTGCTTTATTTCTGTTTTATTTACCACTAAAAACCCTCCCATCCATTGTTTTAATTTGTTATTAGTTAAAATTCAACATATGGTATAACCTCAACTTTCATAATTATACCATATGCTATTTATAATTTCAACTATTTTATATTAATATTGTTACGGCATTCCGTACCAGTCCCATCTTTGCGCAACATACAGTGTTATTAACATTATTACTACTCCAACAACTAAAGCTCCGGCATTATCGCAAGTAAATATTTTTTTCATCATTGCGGTTCCTTTCTGATTAATCTACATTCTAATAAATTCTGAAATTGTGCATGGTCAATCGTTTTTATCAATTTGTTATTCCGGAAAACCAACACTATATGTTCCTGCGGTATGTACAACCAATTACTGTTATTGACATATCTCATATAATCACTCCTAATCAAGTATAGTGATGATTCTTTGAGTTTTGGTTTCCTTGTAATCAACTTTCTTACCTAGAGATTCGGCAACATATCTAAGAGGTATAAATGTAGAATCATCAATTATCATTGGAGTTACGTCCATTGTTATTGGTTTGCCATTATGAATATTAATACGATTAGAATCTAGTTTGAATTGTGCAAATCTCTGTGTTTGAATGCTAT